>JAEAMG010002095.1_pt1 | contig 13267 bp, 11 predicted proteins | sample 8958741 | NCBI WGS metagenome assembly JAEAMG01 (sample SAMN16933256, study PRJNA681125) | bioreactor sludge metagenome | isolation source: anaerobic bioreactor treating anionic surfactant - SDBS | place: India: Bengaluru | collected 2019-02-28
GGAGAATGGCGCTCAGAAGGACAGCGTAATTTCGGAGGTGATACACAGTGTCATTCCTTTGTAGTTGTGTCCATCATGCCTATAGGTCGTATAGGGCCTATAGGACCTATATTCTTTTCACAGGAAACAAAAACAGGTTGATTCAAGTTCACTTTGCAGCTTTCTGAAATCCGACAGAACCGCTGTCCGGAATACCCGGCGCCCCATACCACCCTTCGAGGAACGTTGCCATCGGACCGTCAAATTCCGCCCATTTAATATTCATCCATTTGAGTTGATCGCCGGCGGCATAATACAAACGTGTTTTACCCTCGTGCTCAATCAGGTCCGGGTCGGACACATTGATGCCCTCCCCCAGGACGTCGGAAGAAAGTACAGGATTAGCCGCGCTGAGTTCCCAGGTGTTTAAGTCTTTGGATCGGGTAATAAAGGTTTCAAAGAACCATTGGGGTGATTTTCTTTCCAGATACAGAATGTAATAGTACCCGTTGGCATGGGTGATAAAAGGGCAGGCCGTATAGCGGTTGGTCCCGAAGGTGGCCTCCGGAAGTTTTGTCCAACTATTCATGTCTGGGGAAGTGGCAAATTTTGTGGTGAACGCGGGGTAAGCCGAATCGTTGGATTCATAGGCCATTACATAGCCGTCCGCGCCTTTACAGACGGAACTGTTGAACAGGTGTTCATTCTCCTGTGTAATGGCGACGACGGTTTCCCACTGATTCAGGTCCTTTGATGAAAATCGGGTGACATCGTTCCAATTGCCGTCCTCCCAGCGCGAGGCAAAAGCATAAAAGGTATCGCCGTCAACAAATGCGCTGGCAAGGCCGTACCCTTCGGCAAAACGGGCCAGTTCCTCACCCGTATCCGCATCACGCAGCAGGAGATAATAGTCACTGCGTGTTCCCCCTTCACCGGGGCGGACGCATTCCATGCGGCAAAGGCGGTCCTGCCAATGGACATGTGATACTTCGCACAGATTGCGGGCTACCACCTTTTTCCGTTCAAGTGCGGGAACTGCGCGCGCCGGTGCGGGCGGCGCAATCGCCGAATAGAGATCGGCGGGCCAGTGGCCCAGGCGGTGAATACCTGCGGGCATATCTTGTGTGAATTGGATATAGGCTTTTACATCCCCTGAGGTGGTGTACTTAAGGTCGCCAACGGAATCCGTGTCCACTTTTACCCCGAACACTTTGTATCCCATCATGGTGGAATCTTCGAGGTCCACCTGAAAGTATTTGCCGTTCTGGACGCTCACAATAATACCGTCGCTCGGCGTGCCGACAGGTTGCGAAAAGTTCAGCACCACCATCTTGCAGCGGGTAGCCTTGGCGCGTGTAAAGGTATGAAACCCGTAGTTGCCGCCCTTCAGTGCACATTGGGGGCTTGCCAGGATGCAGTCTTCGAAGTATACATCGGGCCGGTCTGGCATGGCTTCGTTTTCGACGCGCACGTAGGCCGCGCCCGTGTCGCCCCACCAGTCCAGCGCCCACAAGGTACACCTCCGGAACATAATGGGCTCGTCGTTGCGGGAGAGGCAGCTGGCCACGCCGCCGCCAAAGGCGCGCCCGATACTGATACAGTCTTCAACAACTACCGTGAAAGGTTCCACCCGGTTGGTGCAGTCCCAGAACAGGCCCGCATCGCCTCCAGTCGCGTACAGATGCCGCAACTTCCAACGGTCCCAGCAGATGGCGGAGAAGGTGGCGTCTTTGTGTTCCGGGGACCAGCCCTGCTGTGTGGCGCGAATCGTGCTCCACCAGTCATAACTTTTAAATCCTTTTTCCGGGTCCCCCGAATCGAGCACCACCCATCCCGTTGTTCCGGAGCCCAGGCTGCCATCCATATCGCCTATGAGCGTGTTATAGGCGCCCGGGGCGCCCGGGTGCGCCACCGATAGATTGGCTTCCATGTAGGTGTCCGGGCGAACCACTACTTGATGACCACCCAAGGGATCCGGAATCGCGTCCAGGGCGGCCTGCACCGTATTGAATGCCGTTGCCCATGTCAAACCATCACTGTTGTCACCCAATTTGGATACGTACAATGTCATGCCGGTGTGTGCGTGTTGCGCTGTGTCGCCGGCGCTGCCATCATCCGCAGGGACTTGTCCGATAGCGGCATACGCCCCAAAAATACCCGCGGCAAGGAAGGCTAAAATTATACGCTGTGTCTTATTAGGCATATACCCTTTTTCCTTAATTAGGTTATGTTTTCCTGTACTTTCCATTAGACTACATTATCGCGGATGTATCCGGGCCATGATACCGCAAGCATCCCCGGGGCGGCAACAGAAACGTTATCGTAACCAACGTGGTTACTGCGCTTGCAGAATATCGGTGGAGTTTCAGGATGCCTCGGATTGCACGGCACGAATATTTGCTGACAGCGCAGCAAACTCCCGCCAATCCAGCGTCTGGGGACGACGTCCATGGTCTATGCCTGTCCGTTCTAGCGCCTGTAATGCCTGTTCCTTCGACAATCCCAAAGCGTGGCCGGACAAGGTATTTCGCAACGTTTTGCGACGCTGTTGAAATGCTGCCCGTACCACCTTCATGGTCCAGGCGACATCCATGTCCGGGAGCGGCGGCTCGCGCCGGCAACGCAACCGCACAATACAACTGTCCACCTTCGGCCTGGGAAGGAAACAGGTGGCAGGAACGCGATGCACGATATCCGTTTCCGCGTAAAGGCGCGCCGCCAAGGAGAGGGAACCGTAATTTTCGGCGCCTACCGCCGCTGTAAGCCGTTCACCCACTTCCAACTGGGTCATGACTACAAGGCGTTCAAAATATACCGGCGACTCCAGGAACTGAAACAGTACAGGTGTCGTAATATAGTAGGGCAGGTTGGAAACCATCTTCAGACAAGACGCAGCCGGCAGAAACTCCCGTACCAACTGGTCTAAATCGTGGTTGAGAATATCCCCCCGGAATAAACGCACCTGCTCATAACAGCTAAACTGCTCCTCAAGGCAGGGCATAAACAGGGGGTCTATTTCCACCGCCAGAACAGCCCCTGCCCGAAACAACATGCGTTTGGTTAACGCTCCCAGTCCCGCCCCCACCTCAATAACCCCGTCCTTATCCGAGAGGTCTGCTGAGTCCACCATGATGCCGTTGATATTATCATCCAACAACAAATTCTGGCCGAGGGCTTTCTTGAACCGTATATGATACCGGGCGCAGAGTTCTTTCACCTTCGGGAAGGCAGGAGAAGACTTTTCTGTCTGTTGGTTCATGCCGGTTGCTTAAAATGGCGCCAGCATAATGCTGAAAATAGCCTCGTCCGGGGCTTCCAAGGACAGGTTGAACGGAATAACCTTCGGTTCCGGCAATTTGGGTACATCCGGAGACGGCATGGCAGCAGAAAAAACAATTATTATTTCGCTTGAATTTTCCACAACTTGAAGACCGCCTCCTTCTTTGGAAGCCATGGCGCCCATTTTCTGCATCGCAGGTTGGCCGGGATTAAACGATTCAATATTCGATTTGAACTGGCCAGAGAGAAGCCATTTCCCCGACGATTGATGTAACAAGGTTCCTTCCATGGAAAGCCCCTCAACAGGAAACCGACTCTTTATCTCATAGCCCTCTTTCCCCTTTATGGGAACCAAAGAAACCACCGGCAACGCGAGGGCACCTGCCGGTATTTCATTCATGCCCAACGGAATTTGTACTGCTGACTTGCCCTCTGAACTGGTAGTGGATTCGGGCGGGGAAACTGCGGCTTCCGGGGATGCCGTTGTGGGCTTCTCCTGGATCACTGGCGGCGGGACAGGTGTTGTTGCCTGTGGGGACGCTTCCATTTCTCCGGGCTTCTGCCCGGTGGGAGTCGAGGGAATGCACCCACTGCCGATAAAAGTAAACACCACAATACATGCTGTCAGATAGAAAACTGTTTTCATTGAACGCTTCCTGCGAATCCGCCCTGAACAAAAAAGTAGCTCTAAAAAAAGGACACTATATAATCGTCTCTACCACTCGCCTTTTTGAATTATACCGATAATCGGCAGTCTGGCGCGAAAAGTCTATTACGGCAACCGGAATATATATCGTTCATTGTAGCAGCCCAGACGCAGCGTGGCCGGATTCAATGGCTATGTTTATTCTTGCACCACCAGCACCCGTATCACCCAAAGGATTAAGAGGGCCGCCACAGGGGTCCAATCGGCAAATCCCATGGGGGGCAGCGTGCGCCGGATCAAGTTCAACAAGGGGTCCGTCAATGACGGAATCCACCGCAGCCATGACTGATTCATGTTTATGGAAAGAAAGGGCGAGGTCCATCGCAACAATATAAGCATCATGTACAGCGTGATGGCACTATACACGAGGGCTTGTACTAATCCCTGCAGCGGACCGGACATCGGATAGAATTCATTCATTTCAACATCATCTCCCGCATTATTGTATAAATCGGACCGCGCGGTGTCAATTGGCTGCGTATTACCAATACTTTGGAAGCGTTGAAGGCATACCCAAACTCGGGAACATGCCCTTCCTCCTGGTAGGGAGCCAGAAGCGGGTAGAAGGCAGCCGCATCAGCGGGGTTACGTATTCGCCCCAAAGTAAGGTGAGGATGAAAGGGCTTCTTTTCGGCTTCCAGGCCGATTTCAAGGGCGGCTTCTTCCGTAATCTGTTGCGGCGCGCACAGATCACCAGACAGTATTTCGAAGCCTGCCCATAGAATTGAAGGTCTTTTAAGGGAAGGAAACGCGCCCAAGCCACGGGCAAGCAATAGGGGGGCCTCCAGCGGCGCGAGTTGTTCCGCGAGGAAACGGCACAAGGCCGAAACCTGCTCTTCGCTCACATCGCCATAGAAACGAAGGGTCAAATGCATATTTTCAGGTTTAACCCAACTCGCCCGGCTTCCCTTACGCCCCAATTTAAGAGCCAGGGCATAAGCCGCAATCCTTGACTCTTCAGGCACTTCCAGAGCAACAAACGTTCTCATGTTCTTTTCCCACGTTTCCAGATCAGCATCGCACCTAAAACGCAAGCAGGATTGGTTGATTCTGCACTATGGAGGCACAATGATTCAATTAGCACCCTACGGATGGCATGCGCGAATTTGTCTGACCGCGTAACAGCATGATAAGCTGTATCCATGACCGACCAACCTTCAACAGAATACGGCAGGCACAAAGGGTGTCTTGGAATTTTCCTTGTCATAATGCTCATCGTGGGCGCTTTTTGGGGTATCGGGCTGGGTTACTTCATGTGGCTTATCAACGATACCCGGCACAACGTCACCCAGGCACTGGCCGATTTCAGGCCCAAGGTAGGCTCAAAGGTGTACAGCAGTGACGGCCAGTTGATTGGTGAATTTTCGATTGAGGAACGACAACTGGTACGGCTAAGCGATATTCCGCTGCATGTGCAGAAGGCGTTTATCGCCACCGAAGATGATCTTTTTTATGAACACAAGGGCGTCCGCCCTGATGCCATCCTCAACTCGATGCTGTACATGCTGCAGACCGGAAACACGCGGGGGGGCAGCACGATAACGCAGCAGGTGGTGCGTAACGTGGAAGACCTGGAAGTGGGTCTGGAGCGCACCTTGGGCCGCAAATTGCGCGAGGCGCTCGTGGCCATGCAAATTGAGCGCGATTTTACCAAAGATGAAATCCTGGAACTATACCTGAACCAGACATTTCTGGGTATAAGCGCGCACGGCGTGGAGTCTGCCTCCCACCAATACTTCGGCAAGAGTTGTTCCGAACTGACTCTCGGAGAGGCGGCCACCCTTGCCGGGACATGCCGCTGGCCGAACACCAACAATCCGATAAACAATCCGAAGAACGCGCTGAGCCGCCGCAATACGGTTTTGCAGCAGATGCTGGAAAATAAGTTCATTACACAGAAGGAATATGAAGACGCACTGGCGGAGGACATGATGGCTTCCGTCGTAACCGAGAAAAAAGCGGCGCCGGAAGAACTGGATTATTCCCTGCGAGGCCGTTTCCGGGCGCCCTATTTCGTGGAGGAAGTCCGGAGTTTCATATCTAAAAAATATGAGCGGGAACAAATATTTGAAGGCGGTCTGGAAATATACACCACCATTGACATGCGGATTCAGGAAATCGCGGAACGGGTGCTGCTCAAGGCGCTGGAAGACTTCGATAAAAGACATGCCAAGAGCCGCAGCCGGCGCGACAAGGAGGGTAATTTCATTCCTGTTTCCGGTGCGCTGGTCTGCATAGACAATCGTCCGCCGTATCGGGGCCAGGTCCGGGCCATGGTGGGGGGCCGTGATTTCCTCAAGGAGAAATACAATACGGTCACCCAGGCGAGGCGGCAGCCCGGCTCGAGCATTAAACCCTTTATATGGACGGCGGGCATCGCCTCGGGTATGACCCCATCCACCATTATTGTGGATGGGCCTTTCTCCTGGCGCACGCCGGCTGGTGTCTGGTGGACACCCAAGAATTTCAGCGGTAATTTCAGCGGGGCTGTGCCCATACGATTTGCTTTAGAACTGTCCATCAATATTGTTTCCGTGAAAATCGCCAAGCAAGTGGGCACCTCCCTTGTACGATCCTATCTGGAACGATGCGGAATACCCACCGATGTGGAGGGGCTCACCGTTGCCCTGGGTTCGGGGGAGGTTACCCCGCTGTCGCATTGCGTGGCCTATTCAGTCTTTCCCAACGGCGGAATGCGTTACGATTCTGTCCTGATTACGGATATCCGCGATGCGGACGGTATCCAGCGGTATAACTACCGCGACTACACACGTACAGAGCAGGCAATGGATCCGAAGGTGGCCTATGTGGTATTGAGCATGCTCGAGGGGGTGTGCCAACCCGGTTCGTACCATCCCACGGGGTGGCGCGCCCATGAACTCAATCGCCCCGTAGGTGGCAAGACCGGCACTACAAACGACAGTCGGGACGCCTGGTTTTGTGGTTTTACGGCGGATTATACCTGCGTCGTCTGGGTCGGTTATCGGGCGGGTAACAGGTCTCTGGGCAGTGGCGGGGACTATACCGGCGGTCGCCTCGCCTGTCCTATATGGGTGGATTTTATGCGCGAAGTACACGAAGGAATGCCCAAAACGGACTTCGAGGTGCCACCGGGAATCGAATTCTACAATATCAACCGCAGAACCGGTACGCGCGGTGGTGATTATCGTGAGGCCTATGTAGCGGGTACAAAGCCGCCGGCCTATGTGCCGCCCCCGCCCCCCCCTCCGCCCGAGGGAACCGCCGTACCAGGAACAGCTCCCGCCCAGGGAACTTCTCCGGGCACGACATCCCCGGTACCCACGCCGACGGGGACGCCCGCCCCTGCACCACCCGCTGCCCCGGTGCCGGCAGCGCCGCCGTCACCATCCCCGACAGCGACACCTGCGGCTGCACCCCCTCCTCCTGTGTAAAGAAAGACCTTTTGTTCCCTGTGTCAGCCTTCCGTCAGGGCAGGAAAGTATGCTGAGACAAGTCTTATGGAATGGGATTTGTCTTTTCCATAAACGGTGCATTACTATGCCGGAAGTATCCGTTTCAGGAATACATCCGTTTCAAGTTGGAAAGAAGGACTCATGGAATACCGCATCGAGAAAGACGCCCTGGGAGAAGTACACGTGCCTGCGGGAAAATATTATGGCAGTCAGACCGCGCGCTCCCTGTCTAATTTTCCGATAGGAAAAGAGCGCATGCCCTTGGAGGTCATACATGCTCTGGCGCGTGTCAAGGAAGCCGGCGCCATGGTCAATCGCGAGTTTGGATTACTGGCAGCGCCGCTCTCGGAGGTGATTGTCGCGGCCGCCCGCGAAGTGGCGGAAGGCGTACTGGATGAGCAGTTCCCCTTGTCCCTGTGGCAAACCGGCAGTGGCACTCAGACCAACATGAACGTAAATGAGGTCATCGCCAATCGGGCGATTGAAAAACTCGGCGGTACGATGGGAACCAAACATCCCGTCCACCCGAACGACCATGTGAACATGAGCCAGTCATCCAACGACGCGTTTCCCGCCGCCATGAGTATTGCCGCAACAAAGAGGATTCAGGAGGCCTTGCTTCCCGCACTAAGTACCCTCGGGAAGGCATTGCAGGACAAGGCGGATGAATTCCGTGATGTCGTCAAAATAGGTCGCACCCACCTCATGGATGCCACGCCCCTGACATTGGGACAAGAGTTCTCCGGTTATGCAAGACAGATAAGTTACAGCCGGGAACGTGTGGAGTCCGTGCTTCCACGTCTCCGCGAACTTGCCATTGGAGGTACGGCCGTCGGCACCGGGTTAAACGCCCCGTCCGGCTTTTCGGAACGGATGGCCGCCGTATTGAGTGAACTGCTGCAACTTCCGCTTGCGCCCGCTCCCAATAAATTTGAAGCCCTTGCCGCCCATGACGCCCTGGTCATGGCCCACGGCGCTCTGAAAACCGTGGCGGTCTCGCTGATGAAGATTGCCAATGATATTCGCTGGCTTTCCAGTGGACCCCGCTGCGGCATTGGCGAGATTAGGCTCCCCGAGAATGAGCCGGGCTCCTCCATCATGCCCGGCAAGGTGAATCCAACCCAGTGCGAAGCGGTAACCATGGTGGCGGCCCAGGTACTCGGCAATGACGTCACCGTCAATGTGGCCGGCGCCTCCGGTAACTTTGAACTCAATGTGTACAAGCCGGTGATCATCTACAACGTGCTGCAGTCCGTGAACCTGCTGACCGACGTGTGCCAATCCTTCCGGCTGCGCTGTATCGAAGGAATCGAACCAGACAGGTCGCGCATCCAGGCACACCTGGAAAACTCACTGATGCTGGTAACCGCCCTGAACCAAAAAATAGGATATGACAATGCCGCCCGCATCGCACGTCATGCCTACACGCGGAACATAACGCTGCGCGAGGCCGCGCGCGCGCTCCAATTACTGTCCGAAGAGGAATTCGACGCCCTGGTCCGGCCAGAAAACATGATCGGACCCCGGGAGGATACCTCAGCACAGGCGCAGTAGACTCCCCTTGATTAACCGCACCGCTGTTCTACGAGACACGTTTTCACTTTCCAGAGGCGGGTCGGTTCTTATCCCATTCCCTGAATATTTATAGGAGAGACCCACAGAAACAAAAGCAGAATATAGACGACGTATAGGAAAACAAGTACAGCACCATTCCATCGGCGCAGTTGGTACCCTTGGCGAAGCATGAGAACCATGGCGGCCACAATCACCAATGCGGTGGGGAACATGAACATCAGCAGATGCCTTTCTGCGGTAAGCGGATGCACCATGGAGGAGAGACCTGCCACCCAGCACATGTTTAATATATCGGCGCCGATGATGTTACCCACCCCGATGGAAGATTCCCGTTTGAGCGCCGCTGCGATACACGTGGCAATCTCGGGCATGGACGTGCCCAGGGCGGTCACGATCAATCCAAGCACCACGGGCGGCATTCCAAACCCCTCAGCCAATCCGACAGCGCCACGGACCAGCATCTCGCTTCCCAGCAGAACGCCGATTAGTCCCACGCCAAAACGCAGGATAACGCCGGACCATTTGACGGACGTAACGGAAACATGCACGCCCTCCTGCGCCAACATTTCGGGAACATCGTGCCCGCGGCGCCGCCTCCGAAAATGCAGGTAAAGTATCAGAATATAAACACCGTAGCAGCCAAGCAGCGCCGTGCCTTCATGGCGTCCGAGTGTGCCGTCCCAAACGAGGAAAAATCCGAACGCCAACACAAGGAGCACAGTGCGCGCGCTGATCCGAAAGATGGCCGGGTCCACTGTAAGCGGCAGCGAGGAAATCAGCGCTGCCAAGCCCAGCGCCAGCGAGGCATCCACAATAATCGAACCCAAGGCGTTGCCCAACGCTATCTCAGGAAAACCATGCAGGGCGGCTATCACGGAGGTGAACAGTTCAGGCGAGGTTGTGGCAATGCTCACCAACACCAATCCTATCAGCATTTTCGGAACATCGAGCAGCAGGGCCACGCCCACCGCCCCTTCGACAAACCAGGAGGCGGTTTTCCAAAGAAGTGCCGATGCGAACACTACCAGCATAAGGTTGAACATCATGACGTTACCTTTCGTGTAGGGACATTAGGTGCGCGTACCGCCAGTTTCCAGGCAGGCACGAACACGTTTATAGGATTCATAGCGCTGCCGGGTCACCCCGCCCGTATCCAACGCCTCTTTGACGGCACACGCGGTTTCGTGCGTATGGGTGCAGTTTCGGAACTTGCAGGCGCCACTCAAGGCAGCGATTTCCGGGAAATAGAAGGCGACCTCCTCGGGAGATAGGTTCCATAATCCCAGAGATCGGATACCGGGCGTGTCAATGACACGTATGTCATCCTGCAATTCATAAAGCACTGCCGCTGTGGTGGCATGACGCCCTTTGTTGGTGCTTTCACTGAGTTCCCGGGTAAGTACGCGCAGATTCGGATCCAGGCGGTTCAAGATGGAGGACTTCCCCACACCACTATGTCCCGCCAATACGCTTGTCGTTGCGGAAAGTCGGTCACGCAGGCGCTCCAGTCCCTCGCCGGTTACACAACTGGTGATAAAAATTTCCAAGCCCAGTTCCCGGTAGAATTTCACCTCTTTGGGAGGCTTCTCCGCCAAGTCTATTTTGTTTATGCAGAGCAGCGGGGTGACGCCTCCCTGCTGCGCTGCTATTAAGAACCGGTCTACCAGCCCAGGTCGAAAAGGCGGATGAACAGGAGAGGCCACAATAACCAGGATATCCACATTTGCCGCAATCACCTGCTGCCGCAACCGATCCTCACCACCCGCGCATCGCGCAAGCCGGGTAAGGCGCGGCGCTACGCCGCGAATAACGGGTTGTTCTTCCACCATTTCGACCAGAACACGGTCGCCCGGCGCAAGCAGCGATTCCTCGTCCTCCTGAAGCCGCTCATCAATCAGGCACAAACACGTGCCCTCGCCTTCTCCTGGAAGGGGATGATGTGAGGACATGGTTTCCACAAAAGCCCACTTGCGGGAATGACTGATTACAACCGCATTGGGCAGGAAACCGGTGGACGGCAGCGAGGCATAGGAAGAATGCTCTGGTAACTTTGCCAAGGCGCGACGATGCCGGGACAAATCATGTGAAAAGGCGATATCCTGGTTCGCCTCCCAATCGCGTTCGCGCACCGTGCTCCGCTTCTTTTTACCCGGGCGTTTCCGCTTAGCCATGACGTGTAAACAGCTTTCGCATGCACGCGGGGCGTTTTACCGCCGGGGGTAAAGACGTGCCGCTGATCATGATGCCTGATACCGATTTTTGCGGATGATTTCCTGGTCCAGCTGATGCGCGGAATTAATACCCATTTCTTTCAGTCGTTGGTCAAGCGCAGCGACCTCGATGATGATCGCGATGTTTCTGCCCGGACGTACCGGAATGCGCAGATAGGGTAGGCGCGCGCCCAGAATCTCCTCCGGCGTCCCCGACAGGCCGGTCCTATCGTATTGTTTCTTTTCATCCCATTCTTCCAGTTCCACGACCAGCCCGATGCGCTTAAAATTGCGCACGCTCCCCACACCGAACAGGGCGCGGACGTCCACGATGCCCAGTCCGCGGATTTCCATGTGATGCTTGAGAATCTTGTTGGTCTGTGCGTAAATATAGTCTTCGCGACGGCGCTTCAATTCCACAAGGTCGTCCGCGATGAGACGGTGACCCCGCTCCACGAGTTCAAGCGCAGTTTCGCTCTTACCAATGCCGGTCTTACCCAGAATGAGACAGCCCACCCCATACACATCTACGGCTGTACCGTGCAGGGAGGTTTCAGGGGCGAACTCCTCGTTCAGGAACAGAATGATGCGGCTGATGACCTCGTCGGTGCTCATGGCCGTGCGCAGTACGGGGATCCCGCTGCGATTACACATATCCAGAAAAACCGGAGGCGGCGTCAAATTACGTGAAAGTACAAATACCGGAATCTCGAAAGAGACCATGTTCGCCAGCACAGACGCCAAATGGGAAGGCGACAAGCGTTCCATAAAGTGGATTTCCGTGTTGCCCAGAATCTGTACCCGGTCGTTGGCAAAATAGTCCAGATACCCGCTTAGCGCCAAACCCGGTCGGTTCACATCCCAAGTGTACACGGGCTTACCTGTCCCCTGGTACCCGGCCAGCATTTCAAAATCCATGTTATGGGTAACGTGTTCTAAAAGCCTGGAAACAGGTATGCTTTGCTTTCTCTTGACCTCTAGGGACTTAAAATCCATCCGCTACTTCCATTTATATGCGCCTTGTACCTCCACTATGTTCTCGTGGTCAATAGGCAGGTTCGATGAGCCCGTAGGTGTTTTCATCGCGGGCATATAGCACGTTAACCTGCGATGTCTCAGCGTTTGAGAAGACAATAAACGGGTCCTCAACCAAATCGAGCTGCATAACCGCCTCTTCCACAGACATCGGTCTCATCGGCAACTTTTCGCCCAAGACGACATGGTGCATCTGATCGGCAACGGTTTCGGCCTCTTCGTCACCATTGCCGGGCTGAAAACCGATGATGGCATGGCTGTAATTCAAGTCTGAACGCTCCGGGCGTTGCTGGTGGCGGTTGATGCGGTCCTTGTATTTGCGCACCTGTTTTTCCATTTTCGACATCACCGCATCCACTGAGGCATACATGTCAGCCGATGATTCTTTGCTGTGAATACGTACGCCATTGGCGTGAAGATTGACCTCCGCGATATGGCGGTGTTTCTCCACGTCGAGAACCACATCTATATCAATGACCCTGTCAAAATGTACCTTGAGCTTCTTGATGTGATTTTCGATATAGGCCTTGAGCGCATCCGTCATTTCCATATGACGGCCGGTGATGGTTAAGTTCATGTAGAAAACCTCCTCTGATTTGGAACCTGTCAACGGGGAAAGAATAACACGCACTACATACCGCAATCAAGATAATGAATCCTCAAAGAACTCTATTCACTCCACAATTACATTGCATAAGCACTCTTCGTTCCCTTTATTATTCGTATCTATAAACTTACACACTCGTAATTCATGGTGGAGCTCATGTTTCACGACGAGGCATCCATCTCCTATTATAACATTTTATCCTCATAGATATCCGATATATTTTTAGTATTGTTTTTTAGACCTGCGCTTGTTTCTGCGATAAAGTCGCCCACACGATGTCAAGTCAGAACTAGTTAACTATAACTCACATATTCGGTAACCGCTATCCATAGGAGTTAACGTAAAAACTAAATCACAAGATAACTTCCCAAGGACTCAGCGGAATCCCGCATCAACTGAAGACATGAATTCCCATGCTTCACCCTTCTCATAATCCACTACC
>JAEAMG010002096.1_pt1 | contig 13265 bp, 11 predicted proteins | sample 8958741 | NCBI WGS metagenome assembly JAEAMG01 (sample SAMN16933256, study PRJNA681125) | bioreactor sludge metagenome | isolation source: anaerobic bioreactor treating anionic surfactant - SDBS | place: India: Bengaluru | collected 2019-02-28
GGAGTGTTTAGAGAATTGCAACCTGCGAAATAAATAGCTGTCAGTATTAAACCGAAAAGTAAGTATTGAGATTTCATCTTGTTTTTTATTTTTAATGATGAAAAAAACAATTGAAATGATGCATCTATATAACAAAAAGACGGAATGGTACAGAACCATTCCGTCTTTTCGTTACTTTATATGCGAATAAATTTTATTCTACAATTTTCTTAAACAGGTTTTTCATATTCACTGCATCACCTATGATTTTGTGTAAATCCGCAATGGCCACACGTTCCTGTACCATGGTGTCGCGGTGACGAATGGTCACGCTGTTGTCTTCGGCTGTCTGATGATCGACAGTGATACAGAATGGGGTTCCCACTGCATCCTGGCGGCGGTAGCGTTTACCGATAGAATCTTTTTCGTCATAAGCACATTTGAAGTCAAACTTCAGTTCGTTGATAATTTCACGTGCTTTCTCGGGTAGGCCATCTTTCTTTACCAGAGGCATTACACAGGCTTTCACCGGAGCTAATACAGGAGGTAAAGCCAATACAACGCGGGTTTCGCCATTTTCGAGCGTTTCTTCGTTGTACGACGAAGCCATAATAGAAAGGAACGTACGGTCCAAACCAATAGATGTTTCGATAACGAACGGAGTGTAGGACTGATTGATTTCAGGATCGAAATATTTGATGTTTTTTCCCGAAAACTTTTCGTGACTACTCAGGTCGAAGTCGGTACGCGAATGTATACCTTCAATTTCCTTAAATCCGAATGGCAATTCAAATTCGATATCGGTTGCAGCATTGGCGTAGTGTGCCAGCTTGTCGTGGTCGTGGAAACGGTATTTATGATCGCCAAGTCCGAGCGCTTTGTGCCATTTCAGTCGGTATTCTTTCCAGTACTCGAACCATTTTAGTTCCTCGCCAGGTTTCACAAAAAACTGCATTTCCATTTGTTCAAACTCGCGCATACGGAAAATGAACTGACGGGCTACAATCTCGTTACGGAAAGCTTTACCTATCTGAGCAATTCCAAACGGAATTTTCATACGACCGGTTTTCTGAACGTTCAGGTAGTTCACAAAGATTCCCTGAGCCGTTTCGGGGCGCAGATAAATCTTCATTGCACCATCGGCAGTTGAACCCATTTCGGTGGAGAACATAAGATTGAACTGACGAACGTCGGTCCAGTTGCGTGTCCCGCTGATCGGGCAAACTACTTCATAATCTTCTATAATGGCTTTTAGTTCAGTCAGATCGCTGTCGTTCAGTGCTTTTACGAAGCGGGCATGTATTTCGTCTCGTTTAGCCTGATTTTCTTTTACGCGCTCGTTGGTTTGCTTGAACATTTCAGCATCGAAGCTTTCGCCGAAGCGTTTGGCTGCTTTTTCAACTTCTTTGTTGATTTTATCGTCGTACTTTGCCAGCAAGTCTTCTATCAATACATCGGCACGATAGCGTTTTTTGCTGTCTTTGTTGTCGATCAAAGGGTCATTGAAAGCATCAACGTGTCCCGAAGCTTTCCAGGTGGTAGGGTGCATGAAAATAGCTGCATCGATGCCCACGATGTTTTCGTGAAGCAATACCATGCTGTCCCACCAGTATTTTTTGATATTGTTTTTCAGTTCAACACCATTCTGACCATAGTCGTAAACGGCTCCGAGTCCGTCATAAATTTCGCTTGAAGGAAAAACAAATCCATATTCCTTACAGTGCGCAATAAGTTTTTTAAAAACATCTTCTTGAGAAGCCATAATATTTAGTTATGAGTTACGAGTTTCGAGTTACAGGAAATAAGAAATGTCTTATTTCTATTATTATTGTAATGAAAAAAGAGGTGCAAAGTTACTATTTTTTTTGTATTTTTGTGGATTGATTTGGAAAAATACTATTGAAACAGGCTGTTTTAGAGAATATAATTATACAATGTTTTCGACGCAGCAATCGATAAATGCGAAATCTCCATAACTTGTAACTAATATCTTGTAACTAATAGATGAGCACTGACGAAATTATTGACAACGAAAACGAATTGGAAGAGGTTGAGGGCGCTGATGCATCGAATGAAGATGTTCCCTCAGATGCCCATTCGCGTTACAAAATACCTAAGATAACCGACGATGCTATCAAACATCATCTCTCGGGCATGTATCAAAACTGGTTCCTGGATTACGCTTCGTATGTAATTCTTGAACGTGCTGTGCCTGATATCTACGATGGATTGAAGCCCGTACAGCGTCGAATTCTTCATTCGATGAAGCGATTGGATGATGGACGTTACAATAAAGTGGCTAATATTGTGGGGCATACCATGCAGTTTCATCCTCATGGCGATGCTTCAATTGGCGATGCTTTGGTGCAACTCGGACAAAAGGATTTGTTGATCGATTGTCAGGGAAACTGGGGAAATATCCTCACCGGCGATGGCGCAGCAGCACCTCGTTACATCGAGGCGCGTTTGTCAAAATTTGCCCTCGAAACTGTTTTTAATCCTAAAACTACAGAATGGAAAGCCTCGTACGACGGACGAAATAAAGAACCGGTTTCGCTGCCGATTAAGTTTCCTTTGTTGTTGGCGCAAGGTGTTGAAGGGATTGCTGTAGGCTTAAACTCGAAAATTCTTCCTCATAATTTCAACGAATTACTCGATGCCTGTATCGCTCATTTGCGCGATGAGGAATTTGTGTTGTATCCAGACTTTCAAACAGGCGGCTCTATTGATGTAGCAAAATACAATGATGGTGAGAGAGGTGGATCGGTTAAAATTCGTTCAAGAATAGAAAAATTGGACAATAAAACCCTAGCAATTACCGAAATTCCGTATGGCAGTAATACTTCGAAGCTTATTGATTCTATCGTAAAGGCAAGCGATAAAGGAAAAATAAAAATCAGAAAAGTGGACGACAATACTTCGGCTAATGTCGAGATTCTTGTTCATTTGCTGCCAGGCTCTTCGTCCGACAAAACTATCGATGCGCTTTATGCTTTTACCGATTGTGAGTTGAGTATTTCGCCCAACTGTTGCGTTATTCATGACAATAAGCCTCGTTTTTGTGGGGTGAGTGAGATGTTACGTATTAGTTGTGATCATACAAAGGACCTGCTTCAGGCCGAACTCGAAATTCAGAAAGCGGAACTGCAGGAACAATTGTTCTTTACTTCGCTCGAAAAGATTTTTATCGAAAACCGTATTTATAAAGACAAGGGTTTTGAAGAAAGTACTTCGCAAGATGAGGTCATTGCACATATCGATGGACGCCTAGAACCGTTTAAAAAGGATTTTATACGCGAAATTGTCCGCGAAGATTTTCTGAAGTTACTCGAAATTAAGATGATGCGTATCACTAAGTTTGATACCGACAAAGCCAACGATACGTTGATTTCGATTCAGAAGAAAATAGATGAAATTGATTATAACCTTGTTCACCTGATTGATTATACGATTTCGTGGTACGAAGGTTTGAAAAATAAATACGGCAAAGATTATCCGAGGCGTACCGAGATTCGGAATTTTGAAACAATTGTGGCCTCCAAAGTGGTAGAAGCCAATGAAAAGTTGTATGTCAACTACGAAGAAGGATTCGTTGGAACATCGCTGAAAAAGGACGAATTTGTGTGCAACTGCTCGGACATCGACGATATTATTATTTTCTTTAAAGATGGAAGATATAAGATTGTTAAAGTGGCCGATAAATTATTTGTAGGCAAAAACATTCTTTACCTTACGGTTTTCAAAAAGAACGACAAAAGAACCATTTACAATACTGTTTACAGGGATGGAAAATCGGGTCCGTATTATATCAAACGTTTTGCGGTGACGGGAATTACACGCGATAAAGAATATGATATTACTCAGGGAACAGCTGGTTCGAAGGTGGTTTATTTTACTTCGAACCCTAACGCCGAGGCTGAAGTGATACGTGTTGCCCTGAAGCCAAAACCACGACTCAATAAGCTTGTTTTCGAAAAAGATTTTAGCGATATAGCCATCAAAGGACGGCAATCTATGGGCAATATACTCACTAAAAATGATGTCCATAAAATCACTTTAAAGCAAAAAGGAGGCTCTACATTGGGTGGTCGTCAGGTTTGGTTCGACCGTGATGTGTTGCGCCTGAATTATGATAACAGAGGGGAATATCTTGGCGAATTCCTGAGCGATGATCTGATCTTGGTGGTTTCGACAACAGGTGAGTATCGCACTACGAGTTTCGATTTAAGTAATCATTTTACAAAAGATATTCTTTATATCGAAAAATTTGATGCGAATAAAGTGTGGTCGGTGGTTCTTTTTGATGCTGATCAGAATTATTATTATCTGAAACGTTTTCAGCTGGAAGTGTCGCAGAAAATACAAAGCTTTTTGGGCGAAAATGCACAATCGCGGCTTATTTTGATGTCCGATATTGACTTCCCTCGCTTCGAAGTGGTGTTTGGTGGTACTGATGCTTACCGGGAAGCGTTAATTGTGGATGCTGAAGAATTTATTGGCGTTAAGAGTCTAAAAGCAAGAGGCAAGCGATTAACTACCTTTGAGGTAGAATCCATCAACGAGCTTGAACCTTTGCGTTTTGCATCTGCCGAAACCGTAAACTCAAACGATTCGGGCAGCGATGACAATTCAAATGAAAATGGATCAGGGGAAGCTGTTTTGAACGAAGAAAGTGAAATAGAAGTTGTTGAACAACCGGCTGAAAGCACGAAGGAAAAGGCAGCAGCGGAAGTAAATGTGAACGATTCTGTTTTGCCTGATGAAATCGTTGATCAAAACCGGATTATTGATGATATAAACGGGCAGTTGACACTGTTTTGATCTGTAGGACAGGGGACAAAAACATAAAGCCGGTACAATATTGTACCGGCTTTATTATTTTTCAAAAAGAAAAATTATTTTGTCTTTTTGTTCAGAAAAATATGGGCAATGAATCCCAGAACCATCAAGGCTCCGGCAGATATAAGATAATTGTTTGAGTTCGACTCGGTAAAAAAGTATACGGCTAAAATTACCACACCGACCAATATTAAAATCGGACCCAGGTTTTTCAATAAGTTATTCATTGTGATATAATGTTTATTTGTTCGTTTCTTTTCAGACTACAAATTAAATGATTTTTCAGCGAGTAATAAAATTATTTATGCAAAAATTTAAAAATAAGTTTGTTTTTTATGCTCTTCCTCCTGTTTTCGTTTACAATTCTTTGATCTGACGCCGTTTGTTTATTTGGTTTTGGTTTGGAAAGTACGCATTGAGTTGTAAATCGAGGCTTCAACTGGTTCATGTCTCTGTTTTGTTAATAGCTGAATCTTCAGTTGCAAAAAAACTTATTACTTTAACAAAGTAGCCGTGAAATTCGGAATGCAAAATTAAATCCTGAATGATTAATTTCGTACCTTTGCATAATAAATTTTCCGAATGAAACGGATTTGGAATATTTATGCGAAATGATTAAAGGTAAAAATCTATGAAAATCATAATAGTAGGTACAACATATCCTTTTCGGGGAGGTTTGGCAGCATTCAACGAGCGATTGGCGCGTGAGTATATACAACAGGGCCACGAAGTTGAAATTTTCACATTCTCACTGCAATATCCTTCTTTTTTATTTCCCGGAAAAACACAGTTCTCGAGCGAAGAAGCGCCAACGGATCTGAAAATTCACCGGACGATCAACTCAGTGAATCCTCTTTCGTGGCTGCTGACCGGAAGGAAGATAAAAAAGCTGAATGCTGATAAAGTAATATTTTGTTATTGGATGGCTTTTATCGCACCTTGTTTTGGAACGATTGCCCGCATTGTACGTTCACCCAAAACAGAGATTGTTGCACTGATTCATAACATGATTCCACACGAACCAACCATTCTGGATAAATTGTTTCCGAAGTATTTTGTAAATGCAATGGACGGGTTTGTGGCCATGGCCGATTCGGTGATTGAGGATGTGAAGCACTTTGACGCCAATTCTAAGCCAAAAATAGTTTCACCGCATCCTATCTACGACCATTATGGCGCTTTGTTGGATAAAAAAGATGCAGCCATAAAGCTTGGTTTGTACGATCAGAATGCCTATATCCTTTTTTTTGGGTTTATCCGTCAGTATAAAGGACTCGATTTATTGCTCGAAGCATTTGCCGATGAAAGATTGCGAAAGTTTCCGTTGAAGTTGATCGTAGCTGGTGAGTTCTACGAAAATCCTGAACCTTATCTGAGCCAGATAGCTAAACTAAAGCTCGGGAATTTTGTTGAACTACGTACTGTTTTTATTCCCGATAGCGAAGTGCGTAATTATTTTAGTGTTGCCGATATTGTGGCTCAGCCTTACCGAACAGCGACGCAAAGTGGTGTTAGCCAGATAGCTTATCATTTCGAAAAACCGATGCTGGTAACCAATGTAGGTGGTTTAGCCGAAATTGTTCCTCATGGCAAAGTGGGATATGTGGTTGATGTTGAGCCAGCACAAATAGCTGATGCACTTGTCGATTTTTATGAAAATAAAAGATCTGACGAATTTATCGAAAATATAAAAACTGAAAAATTAAAATATGCCTGGTCGCAAATGACTGAGGCAATAAATAATTTGATGGTTTGAAATCAGAAAAGCTTAGATCACTTTCTTTTCAAGTCTTCAAATTCTCAAATCTTCAAATATAACTATAAATGGCGAACGAAATAGTAGAAACCCCTTTGATGAAACAATTTTTCGAAATCAAGGCAAAGCACCCTGATGCGATTTTGTTGTTCCGTTGTGGCGATTTTTACGAAACCTTTTCACAGGATGCTATTGAGGCATCCGAAATTCTTGGTATTACACTTACACGTCGGGCGAATGGCTCTGCCAAAACGGTAGAATTGGCTGGTTTTCCGCATCATGCACTCGATACTTATTTGCCTAAACTGGTTCGTGCAGGGAAGCGTGTGGCCATTTGCGATCAGCTCGAAGACCCAAAGTTGACAAAAAAACTTGTAAAACGTGGTGTGACCGAATTGGTTACTCCGGGTGTTTCGTACAGCGATACCACGCTGAATCACAAGGAGAACAACTTCCTTGCCTGCGTTTACATGAATAAAAACAGGGTAGGCGTTTCGTTTCTCGATATTTCGACCGGTGAATTTTTGGTAGGCGAAGGAACCGCCGAATATGTGGATAAATTGCTCAATAGCTTTAGTCCTAAAGAAGTGCTTTTCGACAGAGGAAAACGGAAAGATTTTGAAGCTCAGTTCGGCACTAAGTTTTTTACTTATGCGCTCGAAGACTGGGCTTTTACTCCTGAAAGTGCTAACGAACGCCTGTTGAGACATTTCGAAACAAAAAACCTGAAAGGGTTTGGAGTTGATAACTTACCGAATGCAGTTGTGGCTGCAGGGGCTATTCTGCATTATCTGGATTTAACGCATCATCAACAAACCGGACATATTACACAATTATCGCGCATTGAGGAAGATCGATATGTGTGGCTCGATCGTTTTACGGTTCGTAACCTGGAATTGTACGGTTCTATCAACGAAGGTGCTAAAACCTTGGTTGATATTTTAGACAAAACAATTAGTCCCATGGGGGCTCGTTTGCTTAAACGTTGGATTGCTTTTCCGCTGAAAGATGTGAAACCTATCAACGAACGTTTGAGTGTGGTGGAAATTTTCTTTAAAAATCCTGAATTAAAAGAATTACTGGAGCAAAACATAGCGCTGATTGGCGATTTGGAACGAATTATATCCAAAGTTGCTGTCGGTCGTATCAATCCGCGCGAAGTGGTGCAGCTCAAAGTGGCGCTCAAAGCTATTGAGCCAATAAAGGATGCCTGTGCCGAAACAGACAACGTGACTTTGCAAAAAATTGCCGACCAGCTGAATGCCTGCCACATTATTTCTGAAAAAATTGAAAAAGAAGTCAATAACGATCCGCCAAACCTGATCAATAAAGGTGGAATTATTCGTCATGGTATTGATGCCGATTTGGATGAGCTGCGCATGCTGGCACATTCGGGTAAAGAATTTCTGCAACGTATTCAGGAGCGTGAAAGTGAAACCACGGGCATTCCAAGTTTGAAAATTCACTTTAATAATGTTTTTGGTTATTATATTGAAGTACGTAATGCTCACAAAGATAAAGTGCCCGAAACATGGATTCGAAAACAGACACTTGTCAATGCTGAACGCTACATTACGCAGGAACTGAAAGAATACGAGGAAAAAATTTTGGGTGCTGAAGAAAAAATTCTGGCCATCGAAACCCGCTTGTTTGGTGAGTTAGTCATTGCCTTGAGTGAATATATTACAGCCATTCAGTTGAATTCGAACCTGATTGCACAACTCGATTGTCTGCTGTCGTTCACTAAAGTCTCTGCCGAAAATAAATATGTGCGTCCGGAAGTATTGGATAACGATATTCTGGATATCAAGCAGGGACGCCATCCGGTGATTGAAAAACAATTACCAATTGGAGAGAAATACATTGCCAACGACGTGTACCTGGACAATGAAACGCAGCAAATCATCATTATTACCGGTCCGAACATGGCGGGTAAGTCGGCTTTGCTGCGTCAAACGGCGCTGATTACGCTTATGGCACAAATTGGCTGCTTTGTTCCGGTGGAAAGTGCCCGCATTGGCGTGGTGGACAAGATTTTTACCCGTGTGGGAGCGAGCGATAACATCTCTCAGGGCGAATCTACTTTTATGGTAGAAATGAACGAGGCGGCAAGTATTCTGAACAATCTTTCGAATCGGAGCTTGATTCTTTTCGATGAGCTGGGGCGCGGAACAAGTACTTACGATGGTATTTCCATTGCGTGGGCTATTGTGGAATATATTCACGAACACGGTGCAAGCAAAGCAAAAACGCTTTTTGCAACACACTATCACGAGTTGAATGAGATGGAAAAATCGTTTCATCGCATTAAAAATTATAATGTGTCGGTGAAGGAAGTGGATAAGAAAATCATTTTCCTGCGTAAATTAGTGAAAGGTGGCAGCGAGCACAGTTTTGGTATCCATGTGGCCAAAATGGCCGGAATGCCGCAAAGTATTGTGAAACGTTCGGAGCAAATTCTGAAGGACCTGGAATCGGAAAACCGTCAGACAGGTGTTGCAAAACCAATTGGCGAAATTGCCGAACACCGCGAGGGTATGCAACTGAGTTTCTTCCAACTCGACGACCCTGTTTTGGAACAAATACGCGACGAAATAAAAAATCTCGATATTAATAACTTAACACCAGTTGAAGCACTGAATAAGTTGAATGATATAAAACGGATTATCAGAGGAAAATGAACTGAGGTGTGTTGTGGAGCCAAAGGATAAATGGTAATTGCAAAAACAGTAAACGAGAAAATGACACAAAAGCCTGAAATCAAATTGTTCGATGAGAAGTTAGTCCGCACAGTGTGGGACGACGAACAGGAGAAATGGTATTTTTCTGTAGTGGATGTTGTGGGCATACTTACCGATAGTCCCAATCCCAATAATTATAGGAAGGTTCTGAAAAACGGATTAAAGAAAGAGGGGAATCTGTCGGTTACAGATTGTAACCAACTGCAACATTAACCGATATAATTTATAAAACATGGGCTGATAAAACAGCAAAAGAATATCGTCAGTTCAAAGAGATGAAAAAAGAAAATCTGCGCGACAATATGACAGATACTGAATTGGTTTTGAATATGTTAGATGAAGTTTCTACCAAAGAAATATTGGAAGCAAAGCAACCCGAAACCATGGATGAACATATTCAGGTGGCACAACAGGGTGGCTCGGTAGCCCGAAATGCCCGAAAAGAACTTGAAAAACAAACAGGCAAAGCTGTGGTGTCGCCCCTCAACGATAAGAAAAATATCCTCGCTAATTCGCAAGGGGAACCTAAGGGGATGTAGTTTCATAACTCAGATATTCATTTTACGTGCCAAAGGATTGAATAAATATACAAATTTCACAATCAGGTTTGTATGAGTATAAAAAAATGGCATTGAAAAATTATAAAAACACATTTTTGCAGTGAAATAAGTAAAAATTTCAGTATTTTTGCGCTTTCTTTTTCCAGAGGGATAAAACTAACAAAACAAACATAATTTTTTTGTATGAAAAAGCATAATTTTAGTGCGGGTCCATCTATCCTGCCACGTGAAGTGATTGAAAAAACAGCTCAGGCAGTGTTGGATTTCAATGGTTCTACGCTTTCAATTCTTGAAATAAGCCACCGTTCGAAAGATTTTGAGGCTGTAATTGCCGAAGCAAGAGATCTTTTTAAAGAATTATTAAATATCCCTGAAGGGTATTCTGTGTTATTTTTGGGAGGTGGAGCGAGTATGCAGTTTTGCATGATTCCTTTCAATTTATTGGAGAAAAAAGCGGCTTATCTGAATACCGGTGTTTGGGCCAATAAAGCAATGAAGGAAGCCAAAGGATTTGGAGAAACAATTGAAGTGGCTTCGTCAAAAGATGCAAATTACACATTTATACCCAAAGATTATGTGATTCCAACTGATGCCGATTATTTCCACATCACAACGAACAATACTATTTACGGAACTGAAATTCTGACTGATATCGACTCTCCGGTACCTTTGGTTGCCGATATGTCTTCCGATATTTTCTCACGTCCTATGGATGTTTCAAAATACGGTCTTATTTATGGTGGTGCACAGAAAAACTTAGCTCCTGCCGGATTGGCTTTCGTTATTGTAAAAGATGAATTGCTGGGCAAAGTATCCCGTTATATTCCTACCATGTTGAATTATAAAACGCACATTGCTGAAGGATCGATGTTCAATACACCTCCGGTATTGCCTATCTATAGTGCGTTGGAAACATTGCGCTGGCTGAAAGCCAATGGTGGTTTGGTTGAAATGGAAAAACGTAACATTGCCAAAGCCGAATTACTTTACAATGCCATCGACAATAGTAAAATGTTTGTCGGAACGGCTGCTAAAGAAGACCGTTCACGTATGAATGTATGCTTTGTAATGAAACCTGAATTCAAAGATCTTGAAGCCGACTTCCTGAAATTTGCGACTGCCGCCGGAATGGATGGAATTAAAGGTCACCGTTCTGTGGGTGGTTATCGTGCTTCTATTTATAATGCCATGCCTATCGAAAGTGTTCAGGCGCTTGTGGATTGCATGCTCGAATTTGAAAAACAACACTAATCTGTCAAACGTCGAAAGTCTAAGGTCATGTGTCCTTAGACTTTTGTCTTTTGATCTTAGACATATATATTATGAAAGTACTTATTGCTACTGATAAACCGTTTGCCAAAGTGGCTGTCGACGGCATCTGTAAAGAGATTGAAGAAGCCGGCTTCGAATTGGCTTTGTTGGAAAAATATACCGAAAAGCAGCAATTGCTCGATGCTGTAGCTGATGCCGATGCCATCATTATTCGCAGCGATATCATCGATGCTGAAGTGATTGCAGCCGCAAAACAACTTAAAATAGTGGTGCGTGCCGGTGCTGGTTACGATAATGTTGATCTTGACGCTGCTACAGCTGCCGGAGTTTGTGTGATGAACACTCCCGGACAAAATGCCAATGCAGTAGCCGAACTGGTTTTCGGATTGTTGATTTATGCCATCAGGAACTTCTATAACGGAACTTCAGGTACCGAGTTAAAAGGTAAAAAACTGGGTATTCATGCGTATGGAAACGTTGGCCGGAATGTGGCTCGCATTGCCAAAGGTTTTGGAATGGAGATACTTGCCTTTGATATGTTCTGTCGCGACGAGGACATCAAGGCCGAAGGTGTTAATCCTACCTGCTCGGTGAAAATGTTGTACCAGAGTTGCGATATCATTTCTATCAACATTCCTGCGACAAAAGAAACAAAACAATCTATCAATGCCGAATTGCTCCAACTGTTGCCCAAAGGTGCTGTCCTTGTAAATACTGCCCGCAAAGAGGTAGTGCATGAGGCTGATATGGTTCAGTTTATGGAGTCACGTCCCGATGTTAAATACGTGACTGATGTAATGCCTGATAATCATGCAGAAATGCTGGAAAAATTCCCAACCCGCTATTTTGCAACGGCTAAGAAAATGGGAGCTCAAACCTCGGAGGCCAATATCAACGCCGGTATTGCAGCTGCTAAACAAATTGTCGGTTTTTTGAAAACAGGAAACGATAAATTCAGAGTGAACTAACGTTTCTTTTTGTATAATGTTACACAACCTTTTCAGCTTTATTGTTGGAAAGGTTGTTTTTTTATGAATTGTAAAATAAACCTTTAGGTCTTCTATGATTAAATTCTCATTTCATCGTTTTCATTAAATATTGAAATAATGCACAATTTTAGTATCTTTGTGCCGAATTTACGTTTCTGCCGAACTTTTTTCGAAGCGAAAGAGTTATTAAGGGAAACAATATTAATCAACTTATCATGGGTAATAATTTATTAAAAGGTAAAAGGGGAATTGTATTTGGTGCTTTGAACGATATGTCGATAGCATGGAAAGTGGCTGAGCGTGTGGTAGAAGAAGGTGCCATCATCACTTTGTCGAATACGCCGTTGGCGGTTCGTATGGGTACTACCAACGAATTGTCGGAAAAATTAAATGCAAAGCTAATCCCTGCTGATGCAACAAGTGTTGCCGATCTCGAACAGGTTTTTTCTCAATCGATGGAAGCGCTTGGAGGTCCTATTGATTTCGTCCTACACTCTATTGGGATGTCTCCGAATGTTCGCAAAAAAAGAACTTACGACGATTTGGATTACGATATGTTGACTACCACTTTGGATATTTCGGCCATTTCGTTTCATAAAATGCTTCAGGTAGCTAAAAAAATGAATGCCATTAACGAAGGTGGATCGGTTGTAGCGCTGACTTATATGGCTGCTCAACGTACTGTTTTTGGTTATAATGACATGGCTGATGCAAAGGCTATGCTCGAATCTATTGCACGTAGCTTTGGTTATATCTATGGACGTGAACACAATGTGCGCATCAATACAATTTCGCAATCGCCTACAGTGACAACTGCGGGAAGTGGCGTGAAAGGTATGGATGGATTGCTCGATTTTTCGGAACGTATGTCGCCAATTGGAAATGCAACTGCTGCCGATTGTGCCGATTATTGTGTGGTTATGTTTAGCGACCTGACCCGAAAAGTAACAATGCAGAACCTTTATCACGATGGTGGTTTCTCCAGCATGTCGATGAGTTATAAGGCCATGGAACAATACAATAAGAGTTTCGAAGAGTTTAAAGATGAAAATGGCAATATTATTTACGGATAATTGCTCGAATAGCAGATTGGTACTTAAATGATTTTAACTTCAGGAGTGAACGTTCG
>JAEAMG010002059.1_pt1 | contig 13263 bp, 6 predicted proteins | sample 8958741 | NCBI WGS metagenome assembly JAEAMG01 (sample SAMN16933256, study PRJNA681125) | bioreactor sludge metagenome | isolation source: anaerobic bioreactor treating anionic surfactant - SDBS | place: India: Bengaluru | collected 2019-02-28
AGCTTGTCAACACACTCGGGAACTTTGCGTACCGGACGTTATTTTTTGCCCGGAAAGAGTTTGGGGGTATACCGAATACCGCTGTACAGCCTGATATTCTTGAGGAGATCGGCAGTACTCTGTCCCAAGTAGACTCGATGATCAGGGACTACGAGTTCAAGACGGCCATTGATGCGATGATGACCCTTGCCGCTTACGGCAACAACTACATCCAGACCAATGCACCCTGGAAACTGATCAAGACCGATCGGGATGCTGCAGCGCAGGCTGTCAAAGACTGCATTGTGCTGGTAAGGGCACTGGCGCTTCTCTTTGAACCGGTGATACCAGAAAAGGCACAAGAGCTCTGGGAGATGCTTGGGAATACTGACCAAATAGCCAATCATCGGATCAGTGAGGCGATCCAGGATGTTGCAGCCGGACCACTTCCTGTACCATCTCCTGTATTTTCCAAGCTTGAGGATGATTTCATCAGTGAAATGGATAAGCTCCTTGCATATCGGGTAGCGGAGGCAGAGAAGAAGATGGAAAAAACAGTGACTGTTCCTTTCGAAGAGTTCTGTAAACTGGAGATCAGGACGGGAAAAGTTATCTCCGCAGAGGGGGTGCCGAAATCGAACAAACTCCTGAAACTCATGGTGGACATCGGGGGAGAGACGCGACAGATCGTTGCCGGGATGGCCCAGTTCTATACCCCCGAAGAGATGACCGGAAAGAGCGTGGTGGTTGTGGTGAACCTCCAGCCTGCCAGGATCTTTGGTATTGAGAGCAATGGCATGATCCTTGCCGCCGGGGATACTGCATCACTTCTGATGCCTGAAAAACCGGTAGAACCAGGGACAAAAATCAGGTAATTTTTTAAAAACATATTTCTACAAATTTGTTGATTTTAAAAAAGATTGAATGAGTAAGAATGGTTAAGGCACACGTATCCTCTGACTCGCTGATTTCCAAGTGTAAGTGATGCCATCACAATCTGCCCACGTGATATAGAGCTTTACCGTGTAAGTCCCTGGCACCCTGTAGGTTTTTACCGGATCAGGCTTTGATGACATGGTCCCGTCACCAAAGAGCCAGATATAACGGACTGCTTTTGGTCCGGTGCTGGTTTCAGTAAACTGGACTTCCTGCCCAGTCTTTTCATAAGAGAAGCTTGCTGTCGGCGGGCAGACACAGCAGGTTTCGTCCTTTGCATTGATGAAGTTGTATCTGATTTCAGGATTGGTTGCGTTCAGGGTGACGAGAATGTTGGGAGTAATCTGCTTCCAGCCGAATATGAGGGTCTCATTAAGCCAGTAAGTTCCATAGGGAACGTTCAGGAATTGATAGGAGCCATCAAGCCCGGTGACGTCTGCTGCAATTACGGCTCCTGTTTTGGCGTCAGAAAGAGTGATTTCCCATCCCATGAGACCGCACTCCGGACATTTCTGATCGCCCTTCTTTCCAGTGATGTTACCTGTCCCGAGTTCATTGGTGAAGTTCTGGTTTGTTGCATCTTCACATATCAGCGTTATCGTTCCTGGCGCAAAAACCTGTTCCCATCCTTCTTTTAGATCTTCGATCAGCAGGTAATTTCCTGGAGTCAATCTGCAGAACTCGTAGTACCCGGTTTCGTTCGTTTCGGTTGTGTCAAGCTCTGTGCCCTGATCATCCTTCAGCGTGATGGTCCAGCCTTCCAGACCCTCATCTGTGCTGGCGTCCAGCTTGTACCCTTTGATGCACAGATACGGTTCGTTCTCGAAATCAACGGTCTCGTTTTCACACTCCAGTTCGACATCTACACTGCTCGCCGTGATGTTGTGCCAGCCGGCCTTCACGGTCTCTGCTACGGTGTAGTTCCCAGGTATCAACTCGCAGAACGAGTAGTTCCCATTCTCATCGGTGGTGTCAGTGACCGTGCTGCCGTCCGGTTTGGTCAGCGTGATCTCCCAGCCGAGGAGGTTCGCTCCGTTGCAGTTCAGTAACTTCGTCCCGTTGATGCAGAGATACGGTTCGTTCGAGAAGTCGACGGTCGCACCTTCACATTCAAGGGTCACGTCAACACTCGTCGGATACCCGGTGACGTTCGTCCAGCCGGCCTTCACGGTCTCTGCTACGGTGTAGTTCCCAGGTATCAACTCGCAGAACGAGTAGTTCCCATTCTCATCGGTGGTGTCAGTGACCGTGCTGCCGTCAGGTCTGGTCAGCGTAATCTCCCAGCCTTCAGGAGTGCCGCAACTCACGGTCTTTGTCCCGTTGATGCACAGATACTGCTGGTTCGTAAAATTCTGGTTTGTTATATTCGCATTTAGATCGATATCCAGACATGTGGGTGATACGTTAAACCGTCCCGTCTTTCCTTGCTCACATACAGTGTAATTACCAGGCTTCAAGCCACAGAATTGATACTTTCCACCATCATATGTGGTGTTCTCACCAATTTTTACATTGGTGCTGTTGTATAACTCAATGATCCATCCATCGAGTCCTTCATTACTGCAATTATCCACCTTATTCCCGCTGATGCACAGATTCATAATCTCGTTAGTGAAGTTGAAAGTGCCGTTGTCACATCCCAGGTAAATATCTTGACTAGTTGGAGTGGTATTTACCCAGCCAGATTGAAGAGTCTCTTCCAGGGTATAGGTAGTGTTCCCGTAAAGACCACAAAACTGGTAGAATCCGCCCAGTCCTGTAGTAGTGTTATCGAAATAGCCAGTCGCATTGGTGATGTTGATATTCCAACCTTCTTTCCCAGTATCACCAATCCCATCGGAATTTGTATCTTCCAACTTGTATCCGCTGATACAATATAAAACACGGGTCATTGCAAATGCATTGTTATTATCGGGATTAGTTTCAATGACAGCACTAAATTCAGGATCAGTCGTATTGGTAATACTCGCTGTGTTATTGAGCAGACATGAACCGTTAATTACATCGGCAGTAACTGTTATGTTCGCACTGGCATTTGCAAATAAGGTGACCTTTGCCGTATAGGTTTTTCCAGAGATGGTAGGGGGATAACAGGTGCCATTGTTGAGGGGGACAATTGTACAATCCCACGTGATATTGGTCAGATAGTCGGGGAAAATATCGGTGATGGTCGCATTGGATATACCAGAAGGCCCGTAATTGGTCGCGTTGATATAATAGGTCAGATTACTTCCTGCTAAAACTGTGTCAGGGCCAACCTTGGTGATACCCAGATCAATAGTACTAATTAGAGCAGCAGGCATTACCTGAATAGAGCCGCCGTTAATCCCCTCATCAGTTCCATCAGCATGTATGGCGATACCCCAAAACTTTTCCTGCAGCGATCCGCCTGAGTAATGACTAGCCCCTAGTCCAATAGGCCACCGGACACCATCCCCAAGTGCAACATGATCGCCCCATCCGACAATCAAATCCCCACCTTGGGTTGGATTCATCGTAATATTTAACGTAACAGCCTTGAACGTTGTTATCGTAGGATACATGATATCTGGAATAACAACCGGATTTATACTATTGATACTAGAAGAAATTATATAGGGATTCGTTGTGCCAGACGGATAGACATACTCAGCATTGGACCAGTTTCCAGCAATGGAAAAATATTGCGGGCCATCATAATTATCTGCAGTTATCAAGGGATCATCAAGGATTTCCAGTGCTTGATAGGTCACATCAGACTCTTGAAGAGGGGTGGTAAGATTCCAAGTCAAACCAGGATTTTCGGTAATGTTATAAGTGGTAAAGTAATCAAAACCATGCGCCCCGTTAGCTAAGGTGAAATCAACTATAATAGTTAAATACACAGTGGAATTCGCAGGGACATCCTTAACCACAATGCGATTGGGAATGGAGCTACATTCTTGATAGAGGCCCTTTTCCTCATTCAATTGGCCACCAAGCCATTGTTCCCAGTCCGGATCATTTGCCCAGTGAGCATTATCAGATTGAAGAGCTGCACTGACCGTTGCTGTGAATAAGCCAAAAAGTACAAGTATAATTATACCTGTCATTACATACTTCGCCATATATGCCACCTTGAATTGATTGATGAATATTAATTGGATTAATTAATATAGCAATTAATTACAATCCTCAAAGTCATATAAAAATATAATGCACAATTTTTATATACTATTATTTTTTCCTTCACAATTAAACAAAATTTTCATCAAATAATGATATTCGCTCTTTTATTTCATAAAGTATCAATGTCTGCAGCATTTGATGGAGAGAAAGATAGTAAGAAAAAAATAGTAAGGGAATGTTGTCATTGGTGCTTTACGAAAAACATTATAATCAAATTTTTTATCAGAATAATTCCAAAGTACTCGTACATGAGACCGCCCGGTGATATACTAACACCAGATGATTCAAACGAAAATGAAAATTACACTCAGGCAGTTTATCTACTCAAATCAAAGGCATTGACTGATGAAGATCCACTTGCCCGGAAACATGCTCTGTATCTCCTCGGTATCACTGGAGATTTTCAATTTGCTGATATTTTTATTAATTCTCTCCATGATCCTGAAAAAGCAGTGCGAAGCCAGGCAGCGCAGGCTCTTGTACAAATAGGTTCACCGGTAATTTCACACGTTGTAATGCTTCTCAATGACAAGGACTGGAGGGTACGATACCGGGCGGCAGAGATCCTGGGTATGATAAAAGGCGAAGAGGCAGTAATTCCGCTAATAATGGCACTTTCTGATGAGAAGGACCACGTGCGGTATATGGCGGCAAAAAGTCTTTGCCTTATCCGGGAACCAAAAGCAATCGAACCTCTCATGATATGCCTTTGCGATGAGAATCATTATGTGCGAAGAATGGCTGAGCGTGCAATTTCAACAATCGAGAAGAAAAATTCCTGATACCTCTATGGATGAATGATCCTTTTGTTCAACACAAAACGGATTTTTCCTTTTTTAAAAAAATTGAGATTAGTTCTTAATCTTAACATTTTTTCCTTTCTTTCTGACATTCCTCCGTCATAATTATGTGATACTGAACATCCCATTACTCGTGTCTGTGCAGGCGGAATAGCTGCCACTGGTGACCCTGATACTGTAATCAGCTCCCAATGGTGTTGCTGAGGGAATTGTCACACTATATGATCCGGATCCGGCAGATCCTATCGGTATGCCTTTGAGTGTTTTCAGGATGCCTGATCCTTTATACACATCAATATTGACCGTTGATCCGGGAGTACCAGTATACGTCCAACTCATTGTGAGGGTATTACCGATATGGTAGGTTTCACCGCCATTTGGCGTCGCTACAGTGATTGCAGAACTGATGGTGAACGGTGCATCACTGGTATCGGTATACGCGGCGTTATTTGTGCTGGTTATTCTGATCTTGTAATCACCACCAAGTGGAGTACTGTACGGAACCGGTACACTAATGGATCCTGATGTAGTGGGGATGTCTGTGAGAGTCTTCAGGATGGATGTCCCTTTGAATACCTCGATCTTTACCGTTGGTCCGGGGCTTCCGGTAGAACTCCAGCTGATGACCTGGGTGGATCCCTGTGTCCAGATCTCACCACCATTTGGTGAATCTAGCTTGATGGATGTACCACTTTCAGTAACGATAGTGAAGGGACCATCACTCATATCGGTGTACGCAGCATTACTGGTGCTTGTGACCCTGATCTTGTAATCTGATCCCACGGGCGTTGATGATGGAATCGTTACGCTATACGATCCGGATCCACTCGAGCCGATGGGAATCCCCGTGAGTGTTTTCAGGATTGTCGGGCCTTTGAATACATCGATCTTTACTGTTGACCCGGGAGTACCGGTATAGGTCCAACTCATCGGCAGGATATCCCCGATCTGGTAGACCTCCCCGCCGTTTGGTACCGCCACAGTGATTGAGTCTACGGGTGTCCCGGTGGTTACTTCGATATTCTTTTCAATATAAACAAATCCTGACAGTTCTCCGTCACAATCCACTGATTTCACATACAATGTTACTTTCTTAGTACCTGACGTTGTGTACTGATGAACTGGATTTCTGTCGGTTGAACTCGTCCCGTCTCCAAAGTCCCAGAGATACTCAACAGGAGCGTTACCTGTTGTCGTATCAACAAACTGGATTTTCAGCGAATCAATCTGTGTTGCACTAAATTCGGGGACAGTCGGACACGAACAGCAGCTGGGTAACGGCCTGTTCACAAAGTTGTTTCCAGTCGAATTATCACAGGTCAGTGTTACTGGAATGCTTGTCGGTGTGAGATTGATCCAATCGGTCCGCATCTCTTCGGAGAGCCCATAGGTGCCAGGCACGAGATCGCAGAACTGATACTTCCCTGTTGAATCAGTTGTCGTGCTTGCGATTTTTACTTTTGCTGCATCATAGAGGTTGATTGTCCATCCTTCCACTCCGGCATTGGTCAGTATGTTTAACTTGTAGCCCTCAATGCACAGTGGCTTCGTGTTCCGGAAGTCCACCCCAGTCACATTGTCGCAGCCCAGTATGACAGTCGTGCTAATTGGTGTGACGTTCTTCCAGCCGGCAACCACGGTCTCTTCTACGGTGTATGTCCCGGGCATCAAGCCACAGAATGAATACTTGCCGCCATCTGCAGTCGTTGCCGTGCTTGTACTGCCGTCTGGTTTGGTCAGCGTGATCATCCAGCCGTCCAGTCCTGCTCCAGTGCAGTCATCGAACTTCGTTCCATTGATACACTGTAACTTCGTGTTCCGGAAGTCCGCCCCAGTCACATTGTCGCAGCCCAGTATGACAGTCGTGCTAATTGGCGTAATGTTCGTCCACCCTGCCTCTATGGTCTCCTCAACTATGTAGGTGCCAGGCATCAGGCCGCAGAACGAATACTTACCGCCATCCACAGTCGTTGCTATGCTTGTACTGCCGTCTGGTTTGGTCAGCGTGATCGTCCAGCCGTCCAGTCCTGCTCCAGTGCAGTCATCGAACTTCGTTCCATTGATACACTGTAACTTCGTGTTCCGGAAGTCCGCCCCAGTCACATTGTCGCAGCCCAGTATGACAGTCGTGCTAATTGGCGTAATGTTCGTCCACCCTGCCTCTATGGTCTCCTCAACTATGTAGGTGCCAGGCATCAGGCCGCAGAACGAATACTTACCGCCATCCACAGTCGTTGCTATGCTTGTACTGCCGTCTGGTTTGGTCAGCGTGATCGTCCAGCCGTCCAGTCCTGCTCCAGTGCAGTCATCGAACTTCGTTCCATTGATGCACAGCAGTTCCTGGTTCACGAAGTCCGCTGTCGTGTTGCTCGAACATACCAGCGTGATCGGTCCGGGTTTGGAGACTTCTTGCCAGCCGGCGGGGACGGTCTCTTCGACCGTGTAGTCACCGGGCATCAGACCGCAGAACGAGTATTTCCCGTCTGATCCGGTCGTGGTAGTGGTGACCTGGACGCCGTCTTTATACAGGGTGATCGTCGTCCCGGCTACCGGCGAGTCATCACAGTCTTTCGTCTTTGTCCCGTTGATGCACAGCAGTTCCTGGTTCACGAAGTCCGCTGTCGTGTTGCTCGAACATANTTGATGCACAGCAGTTCCTGGTTCACGAAGTCCGCTGTCGTGTTGCTCGAACATACCAGCGTGATCGGTCCGGGTTTGGAGACTTCTTGCCAGCCGGCGGGGACGGTCTCTTCGACCGTGTAGTCACCGGGCATCAGACCGCAGAACGAGTATTTCCCGTCTGATCCGGTCGTGGTAGTGGTGACCTGGACGCCGTCTTTATACAGGGTGATCGTCGTCCCGGCTACCGGCGAGTCATCACAGTCTTTCGTCTTTGTCCCGTTGATGCACAGCAGTTCCTGGTTTGTGAAGTTCTGATTAATGAGATCTTCACTACCCAATACTATGATTATAGACTTGTCTGTGACGTTTACGTAATTATTTTTGACTTCTTCAGTCAGATTATACGTACCAGGCGCTATATCGCAGAATTGGTAATACCCACTCGCATTCGTTGTAGTAGTGTTCTTTAGTTCAGTACCACCAGCATTATACAGGAAAATACTCCAATTTGGAATACCTTCCTTGGTGCAGTTATCTCTCTTGTAACCGCTAATGCATTTGTTACAATCGGTTCGGATGGTGATGAACGCGTCATCCTCTGCAGAGAGCGTAAAAGTCGTTCCAAAAATTGTAATGGAACCTGTAGCGTTAGCGACATTCCGATTCGCGATGGATGCATTAACACCGGCAGTTGCCTGTGCGACGAGGGTTATTGTCTGAGTCTGTCCAGGGTTGAGGTTCCAGTTATAGTTATTCCATGTGATGATTGTCCCGGCAATGGAATCTGGTGCTGGTGATGCGCTAACATACACCCATCCTGGGGGGAGCGTATCAATGAGATCAATGTTATTAACCGGGTACGAAGAACCGGACAAAGGAACAGTAATGTTGATGGTGAAAGTAGTTGTATCACCGATACAGACAGAAGTGGGAGCTGCAGTTTTGTTGACTTCTAAGAGGACCGTATGCCATTCAGGTGGAATCGGGAGACACGTGTATCCCATATCAAGACCCGGATTTCCCATAGGTGCTCTCCGCGGGTCTTCACCCCAGGCGATTGCCACTTTATCACTTGCAACGATATGTGCGCCGGTATTGTCAAAATCTGGGTCATAACAGAAGAACGTCTCTAATCTATCCACATCCGTGTCCTGACAGATTTGGATACCGGCGGAGTTATAAACCGTGACTGTGGTATTATCATTGACCGCCGTAATATAAATTGAGGATCCGGCAGCACTATAGTCGCTAGTCCCAGGCGCCCAGCTCAGGTAAGTATCGGTGGTGAGGTACTCTACGGGGATAAGTGAATACGCCCAGTCCCAGGTATCATCTTCAGAGTTACACGATGCCAGCGCCCAGAAGTCGCTTGTTGAGGTAAGATGAACACCTGAATTTACCGGGACGTATCGACCCGCACCATCAGAATAGGATCTTGTAGCCCCTGCGGCTACTGTGAAAGTACCGGATCCTGACCTATCAGAATACGAGACCGTGATTGTGGTTGGATTGGGATTGTAAATATATAGGTCTGTGTTGAAATCCGGGTCTGTGGTCGTTACGCTGGGAACTGCCGCATAATAGTCGTTTCCCCAATCAGCCCGAGGCAGTACTGAGTAACCACGCATATCCAAATTCATATCTTGATTCCCAGCGATGATTTGGACCTGCACGGGAGCGCTGGATGTAACATATGCGCCTGGATTGCCAGTCAGCTCAAATCTTGCTGCCTGTCCTTGATTAAGCGTGGCACTTCCAATTAAGGCCCCAGTGGCTTGATAAACCCCAATAGTATTTCCATTGCTACCAGACATCACCTCGATCCAGACGGTCTGGAAATCATTATAATCAGGCGGATTATCAGCGAGGTTATCTCCAACCGGGATAACATAAGCAGCAGTTCCGCCATCCCAAGCTTCCACTGGATAGACTTCCCACGCATCGGTCAACACTGTTCCAACCTGCACACCCCATGTTGAGACCATCACCTGTAAGGGGCCGCCGACAGCGTAAATCCTGTCGCTGGCATCATAATATTGAGATGTTCCGCGAGGGACAGGAACTGTGTTCCGCTGAAACCAGACCTGACCTTTGTTAAGAGTGATAACTGGGATATCTCCAGAAGCCCCGGTAGAATACCCGTTTTCCCAGTGGTCATAGTATACTTTGGTATTATCAGCCGTCGCCACGATTCCGACAGTGTATACCATGTCTTCACCAGCCATGTCCCCTCCAGCGTGTATATCGTCGAAAATCGCGTTTGTGATATTCGAAGGCAACGGTAGGTAGAATTCCTGGGTGCCTATCGTTGCGGCAGATACACCTGACGGGAGAATCAATAGTCCAATCGCAATTGCGATCGCAATCAAAACGAACTGATTCCTGGATTGAGAATGATATGCATCAGTAATACTCATGAACAAAACCTCTTGAATACCAAATACGGAAGAACAATTGGTGGGATCTCACCTGAATTACCATCATTGCAGGTAAGGAATGTGGCAGAGGGCAGACCAAGTGTCAGGTCGGCATCTATATCATAACCTGTCGTTGGAGTAGACTGGGGTTCAATCAATACGGTCACAGGGACCGCCAATAGACAGAATGCAATGATAATTGCAACTTTTAAGAACCATTTACTCATTCAAATCACCTTTATGGTTGAGAGAGATTTTGAAAAATGGCAATGTTACAGAAAACTTGACAATACCGTTTGCCGTTTCCAATGGAGTTAAGCAAACTGAACAGGTTCTATATTTGACGCCACATTGCCACATTGATCATGTACCCCCAAACAATGAACAACCCACAGATGAATATTAATCACTGTGATTAATGAACATTAATCACAACGATGAATATTAATCAATTACGTACGGGCGTATGTATCAGCCTCAACGGACAAGATTAAAAATGTTATGACATAACTCAAGGAAAGTTAAACCGATGTAAGAAAGGGACTGCCACCTGTTTAATGTCCTCTATCCATCAGGGTTATACATAATGGGGGCAGAACATGCGCATCTATATCCACAGGATTCAGTTGCCTCATTCTCATTTCGCAATCCCTATCCATATAAGGAATATCCCGAAACCGGCAAGTAAAATCGCAATCATGACGGGCAATGATCCTGGTAGAATACTATATGGAATAACTGCGAAAAGGATCAATAAAATACCCAAACCAATGATGGGTCCCCCGCTCTCTATCCCTGATATAGGGCAACTCTTTCTATCTTGCTGATCCTCAGGTTCCCTCATCAGGCTATCACGAGGTAATGTCATTGCTCACACTCCAAACAGGCACACGGAGATTTAAATAAAGCAGCATAGAGTATATGCGTTTTAAATTAGTGTCAATCATCCTTATTTCAGCGTTTAGGGTAAAATATAATCCCCTATTGAAATAATCTACCCATATCTAATATTTAATACATTTTTAGTGCTTTCCTATGCTGGCTAGCGTATGGAAAAAAAGGCCGGTAAAAGGTCATAAAAATTAAACATAATATTATTGGTTTGGCGGCTTCATATTGGAATCTCCTTGGCAGGGCTTTTTAATTGGGATAGGCATATCCCCTGGAACACAGATACAGCTATAAGGATATCAGGTTCTCCGCTAGTCAACCTCTTCTGCTGAACGGTTTGATGATAACAGGAATAAGTAGCCCTCTGGAATCCATGATCCCTGATGAGATTGGGGATGCCAGTGCGAGAGGAGCTTTATTTTGTGCTGCTGATTGTGAAAATGACCGTTTTACCTTGTTGCAGTAAACGCCGGGAGGGATGAGAATTAATACATAACCCCTTTTTTAGTTAGATCCCTGAAAAAAGGGGTGTAAACCAAGAATTGTCTTTTGGTAATCGAGCAGAATACCAGCAATCCATCATTGGATTATCCATGAAAAATAAGTGGAGCTTTCGTTCCAATCCAACAATAAAAAAAGAAAATAGGATTATCTGCAGCATATCCCTGATTCATACTCAACACTGTTGGAGAACAAGGATATGTATCCATCAACGGACTTGCGCTCTTTCATATGCATTTCCTGAATAACTCCAGGTATACCAACACACGCAGATCCGCCCTCTAGTTGTTCTGAATTGAGGTATGTTGACACATACCCAACGGAAGGCTGTGTAGAAGATACTTCAGCAACCCGGATATTGTAGTTTACACGGGCAAGACCCTCAACACTCGGAACTGGTGGCCAGCGTTCGATTCCTCCTCCTCCGGCCTGATTGAGGTTTCGGACTTCAGCAGAGGTACTTACCGATACCACACTCATATCAATCTTACTTCCAGTATCCATTGATGAACAGAAACCCGGATAACAACCAGTCGTGGGACAAAGGAGACAAGTTGTGCTTAATGCGGCAGGAATTCCCGGGGTACCGGCACCCGAAAGCATCACATTTTCTTCAGACAAGATACGGTTGCTATTTACTCCTGTATAGGTAATGATCCGGTCATTCTCTACGTTAAACATCGAAGCAGGCAATGCCTTTGTGTCTACTTTCGAATTCTTGGAATAGGCAATCTGTCCATACTGGGCACTCGTATCTTCTGCATAGACGGTGCTCATTTGCACTTCGAATGATGCAGCATCATAGCTCAGTGGTGGTTCCGGTTCTACTTCCCAGATTTTGATGAGTTCGCCTGTTTCAGGATCGGTTACCACATTGAGTTTCAGATTCGCATCCAGCACCTCACTTGAATGCCTCCAGGTGAGATCTGCATCATTGGAGAACACTCCAAGAGCTGAAACATCGGTGGTAAGGGTAATACCCTGTGTTTCGATGTCTGGCGGGGGCAATATCGTGGCAGCTGCTGATGTGAAAAGGAGCATCGACGCAATAATCATAAGGATAATACTTCGTTTCATTACTTCCAATCATTCACCCCCTTTTGGATGATAACGTAAAATAACTATGAGCATATATATAACAATGTTGGTTATTATCTTCGCAACTTCGAAGTGTTGTAACCCAAAATCAAAAAGGACGCCCAGGTCGGAATTCGAATCCGAGTCGTCGGCGTGACAGGCCGACATGATGGGCCACTACACTACCTGGGCACTCGCTGCAAATGGTCCCGCCTCCCGGATTCGAACCGGGGACATCGCGGTAGCTGCGCAATTGCCTGGATGCGGCAAATCATACTACAGCCGCGCACTCTACCAAGCTGAGTTAAGGCGGGATTTGCGCTCATAGTATAGGGGAAATAAAGCTATTAAACATATCGATATCGGCTCCTGGAAATGGCCTTTCGGTCACTGTTTTATAATATGAGCGCATTTTAAATGGTGTATGGTTCCCATAACAACTGAAGCGGGGAATTGTTTTCTTCACCGATAGCCATGCGAAGAAACATGTGACTGTTTTTGATACCACCCTCCGGGATGGGGAACAGACGCCGGGTATATCATTTACCTTTGCACAGAAGCTTGAGATCGCCCGCCAGCTAGCATCCATCGGGGTGCATGCAATCGAAGCCGGCTTCCCGGCCTCCTCCCAGGGAGAACAAGAGACGGTGAAAGCCATCGCGGACCAGAGACTCGACGCAGTTATCTGCGGCCTGGCCCGATCCCGAACGGAAGATGTTGACGTTTGCATCGATTGTGATGTTGACATGGTACATGTCTTCATCCCAACCTCTGAAGTTCAACGGGTGCACACCATCAAAAAGACTCCAGAAGAGGTGCTTGATATCACCCGGGAGATTGTCTCCTACGTCCGAGACCATTGCGAACTCTGTATGTTCTCAGCAATGGACGCC
>JAEAMG010002098.1_pt1 | contig 13255 bp, 6 predicted proteins | sample 8958741 | NCBI WGS metagenome assembly JAEAMG01 (sample SAMN16933256, study PRJNA681125) | bioreactor sludge metagenome | isolation source: anaerobic bioreactor treating anionic surfactant - SDBS | place: India: Bengaluru | collected 2019-02-28
AAATCCTCATGGACGGCAAGACGGCCCCTCGAGTAACCCTGACACCCGCAGAGGCGGTGAATGCACTGAGACCCGTGCTGGAAAATCCTGCAATCCGAAAGACCGGCCACAATATCAAATACGATATTATCGTTCTCCAACGCGCCGGCATAACGTTGCGGGGGGTATGCATGGATACCATGATTGCGTCCTACTTGACAGACCCCTCCCGATTAAGGCACAATCTTGACGAACTGAGCCTTCACTTCCTCAATCATAAAACGATACCCATCTCCGACTTAATCGGAAAAGGCTCCAAGACCATATCCTTTGATCAAGTTCCCCTTGAACAAGCGACCACTTATGCCTGCGAAGACGCCGATATGTCGTATCGCCTGGTACAGGTGTTCGAGCCGCGGTTAAAAGAACACGGCCTGTACGATCTTCTAAACGAGGTGGAACTGCCCTTAATTCACGTACTGGCCGGCATGGAAATGCGGGGTATCGCAATTGATGTCGCATTATTCGAAAAAGTGCGACAAGAATTGGTGGAAGGTCTTCGTAAACTTGAATCAAAAATCTATGGGTTGGCGGGTGAAACATTCAACATCAATTCCCCCAAGCAGCTGCAGGTTATCTTGTACGAAAAACTTGGGCTGAAACCGGTTCGCAAGAACAAAAGCGGTTATTCAACCGATGTGGATGCGTTGGAAGCGCTTGCTGGAAAGCATCCACTTCCCGCAACGGTGCTGGAATATCGCAGCCTGGAAAAATTGCGCAGCACCTATGTGGAGGCGCTCCCCAAACTGGTGCATCCCCGGACAGGCCGTATTCACAGTTCCTTTAATCAGGCCGTTGCCGCCACAGGAAGGCTGTCAAGCAGCAACCCCAATTTGCAGAATATCCCCATGCGCACGGAGCTTGGCCGTCGGATACGGGAAGGATTTATTGCCGGCGCCCCGTCGAAACGGCTGGTCTCCGCGGATTACTCGCAAATCGAGTTGAGAGTGCTGGCGCACTTGACGGAAGATGCGGCATTGTGTGACGCCTTTGAGTCGGATGCCGACATCCACCGGGAAACCGCCGCTCGCATATTCCGTGTGCGACCTGAAGAGGTAAGCCCGGACATGCGCCGCCAGGCGAAGGCGGTCAACTTTGGTGTTATTTATGGCATGGGCGATTTCAGCCTGGCAAGAAATGTGGGACTGACACGGGAAGCCGCTAAACAATTTATTCAACACTATTTTGAAACCTATCCCGGTGTGGCACACTGGATTGACAAGATAAAAGAACAAACCCGTCGTGACGGCTATGTGACCACCATTATGAATCGGCGACGCTATATAGCGGACATCAACAGTGACAGGGCCGTATTGCGTGGCGCCGCGGAGCGAATGGCCATAAACACGCCCGTACAGGGCTCCGCGGCGGATATCATAAAAGTCGCCATGATACGGCTCGATGCGGCCTTGGACAAGTATGAGGCCCGGTTGTTGATCCAGGTGCATGACGAACTGCTGGTGGAATCCGAGGCGGCGTGTGCAGAAGAGGTCGCGCAATGCATGAAGTCCATTATGGAAAATGCGGCATCGCTGCGGGTTCCGCTGAAAGTGGACGTCGGTATAGGCGTCAATTGGGCGGAAAGCCATTGACCACAGTACTAACAGCGTGCGCCATCGGCGTCCGCAATTATTTGAAACAAATCCATTACGGCCACCAGGCCGTTTCCCCAGATAAATACAACGAAAGGATGAGACATGCCTGAGCATTCGGCTCCAGACAATTCACGAAATCACAGACCCAACAATCCGAAACGAAAAGGCCCCCCCGCCCCACGCAGCCTCCAGGGTAAACCCAATAAACCGCGTCATGCCAATCCAGGGCATATGGTGCGAAAACCGGCCATTCTGGATGTGGCGAACGAACCTATGCCCGATTTGAGCAACGGTCCCGATATTGCCATCAAAGACATGAAGTCAATGACTATGCAGCAATTGAATGATCTGGCGGAACAGCTCGGTCTGCGCGAATATGGCGGCCTTAAACGTCAGGATTTGATCTTCAGGCTGCTTCAGGCAAGCATTGAAAAGTCCGGTTCGGCCTATGGGGAAGGCACGCTTGAAATCCTCACGGACGGTTTCGGGTTTTTGCGTTCCCCTGACTATTCCTATCTGCCGGGTCCGGACGACATCTACGTGTCCCCTTCCCAGATCCGAAAATTCGGCCTGCGCACGGGTGACAGTGTCAGCGGCCATGTGCGCCCGCCCAAGAGCGGGGAGCGATATTTCGCGCTGCTGAAAGTAGAATCCGTCAACCATGAAAGTCCGGAGGATGCATACCGGCGCATCAATTTCGATAACCTTACCCCGCTCCATCCCAATAAACAATTGCGTCTGGAGACAACCCAGGAAGAGATAGCCATGCGTATTATGGACCTTATCTCTCCCATCGGCAAAGGCCAGCGCGGCCTCATCGTCGCCGCGCCCTTCACGGGCAAGACCGTCCTGCTCCAGAAAATCGCCAACAGCATCGCGGTCAATCACCCGGAGACGACGGTTATTGTGCTGCTGATTGACGAGCGGCCGGAAGAGGTCACCGACATGCAGCGCTCCGTGCAGGGAGAGGTGATTGCCTCCACCTTCGATGAGCCCCCGGAACGTCATGTACAAGTAGCTGAAATGGTGTTGAACAAGGCAAAGCGTCTGGTAGAACATAAACGGGACGTTATCATCCTGCTCGATTCCATTACCCGTCTCGCCCGCGCTTATAACGTGATTGTTCCCGCCAGTGGCAAGGTCCTTTCCGGAGGCGTGGATTCCAATGCACTCCAGCGGCCCAAGCGTTTCTTTGGCGCTGCGCGCAATATTGAAGAGGGCGGCAGTCTGACTATTTTGGCAACCGCCTTGATCGAAACCGGCAGCCGCATGGACGACGTCATCTTTGAAGAATTCAAAGGCACCGGCAACATGGAACTGCACCTGGACAGGCGCCTCATGGAAAAACGTATCTTCCCCGCAATTGACGTAAATAAATCGCGGACACGAAAGGAAGAACTGCTGGTCAATGCCGAAGATTTGGAACGTATCTACCTGCTCTTCCGGGTTCTCGGACCACTGGAACCCACGGAGGCCGCTGATTTGCTGATCGGAAAACTCAAGAAAACCAAATCCAATGAAGACTTCCTCTCATTAATGCAAAAAATGTAGACCCAGTGGTGAATCTGAAAGCATGGTGACATCGCCGCGAAACGGGCAGGCACTTTTGTCCGGATATAGTGGGGAGGTGCCGAGAAAAATAGCGCGGAGTAACCGGAAGTTGCCTGATAGGACTTTCTATACGAAATGGAGACGTGGGAAGAAAGCAAGATTCTTTTTGACGGAAAAATACTGCGCTTGCGGGCAGGCTCCGTACTTCTTGATGATGGCCTAAAGGCGTACAGGGAAGTCGTGGAACATCCGGGCGGCGCCTGTGTGCTCCCTTTTACGGGAAATGCCTTTGTATTGGTGCGTCAATATAGAATATCGCTTGCCCAATACGTGCTGGAAGCGCCGGCAGGAAAACTCGAACCCGGAGAAACACCGGAAGCATGCGCCGCCAAAGAATTACGTGAGGAAACGGGCTATCATGGGGATACTCTGATTTCTCTGGGGAGAATTTTCCCATCCGTAGGTTTTTCCAGTGAGATCATTCACCTGTATCTGGCTACAGGCCTGACAAACGTGGGAATACAGCCCGAGCCGGATGAGCGAATTGAAATCGTTAGTCTGACCGTGGATGAAATCCGCCGGAAAATGATTAATCACGCATTCGAGGATGCCAAAACCCATGTCATTGTGCATCGTGCCCTGAACTATCTGGGGATTGGGGCTGGAGCACCGATACCGGAAGAAAATAGACTGTAAAAAACATCAGGGCGTGACCCTTATCGCCTGCATAGACCGATGTTTATGCGGGGACCTGTGGGTTGCCCATAAAAAGAAACGCTGAAAACATTTTATAAGTGGAGTCGCATTATGAAACAGGGAATGACCGCCTGTGTATATATACTGTGCTTGTTTTTGGCGTCCGCCTGCACTGCACAGCCCGATGTACAACATGAATTGCCATCTTTTGGTGCGAATCTGTCTGACGGATACTCCCTGGTTTATGAGGCGAACTTCACCGACAAAAACAAGTTAACGGACTTTGAAATGACAGACCCCAAAATGTGGACGGGGAAGGAAGTGGAGGGTGTCCCTTGTCTTGAACTTCTGGGTACGGGCGACTATGAACCTGAAGTGCGTTCTCCCCTTTCCATCGCCCTGCTGACCAAAATGAAGGTGGGGAATTTCGTTATGGAAGTGGATGCCGAATCCACCGATCTTGGCGGAGGCGGCCATCGCGATGTTTGCTTTTTCTTCGGTTTTGATCACCCCTCCAGGTATTACTACGTCCATGTCGCGGCCAAGGCGGACCCCCATGCCCACAACATTTTCCTTGTAAACAATGCTCCCCGCGTCAATATCGCTACGCGTACCACGGATGGTGTACGCTGGGGTTCCGGTATCCGGCATCGTATCCGTATTGAGCGCACCTTGACCGACGGCGCCATCCGCGTGTTTTTCGACGACATGAACACGCCCATTATGGAGGCCGTTGACAAAACGTTCGGGTTCGGATATGTGGGAATCGGGTCTTTTGACAACAGCTGTAAATTTTACGCCTTCAAAGTGTATTCCCCTGAGGCAAGAATGGAAACGAAAAAGTTTTTCGGAGGCCCCTTCCCGGCGGATACGGCAAATTCCGACCTGTCGCCAGCGGAGGCGGAAAAGAAATAACGCGGATGTGGAAACAGGCCATCAATGGACTGCTCGCTTCTTCTGTAGTTTTGCCTTGAGATAGTGTCCGGTATAGGACTTCCTTTTTTTTATGAGATCTTCCGGCGTTCCCACCGCCACGATATTTCCCCCCGCGTCCCCGCCCTCGGGTCCCAGATCTATAAGCCAGTCCGCTGTCTTAATCACGTCCAGGTTATGCTCAATGACAATCACCGTGTTTCCGTAATCCACCAGGCGATGGAGCACCGCAAGTAATTTGTCCACGTCGGCGGCATGAAGACCGGTGGTGGGTTCGTCGAGAATATACAAGGTGCGCCCGGTCTGGCGTTTTGCCAGTTCCGTTGCCAGTTTGACACGTTGGGCTTCGCCGCCTGAAAGCGTGGTGGCCGACTGGCCCAGCTTTATGTAATCCAGCCCTACGTCGTGCAGGGTCTGTAGTTTTGCACTCACCACCGGTATGTTCTTGAAAAATTTGCAGCCTTCCTCCACCGTCATGTCCAGTACCTCGGCAATATTTTTGCCCTTGTACCGGATCTCCAAAGTATCACGGTTATAACGCGCGCCCTGACATACATCGCACGGCACATACACGTCCGGCAGAAAGTGCATTGTAATGGTGAGCAGGCCGTTGCCCTCGCAGGATTCACACCGGCCGCCCTTGACATTAAAACTGAAGCGTCCGGGCTGGTAGCCCCGTGCCCGTGATTCGGGGGTGCGACTGAATAAATCCCGTATGGGGCCGAAGAGGCCTGTATAGGTCGCCGGGTTGGAGCGGGGGGTGCGCCCGATGGGCGACTGGTCTATGTCTATTATTTTATCAATGTGCTCCAGCCCCTCGATGCCCTCATGAGCGCCGGGCGTGCCTTGCATGTTCGTATACAGACGACGCGCCACCGCAGGATACAGGGTTTGGTTGATGAGGCTGGATTTTCCAGAACCCGATACACCGGTAATGCCGATGAAGGTGCCGAGCGGGAAGGTCACATCCACTCGTTTAAGATTATTGTGTGAGGCTTTTCGCAGGCATAGCATTTTACCATTCCCGGGCCGCCGCTTTTGCGGAACAGGTATTTGCAGATCGCCGCGAAGATACCGGCCTGTCAGGGACTCCTTGCACCCCATGATAGTCTCAGGCGTACCTTCCGCTACAATTTTTCCCCCATGAGCGCCTGCGCCAGGTCCCAAATCCAATACGTGGTCCGCCTGCAGGATGGTGTCCTCGTCATGCTCTACCACGATCACGGTATTGCCGATGTCGCGCAGGCGCTTCAACGTCGCCAGTAGTTTTGCGTTATCGCGCTGATGCAGACCAATGCTGGGCTCGTCCAAGATATAGAGCACACCCACCAGCCCCGTGCCCACCTGAGTGGCCAGGCGAATGCGTTGTGATTCGCCGCCGGACAGGGAACCGGCGTGGCGGTCCAAGGTCAGGTAATTCAGACCTACGCTATTCAGGAACCCTAATCGCTCCCGGATTTCCTTGATTACCCGTTCCGCTATCTTCTTCCTGGTGGAGTCCAGCTTCAGGGTTTCAAAGAACTCGACAGCGCGGCTGACGGGAAGAGACGTCACATCGGTGATGGTATGGCCGCCGACGCGGACGGCGCAAGACTCCGGCCTTAACCGTGCGCCCTGGCAGGCGGAACACGGCCGGGAAGCCATGAATTCGGCAATCAGGTCCTGGGCACGGTCTGAATCCGTGCCTTTGAAGCGGCGCGTAAGATTCGGGATTACCCCTTCGAAGGGACGGCGGGTTTCGTAATTGCTCGTTTCGTTGGCATAGGTAAAGGAAATTTCTTCTCCCCCGGAACCGTAAAGAATAATCTGCCGGAAACTTTCCGGCAACTCGCGCCAGGCCGTCTTGGGCGATTGCCGGTAATGCCGGCATACGGACAGCAGCGTCTTGCGATACATGCCATCGAGAATACGTCGCATGCTCCAGGGGCGAATCACCCCGTCTTCTATTGAAAGCGTGTCATCAGGCACGACCAGTTCCGGTGCCACTTCAAGAACTTCTCCAAGCCCCGTACAACTCGGGCATGCGCCGTGCGGATTGTTGAAAGAGAACATGCGCGGTTCGAGTTCCTCCACCACCACCCCGCATTCGATACATGCCAGATGTTCACTATGCAGTCGTTCTGAAGGTTTTGCGCCGGGGCTTTCGTACCAGACGCGTATTAGGCCCTTGCCCAGTTTCAGACAGATTTCAACCGAATCGGTGAAACGCTTGCGCGCATCCGGCTTTACCGTAAGGCGGTCCACCACCACGTCTATATCGTGTTTCACATATCGTTCAAGCGTGATATCGTCATCCACGTGGTGAAACTCGCCGTCCACACGCACCCGCACATATCCCTGCTGCTTTATATCCGAAAATACCTTTTGATAATGGCCCTTGCGCTGACGCACCAGCGGGGCCAACAGTTGCACACGCGTGCCTTCGGGCAGGGCCAGAACCGTGTCCACGATGCTCTGGGGGGTCTGGGACTCGATTATCCGACCGCACTTGTGACAATGCGGCGTGCCCACCCGGGCAAAAAGCAGGCGCAGATAATCGTAAATTTCCGTTACCGTGCCCACAGTGGACCGCGGGTTGCGGTGGGTGGTCTTCTGTTCGATGGAAATCGCCGGGCTCAGACCCTCGATATAATCCACGTCGGGCTTATCCATTTGCTCCAGGAACTGACGGGCATAAGCCGACAGGCTTTCCACGTAACGTCGTTGGCCCTCGGCATAAATGGTGTCGAAAGCCAGGCTTGATTTTCCGGAGCCGCTCAGCCCGGTTATCACAATCAGCCGGTCGCGAGGCAGTTCAACGGAAATGTTCTTGAGATTATGTTCCCGGGCGCCGCGTATGATTATACGCCCACCGGATGACGATGCGGGTGGACACATGAAAAGGAAGTTTCCTAAGGGTAATCCCCGTTATGGCTATAATTCAGGTACAAAACGAATAAGCTTTTTCAGCTGCCGCGCCAAATGAAAAACTTTGTCGGACTAAATGTAAACCCAGATACTTACAGCTTCAAGTTTAAACTGTATGGTGAAGCCATTTAGTTCAACAGGTTTTTTTTGAATAGCGGAGAAAATAGACAGGCGCCCCCTATTAGAACTGCACATGAGAAGGCTCCTAGCACCATCTACTATTTTATCGTAAATTTTTACTGTGTTCAATAAAAAGTAGAGACTCCTAAATCCGCACGTAAGGAATGGCGGGAACGTAGAAGCGGCATCCTGACGCTTCCATCGTAACTGCGACCCGCATGTCCCTTTTGATGCAAAGCGGCAGGATGCCGCTTCTACGTTCCTTGTCCTTATTGGCTTTACGCCAACAACTCGGTTTCTTACGTGCGGATTTGGGGAGACTCCTGTTGGCGCTGTCTTGCATCCAAAGAACAGGGAGGGAGAAAAACGAATATTTTCTTTTTATTATTGTATAACATTGGCATAAACCTTCAAGATTAAGTTTAACTGTCACGAATATTACTCCATACAGGTACAGGGCGCTAAAGGTATTCCATTCATTGAAACGCACATTGCTCTTGGGGTAAAGTGCCTTTACCGATTTCATAACCTTATATCAAAATCGAAAATGACAGCGACTCTTTCTAGCCAAAGAGGAACGTCTGTCTCCAACATAAAATGACAGGAGCCTGCCATGTCCTTAAAGAAGACGGTCCGTTCGGGTATTGTGGGAGCGGGGTTTTCCGCCCGCTTTCATTATGAGAGCATCAGGCGTGTTTACGGGGTGGAGGTGGACCTTCGGGGCGTTTACGCGTTGGACCAAGAGGGGGCCGCGGTGTATGCCCGGGAGCGTGCGATAACACACTTTGCCTCGCTGGATGCACTGCTTGATGAGGTGGACCTCGTCCATTGCTGCGTGTTGGTAGCCGGCCACGAGGAAGTGGCTGTGGCGGCGTTGAACCGGGGCAAGTCGGTTATCGTCGAGAAACCGCTCACAGGCTACCTGGGCGACGGCACGGAGTCCTTTCACGGCGACACCTTCCCGAAGGAAGATGCCCTGAAACTCGGACTCGCCAGTGTGGAGCTTATTCTGTTTGCGGAACGAATAAGCGCCGGTCGTATTTTTTATGCCGAAAACTGGGTATACGCTCCCGCCATCCAGCGGGAACGGGAAGTCATCGAGAAAACCGGCGCGCAGATACTGTGGATACACGGCGAGGAGGCCCACTCAGGCTCCCATAATCCCACTTATGCCTACTGGAAATATTCCGGCGGCGGAGTCATGATCGGCAAAGGATGCCACCCACTCTCAGCGGCGCTGTACCTGAAACGGGTAGAAGGCCGCGCCCGGGATGGCAAGCCGATAAGGCCGATAACCGTTTCCGCCCGGACGGCCGCGCTGACACGAATGCCGATGTTTCGGGATGCAGGATTCATACGCCGGGATTATTATGATATTGATGATTTTTCCATGATGCACGTCACCTTTGAAGATGGCACACTGGCAACCGTATTTGCCTCGGATATTATCCTGGGCGGCATTCACAACTGGCTGGAAGTGGCGGCGAGCAATCACAGAACTCTTTGTAACATCAACCCGAATACGTCCATGCAGGTTTATAATCCGTGTCACGAAAATTTCGCTGACATCTATACCGTGGAAAAAATTGAACAGAAACAGGGATGGACGAATATACCGCCAGACGAGGATTGGTTTACCGGGTATCCCCAGGAAATCGAGGCGTTTTACCGCGCCACCGCCTATGGCGACCCCGTGGAAAGCGACAGCCTCCTCGGCGCGGACACCATCTCCACCATATATGCCGCCTATGTGTCCGCTGAAAATAGCGGCAAAGAAATGCCCGTAAAGACATATTAAACCTTAAGCCTGAGCCTATCCGACGCTGTCCGACCACGTCCGACCACGTCCGACGGACACGATAAAGGGACCTATACATGACCCCACAACAATGGGAACTGCTGCTTGCCGTCATTCGGGGGGAATCGGTTTCGCCCTTGCCCGTAGGTTTCATTATAGACAGTCCCTGGCTGCCGAACTGGCATGGGGCAAGCCTTTTGGACTACTTCACCGACCATGAGTGCTGGCTGCAAGCCAACCTGGCGGCCTTGGACGCCTTTCCGCAGGTAATCTTTTTGCCGGGATTCTGGGCCGAGTACGGCATGTGTTCTGAACCGCCCGCGTTCGGGTCGAGAAGCAGCTTTTATGAGAATGAGTTTCCTTTCGCCCATCCTGTGGCCGAGGCGTTGCATGACTTGCGCTGTCCCGACCCGCGCACCGACGGACTGGCGCCGTTCCTGCTCCGGCGGCTCGAGCGCATGCGGCCCCGAATCGAGGCCTCCGGTCATATCCTCCGGTTTGCCGTAGCCCGGGGACCCCTCAACATCGCCGCCTTCCTCATGGGGGCATCTGAATTTCTCATGGCGTTGCTCGCTGAGCCGGAAAAGGCGCACCGCCTGCTCGACACTATCACTTCCTTTCTCCTGGACTGGCTGCGCTTACAGCGGGAACGTATCGCTACCATAGACGGTATCTTTCTGCTCGATGATATCGCCGGGTTCCTGGGCGAAGACGATTTTAGGGAATTCGCCCTGCCCTGTCTGACGCGTGCGTTTGCCGCTTTCGACGCCTCCGTTCGCTTCTTTCATAACGATGCCCACGGCTTGGTGTGCGCACCCTTCCTCATGGAAATGGGTGTCAATCTGTTCAATTTCAGTTACGACCACCCTATGCCGGAAATGCAGCGGCTGACCGGTAACCAGATAACGCTGCTGGGCAATATCCCGCCCCGGGATGTACTTGCCCAAGGAAGTCCGGCGGACGTGGAAACCGCCGTCCGGCAGCTTCTGTCTTCCCTTCAAGGTACCCGTCGCGTCATTCTCTCCTGTGGTGGCGGCATGCCCCCGGGAGTGCCGACGGAAAACATCCAAGCCTTTCTGCGTGCTGCGGCTTGTTGCTAACCTATTGCTTCTTCAACAGGGGGTTGTTAATGGTCTTCAATTGTCACTCATATTTCCTTTGAAACGTTACGTACTTTTCCAAAAACAAAATGGAACCAACTGTTTACCGCATACGCCTGTGAAACTTCTCTATTCTTTGCTATGTGCTAATTTCGCCGGCACGACCACCTGCTCCAGGTATGTTTCCGCCTTCTTACACGCTTGAGAAAATCGCCACTATGATTAACGCGAGTATCGCCAAGGCACCCAAGAATAAGTTAGTCGGAGCAAAAAGATCAAAGCCTTCACAACACTTTTGTTCTCTTTGAACTGTGCACGTTGCGCTGTCACCTATCTCCCTGCCTTCAGCGGTTTTTCCGGTTACCGTAACGGTATTTTCTACAACGCGCTTTTCCAAATCATCCGCAGTAATTATGTAGTTTGTGGTTAAGGTTTCCATGGAGGCTGCCTCAATCTTTGCAATTGACTCGTTTAAATCTGTGAGTGGATCTTGAACCACAATATCCATAAAAGCCACATTCCCCGTATTTCTTATGGTGATACTATATGTAATCTCATCTCCTATGACGCTAAATGAATCTACAGCCGCATGCTTTTCTATACTTAGAGATACCATCTCAGGTTCGCCTTCACCCTCGCCCTCACCCTCGTCCTCACCTTCACCCTCACCCTCACCTTCACCCTCGCCTTCGCTCTCGCCCTCCCCTTCGCCATGTGTAGCCATCTCGCCTTTGTAGCTGATAACATCAACATGTTTTCCTATCATGGAATTTCCATATTCAATTAGCATGTAGCCATTGTCACCCCATCCTGTTCCATGGGAATTACGTACAATCCATACGCCTTTCTCGCCCAGGGTATCGTCCCAACCTTCAATGACAATGGCATGGTCCACCTTGACGTCCAATGGTTTAAAGTTGAAGATGCCACCCTTATAGGCCACAAACTTTGGATTGCCAGAATACATGGCGCTCCAGACCGGGCCATACTTCCAAATAGCCTCCTTTATTGCGAAAATATGTTCCGCAGAATCTGGTTCCCCGTTAATCTCGCCTATGTAGGCGAAATCATGGGGGGCGATGCGGGAAGAATCACAGTCACAATCCTGATTTGCCGCAACATAAGGGATATCAGACTCAAGCCTATAGCCGGTCTGATTACACACATCCGGCGCTATAAGTAACTTGTAAGGATTCCATCCGCCTGTACAGTTCCACTTGTTGGTATTACAGTCAAGTACCCACTGTTCGGCTATATCTACAACCTGGTTGTCTTTAAGGGCAATCAACTTTTCAGCTACACTTACCAACGCAAAAGACCAACAGCTGCCGCAGATGCCTTGATTCCGCACCTGGATGACAGGTTTTTTTTGTCTCATGCTATATTTTTCCGGAAGAACGGCGGTATCCGATTTGGTAAAAGTCGGAATGAACTTTTTCCCGTCCTTCGGTCGGAATTCCTCGAAGGTGCTTCCAATGGCTTCGGGAGGCAGGAAGAAAAGATCGTTGGCTGCCACCTCAAATGTCCACCCCTCCTCCTGTCCCTGCTGTTGCAACTGTTCGATAAATTGCTCAAGATACTTCGTTTCTGGAAATATTGTGGAATAAATATCCGTTTTAACTTCTTCAAGTACCATCTGAGAATCTTTGTCGTATTCCACCGTTGGAGAGGCGGATACCTTGACCCGCCCGCTGTCCGGTGTGGGAGCGCGCATTTCATATTCAAAGGCAAAGTAGTCGGGAAACCCATTATTTATCTTAACTATAAATGAGGGTGCCCCGACCGTTGCGGTCACCTGCGCAGAGGTACTAGACAGTCCGATAAACTTCCATGCAGCAGGCCATTGCTCCTTGATATTGATGCTGGCCGCTTTAGGAGCGTTGGGAGGAGTAATGACCCGTAAGCCTACCTTGACTATATCACCCGGAACATACATCCAGTCTTTTATATACCGATGGACAACATATTTCTTGCTTTCGTCGCACATCCATGTGTGGGTGCAGTGACCCGATTGAGAATTACAGCCATCGCTGGTGCAGGGATTGCCATCATCGCAATCAATAGGCTTATACAGACATGTGCCGGATTGGGGATTGCACGTATCTACCGTGCAAGCGTTATTGTCATTGCATATTCTCGGGGTGTAGACGCACACCCCATTTACACAGACATCTGTAGTACATGCTTTGCCGTCATTACACGTTTTCGGTGTATATACGCAGCCTGAAGTTGCGTTACAGGTATCTGTCGTACATGCGTCTCCGTCATTACACGTTTTCAGCGCATACACGCAGCCAGTAGCTGGGTTACAGGTGTCTGTAGTGCAGGCATTACCATCATTACACACCAGAGGTGTGCCGTCGACACAACCGGTTGCCGGATCGCACGTCTTAAGACCGTTACATAAATTGCCATCGTCACATACCACGTCTGTGTGCACGCAACCCATCGCTGGATCGCAACTGTCATCGGTACAGGCGTTACCGTCATCACAATCCAACGGAACATGTACGCAT
>JAEAMG010002099.1_pt1 | contig 13253 bp, 10 predicted proteins | sample 8958741 | NCBI WGS metagenome assembly JAEAMG01 (sample SAMN16933256, study PRJNA681125) | bioreactor sludge metagenome | isolation source: anaerobic bioreactor treating anionic surfactant - SDBS | place: India: Bengaluru | collected 2019-02-28
GTCCCAGGCAGCAATGCTTGCAGTAGTTGCCATTGTTGCTACTGGAATTTACAGCACATGGCACCGAGTGGAGAGCTCAGAGCATCTTATTCATACCAACTACGGCATTACCTTGCTGGTCAAAGTTGCATTGGTCCTCGTTGCCATCGCCTTGGGCGGCTACAACAAATTTCTTGGACTGCCAGCCGCCTCCCGCTCCTCCCGCGGCGTCACTCTGGTGAGAGTCGTTTTACAAGTAGAGACCTTGCTACTGCTCGGTGCACTGTTTGCGGCGGCAATTCTTACCACTCAACAACCACCTACCGCGATGTAATGTCGCGACGGTTTTCTACAAGGGAGTACGATATGAAAAAGATGACCTCAAATGCAATTGCAATAATGTTACTGGCCAGCTTGAGCACTTTCAGCAATGCTGCGGTACCGGATAGCAGCCCGGCAGCACATGGTGGTCATCAGCATGGCGCAAATGAGCAGAGCGTATCTCTTGTCGGCAAGGCGGGCGACCCGAAAAAAGCGACGCGTACCGTCACTGTCGATATGAACGACACCATGCGCTTTAACCCAGCGTCTATTGCCGTGAAACGGGGCGAGACCATTCGCTTTGTCGTCAACAATTCCGGCAAGATCAAGCATGAGATGGTCATTGGTTCTGAGAGCGAGTTGAAAGAACATGCCCAACAAATGGCAAAGTTTCCGGAGATGGAGCATGCGGAACCCAATCAGGTGACCTTGACGCCTGGAAAATCGGGAACCATTGTCTGGCAGTTCGACAAAGCCGGCAAAGTGGAATTTGCGTGCTTACAACCCGGTCACTTTGAGGCGGGCATGAAGGGGCAGGTAGTGGTTTCTGCCAAATAGGGGTCAGCTCACGAAACGGAAAAAATCGTACGCTAAGACTTTCCGGGTGCCCATAACGGCCGAAATTTTCCCTGCTCGACCTCCTTGCTCTGGCGCCAGATGTAATCGCCGATCAGATTGATGTGCTCCCAGCCCAGCGGCGACAGGTGAGTCAGTAGCGTGTCGTCCACCTTCTTCCCTGAATCTCTCAGCGCCTGCACCGCCCGCTCCAGGTAGACCGTATTCCACAGCACGATCGCCGCCACCACCAGGTTGAGACCGCTCGCGCGGTAGCGCTGATTTTCAAAGCTCCGGTCGCGCATTTCGCCCAACCGGTTCAGGAACACGGCGCGGGCCAACGCGTTCTTGGCCTCGCCCTTGTTCAATCCGATCTGCACACGGCGGCGCAGTTCGACGTTCTGCATCCAGTCGAGCGTAAACAGCGTGCGCTCGATGCGGCCCAGTTCACGCAGCGCCACAGCCAGACCGTTTTGACGCGGGTAGCTGCCAAGCTTGCGCAGCATCAGCGAGGCCGTTACCGTGCCCTGCTTGATCGACGCGGCGAGCCGCAGGATTTCGTCCCAATGCGCACGGATATACTTCACATTGATGTTGCCGCCAATCATCTCGGCGAGCGTCGGATATTGTTTTGTATCGCCGTGAATGTACAGGCGCTTGTCTGCCAGGTCGCGAATGCGCGGGGCGAAACGAAACCCCAGCAAGTGCATGAGGCCGAACACATGGTCGGTGAAGCCGGCCGTGTCGGTATAGTGTTCTTCAATCCGCAAGTCGGATTCGTGATACAGCAGCCCGTCCAGAACATAGGTCGAGTCGCGCACCGTGGCATTGATGACATTGGGATAGAACGGGGCATACTGGTCGTTGATGTGTGTATAGAATTGCACGCCAGGTACCTGACCGTATTTCAGGTTCACCTGTCCGGCGAACTGGCCCCGGCCACCGGCCTTGAAGTTCTGGCCGTCCGAGGACGACGTGGTGCCATCGCCCCAATGTGCAGCGAAGGGCTGGTGGAGTTGCGCGTTGACCAGTTCGGCCAGCCCCGCCGAGTAGGTTTCGTCCCGGATGTGCCAGGCCTGCAGCCACGTCAGCTTGGCATAGGTGGTTCCGGGGCAGGATTCCGCCATTTTGGTCAGACCAAGGTTGATGGCGTCGGCCAGAATGGTGGTCAGCAACAGGCGCCGATCTTCGGCCGTGTCGCCACTTTTGAGGTGCGTGAAGTGACGTGTGAAGTCGGTCCAGCCATCGACCTCCAGTAACAGTTCCGTGATTTTCAGATGCGGCAACAAGCCGTTTGCCTGCTGTATCAAGACATCGGCTTCGTCAGGTACGGCGTTATTCAATGGCGTAATTTTAAGACGGCCGGCATCGGTGACAACGGCGTCCGGCAATTCATTGGCGGTGGCCAGGCGCTCCACGGTTGCCACTTCGGATTCCAGCATGGCCAGCCTGGCCTTCAAAAAAAGATCGCAATCGGTTTCGACAGCGATCCCGAGTTCCTTTTGATCGCGCTGCAACGTAAATTTAGGCGCCGGCAAGAGGTATTCATCGAAATCCTTGAACTGGCGCGACCCTTGCACCCAGATGTCGCCCGACCGCAGAGAATTTTTCAATTCCGACAATACGCACAGCTCGTAAAAGCGCCGGTCCAGACCTTCCGGTGTACCCACCAACGTCTCCCAGCGCTTGCGAACAAACGAGGTGGGCGCGTCGTCGGGCACCTTGCGCGACTGCCGCTCATTCATTTCCTTCAACACCTCAATCGCCGCCAGCAGATCGCGCGCCGTCGGCGCCGCCTTCATCTTCAGCGCTTCCAGGAAGATCGGCGTGTAGCGCCGCATCTGGCTAAATCCATCGCCGATCAAGGACAGAAAATCGAAATTCTCCGGCTGGGCCAGCGCCTCCGCCTCGGTGACGCTCTCGGCGAATGCATCCCACGGAATGATTGCCTCGATGGCGACGAAGGGATCGTTCCCGGATTGCTTTGCATCGACGAGGGCACGCCCGATACGCCAGTACAGCCGCACCTTGTCGTTGATTGTCTTGCCGGATTGCTGGAATCGGTCGGAGTGCTTGCGTTTGGCCTTGCTGAACAACGATGCCATGAATCGGTCATGCAGGTCGATGATTTCGTCGATCAGCGTCGCGCGCATATCGAGTATGACCGCCACCAGGGTGGCGTAACGACGGATTGGCTCCAGGTCGCGCAGATGCTGAGCCGTCATTTGTGCGCCTTCGCGGGCAAGCTTCAACAGACGGTTTTGATGAACGGCATGCTCCAGATCGTCCGGTAGCAAGAGTTCTCGAACGGCTTTCAGGCGATCCAGATGGGCCAGCATGTGCTTGGGCCTGGGAGAGCCGGGAGGCTGGCGCAGCCATATCAGCACGCTGCCCTTGGTGCCCTCACGCACCGTTAACAAGTCGTCCAAAGAACGAAGGTGGCGCTCGGCCAGCGGCGATGTCATCGCCTCATACACCTGGCGCGTGCCGCGCGTGAGTGCTTCGCTGCACACCCGCTCGATGACATCGAGCGCCGGCATGATGATGCGCTGCTGCCTCAACGTCTCTATCAACGCTTCGGCGATCACGACGCCACGGTCGGTTTGCTGAGCCAGCTCAGCGAGTTGGTGAATGAGACGCCGAAAGTCGGCGCCAGTGAAGGGGGACAGGTTTAGCCACGCCTGCAATTCGGCCAGATGCTCGCGCCGAGTCTCCGGCCGTTGCGCATACTGAGGCCAAATCTCCGGCTCAATGCGCAATTGGCGCCCAACCGTCAACAGCAGCGGCGCAGGTGGCTCCTCATCGGTTGGCAAGGCAAAACCAGGATAGCGCAGATAACACAGTTGCACCGCAAAGCCGAGGCGATTGTGCTTGCCACGACGCTGGCGGATCGCCGCCAGGTCGGACTCGGAAAAAGTGTAGTGCCGGACGAATTCATCGTCAGTGACGGGAAAAGCAAGCAAGCCGGTGCGCTCGGCAGGTGTCAATACACTGCGACGTGGCATGCTCAATCATCCGTTTTCAGGTACTGGTACAGAGTCTCGCGGCTGATGCCGAACTCGCGAGCAAGCGTTGCCTTCTTTTCACCCGCATCAACCCGGCGCCGCAAATTGACCTCTTGCTCGGGTGACAGCGCCTTCTTGCGCCCCCGGTAGGCCCCGCGCTGCTTGGCCAGCGCGATGCCTTCTCGTTGCCGTTCGCGGATCAGCGCTCTCTCGAATTCGGCGAACGCGCCCATTACCGACAACATCAGGTTCGCCATTGGCGAGTCCTCGCCGGTGAACGTCAGACACTCCTTGACGAATTCGATGCGAATGCCGCGCCTGGTCAGTTTTTGCACCAGGCTGCGCAAGTCGTCCAGATTGCGCGCCAGGCGATCCATGCTGTGCACCACCACCGTGTCGCCCTCGCGGACGAAGGACATCAGCGCGTCGAGTTCCGGCCGCTGGGTATCCTTGCCGGATGCCTTGTCGGTGAACTGCTTGTCCACTTGGACCTGTTCAAGTTGGCGCTCCGGGTTTTGGTCGAAACTGCTGACCCGGATATAGCCGATGCGTTGACCGTGCAAAGTGCCTCCAAACAAAATGTGTCAGGAAAACTCTATGACCCTGCACGGAAGATGTCAAGAAATAGAAATTTCGACTCTATCCTGACGAGGTGAGGCAGGGCCGCCTGACATCAGGTTAGGGTGTAGTTCAAGTTGACACTGATTCGGCGCTAAGCAAACGCGTTGAATCAGCTTCGCTGAGTTGTCACCCGGTTCGCCGCACGCAAATTGACGGTAAAGGCTCCCACAACGATGAGCAGTACGGCGACCTGCGCCAAGAGCGTCTCCCATGACGGATGGATGCCCAGCAGGTCAATGCGTGGAATTGCAACCGGACTGGTATGCAACAGTCCGGCCTCTTGCAGCCCTGCAATACCCTTGCCAGCCAAGATCACCGCGAGCACTGCCACTAGCAAGGAACTCGCCGCAAAAAACTGCCCAATCGGCAGTCGCGCACTGGTGCGCAGCAATACGACTGCAAGCAGCGCCAAAAGCGCCATGCCTGTTCCCAAGCCAGCGAGCAGTGGCCAGCCATTACCCTCTGTCCAGAGGGCGGTATAGAACAGTACCGTCTCGAACACCTCGCGGTACACCGCAACGAAAGACAGCGAGAACAGGAACCACGCCGTGCGTTTATTGAGTGCCGTGGACAGTTTTTCCTTGAGGTAAACCTGCCAGCGACCCGCAACGCTCTTTTGGTGCATCCACATGCCGACACCGAGCAGTACCACAGCAGCGAAGAGCGACGAGAAGCCTTCCGTTAATTCCCGGCTCGCTCCGCTGACGCCGACCAAGTAGGTCGCCACGACCCAAGTGACGCCGCCGGCCGCCAGTGCGGCCACCCAGCCAGCATGCACATAAGCCACCACGTCCTTGCGCTCGGCCTTCTTGAGAAAGGCCAGCATGGCCACAACCACCAGCAGGGCTTCCAAGCCCTCACGCAGCAAGATGGTTAACGCCCCAACGAAGGCCGCCACAGCATCGTTTTCCGAGAGTGCGAGCACATTGTCTGCCTCATCAAGAAAACCTTGCAACTGCTGTTGTGCGGCCTGCACGTCGGCAGGCGTGCCGTTGGCCAGCAATGCCCGGTAGGACACCATCGCGGCTTCGATCTTCTCGAACAGCGGACGGTTGCGGGTGGCGAGTGCCGGTTCGACCGGTTCGAAGCCATCGAGGTAGGCGGACAAGGCCAGCTTGGTTGCGGCCGCACGATTCCCGCCTTGCAATGCTGCCACGCTCTCGGCGAGCTTGGCCTTGGCAATCGAGGTGCCTTTCGGTTTGTTTGCGTTCAGCGCACTCGGGTTGGCGCGCAGGTATGCGGTCAGCGCTTTGGCTGACGGTTCATCCAGCCTGTCCGCCAAGACATGCTCAGAGGTTTGCGTCAGTGCATTCAGATTGGCGACCGTCTGACGAGCCTGTGCTTTCGTTTGCCAGAGCTTGGCCCCTTCCGCCTTGTCGCTCTCTGCATAGGACAGCGTACCGACGAAGAAGGCCAACGCCCAGCGATCCTCGTCCGACAGTGAGTCGAAGCCCTGCATCGCGGTTCCCTGGACACCATTGCTGATGACCTGATGCAGCGCGAACAGACTCCGTTCACGCGCCCGCAGGTGCTCGGCCAGCACGGTCGGTTTGGGATTCAGGGACGCAGCCAAGGGCCCGTCGCCTCGCCCTTGCGGGCCGTGACATGCCGCGCAATGCGCCTGAAACAACTGCGCGCCCCGTGCCAAATCCGGCATGGTGGCTGGAGCCACCGGGAACGGATATGCCTTTTGCACGGCGCTGGACAGAGCATGTGCCAGTCGCGCTACGGTGACCGGATCGGCTTTATTCGCCACCGCGCCGCGCAGTTCGGCGGCCTGTTGCAACAAGACGTCCTTGCCAGTCTGGCCCGGCAGTTCGCGCAACTGACGCTCGGCCGTGGTAGCGAACTCCTGCATTTCGGTGTATTCCGATGTTTTCAGTACCGCGCCATTGGCTATCGCACCGCCGTAATCAACGGCCACGTAGTCCAGGAGCTGCCAAATTTGCTTGGCTTTGGATTCGGTGGTATCGGCGGCGTGTGCCGACCCGCCGATCAATGTAAAAGTCGCCAGCAGCATTGCCATTAACCAGCGATCAAGATTTCGATAAAACATGTGAAATTCCAGGATAATATTATTGCGAATGATTATAATTCTCAATTGGCTTTGCGTCCACTGTCTTGCTTTGGTTCAGCCCTTTCACAATGAGCAGAACCGCCCCAGACGTGATGGCCACATCGGCGAGATTAAAGGCCGGCCAGTGTGCGTGCAGCCAATGGAAGTCGAGGAAATCCACGACTTGCCCGCGCAAGACGCGATCCGCGACGTTCCCGAGTGCGCCACCGAGGATCAGGCTATAACCCACCGCTTCGAGGCGGTTCAGGCGCTGCCGCAGCATGTGTACCAGCCAGGCTGAGACCGTCAGGCCCAGGGTAATAAAGAAGTAGCGTTGCCAACCGCTCGCGCTCGCTAGGAAACTGAATGCAGCCCCAGGATTCAATACATGGACAAAGTTGAAAAACGCTGTGACTTCAACCTGTTCACCATAAGCAAGCATGCGGCTGATGGCGAGCTTTGAGAGCTGATCGGTCATGACGGCGCAGGCGGCCACCCCATACCAGATTAAGGCCGGTGTGCGGCGCGCCGTTTGCCATGCAGGGGCAGCAAGTGGAATCAGCCACCCGGCGAGAACGGTAGAACTCAATCCGAGGATCCAACCCGCCAGCACGTCGGCCGGGAAGTGCATCCCAGCTGCGATGCGCGACCAGCCGACCAACCCGGCATACAGCATCAAACCGATGCGGCCACGTCGTCCCACCAAGGGCCAGAGCGCGCCGACAACCAGCGCCGAATAGGTGGCATGCCCGCTGGGCAGGCTGTAGTGCCGCTCAATCTCACCGATGACGCGCACCAGGTCGCCGAGGACGGCGGGTGGGCGTGGGAAGTCGAGCCACAGCTTTAAGACGGCGGCGGCGAGCAAAGCCAGCATGAAGGCCATGCCAAAGCCAGCGAGCCGCAGCCGCACAGCATGGCCGCGCGCTGGATCGGTGGCCGACTTCGACCACCACCACAGACTCAGCAGCATCAGTGGCGCTGTCCAGTAGCTGCCAACGAGGCTGAAGAACCACGCAAACGGATCGAGTGTCGCTGGCGTCCCCGCATTGATGGCTTGAAACAATGTGAGGTTCAGAGTACCCCAGTCATAGAGAATGAATTTCCAGCTCATCGGCGCAACAACCTCAAGCCGTTGCCCACGACGAGCAAGCTGGCTCCCATGTCAGCAAATACGGCCATCCACATGGTCGCATGGCCGGTGAAGGTCAGAACCAGAAACACCACCTTGATGCCGAGCGCCAACACGATGTTTTGCGTCAGCACTTGAGCTGTCGCACGCGACAGGCGCACGAAAGTTGGAATCTTGCGCAGGTCATCGTCCATCAGAGCCACGTCGGCCGTCTCGATGGCGGTGTCGGTGCCTGCGGCCCCCATTGCAAAGCCAATGTCAGCACGCGCCAAGGCCGGGGCATCGTTGATGCCGTCGCCTACCATGCCGACCTTGCCGATCTGCGCCAGTTGCTCGACCTCGCGCAGCTTGTCCTGTGGCAGCAAATTACCCTGCGCACGGTCGATCCCTGCCTGAGCGGCAATCGCCAGCGCGGTATGCGGATTGTCGCCGGTCAACATCATGGTGTTGATGCCCATCGCATGCAGCTCGGCGATGGCGTTCCTGCTGCTGTCCTTGATGGTATCCGCCACCGCGATGAGGGCTTGTGTGCCACTTGCGCCCACCAGTATCACCACGGTCTTGCCTTCGGTCTCGATCGCTGCAATGCGCTGTTCCAGTTCCGGCGTGCAGCGCCCCAGCTCTTCGAGCAACCGATGGTTGCCAAGGTGATAGGTTGCACCATCAATGCTACCTCGCACGCCCCGGCCGGGCAGCGCGGCGAACTCGATAACTTCGTGCAGGGCAACACCTTCGGCGTTCGCGGCCTGCGCTACGGCTTTGGATACCGGATGGTCAGAGCGGGCCGCCAGACTGGCGGCGATGCTACGGCTACTGGTGGGAGATGCGTTTGCCCATGCGATGAAATCGGTCTGCGCGGGCTTGCCGTGCGTGATCGTGCCGGTCTTATCCAGTGCCAGCCAGCGCAGCTTGTGGCCTGCTTCCAGATACACGCCACCTTTGATGAGAATGCCGTGGCGCGCAGCGGCGGCCAAGCCGCTGACGATGCTGACTGGCGTGGAGATCACCAGCGCGCACGGGCAGGCGACGACCAGCAAAACCAGCGCGCGGTAAATCCAGTCCAGCCACGCCGCTCCCATGAACAGCGGGGGCACCAGCGCAACGGTGATTGCGATGCCGAACATGACGGGCGTGTACCAGCGGGCGAACTGATCGACAAAGCGCTGAGTCGGCGCGCGGCTGCCTTGAGCGGCTTCCACCGCGTGGATGATGCGGGCCAGCGTGGAATTGCTGGCCATGGCCGTGACGCGATACTCGAACGAGCCGGATTCGTTGATGGTGGCGGCGAACACCGGATCGCCCGGCGCTTTCTCGACCGGCAGGCTTTCGCCGGTGATCGGTGCTTGGTTGACGGTGGAGTGCCCTTCCAATATCTCCCCATCCAGCGCGATGCGTTCGCCCGGCTTGATGCGAACCCGGCTGCCGATGGCAACCTGTTTAACCCCCACTTCGCGCCATGTGCCATCCGGCTGCTGCACCGTGGCTCGTTCCGGGGCAAGATCGAGCAAGCCACGGATGGCGTTGCGGGCGCGATCCAGCGACTTGGCTTCGATCACCTCGGCCAATGCGAAAAGCACCATCACCATCGCCGCTTCCGGCCAGTGGCCGATCAACATCGCGCCCGTGACAGCAATCGACATCAGCGCGTTCATGTTGAGATTGCGGTTCTTGAGCGCGATCCAACCCTTCTTGTAGGTGGACAAGCCGCCCGTGAAGATGGCGACCAATGCCAAAACCATGACCGACCAGTGGTTGCCGTTGTAGAGCCAATAGACACCTTCCGCAGCCGATGCCGCGACCAAGGAAATGCCGAGCGGCCACCAGTTGGTAGAGGCGGGCGTCAATGCCGCAGATGAGGGGGTGTCGTCCTTTGCATCGAGCACTTGCACATCGAATTCGAGCGATTTCAATGCGGCCAAGACATCCGGCAGTGTGTGAGGTGCATGGCGCACGGCCAGCGTGCGCTGGATCAGATTGAAATCAAGATCGGCAACCCCGGCCACCGTGGCGAGCTTGTTGCGGATCAGAGCCTCTTCGGTCGGGCAATCCATCTTTGCAATGGCCAGTTTGGTGGTTTGCCCGGCCGATGCTTCGTCCATGCGCACGGCGTGCATGCCGATGGCCATCAAGGCTTGCTCAACTGGGGATAGCGACGGCAGTTCGTGCCGCACGGCCAAGGTGCGCTGCATCAGGTTGAAGTCGAGTCCGACCACACCCGGCAACCTTGCCAGCTTGCTACGGATCAGCGCCTCTTCCGTGGGACAGTCCATGTTCTCGATCCGGTAGACCGCTTGGGGCGATTCGGCCTTGGATTGGGCTTGCACCGTGGGCTGGATGACAGGCATGGTCGAGCAGCCGCACCCCTTTGAACCGCATTCGCTCATGGCAATTCCTTTTATATAGATCGTTTGTTATTGCCTATTAAAATCTCTATAGCTACTATAGAGTCAAGCATTAAATGAAAAATGAGGACGAAACATGAAAATCAGGATTGGCGAACTCGCCAAACGGACAGGGTGCGAGATTGTGACCATCCGTTACTACGAAACTGAAGGACTATTGCCGCCACCCGCGCGCAGTGAGGGCAACTTCAGGCTGTATGTTGAGGAGCACGTCGAGCGCTTGAAGTTCATCCGCCATTGCCGTTCGCTCGACATGAAGTTGAGCGAAATCCGAGCACTGCTGGGCCTGCGAGACAACCCGACTCAGGATTGCGGCGAAGTCAATGCGCTACTGGATGCCCATATCCAGCAGGTGGAAATGCGCGTGGAAGCGTTGTTGCAGTTAAAGCAGCACTTGGTTACTTTGCGCGAGAAGTGCCCCGGTGCTCAACTGGTAGACGCGTGCGGCATCCTTCAAGGGCTGACCGATCATTCTTGCCATTCCGTTTCCACCTCAAATTTGTCTGTCGCTTGACCTGCAAACCACATGACCGAGCTAAACGTGCTTTATTTTCCGTTTTCTGAGACTCCCCCTTAAGCGCTTTTCAGAGTTTTGTACCTATTCCTGGGAGCACATCAACCTGATCGGAGATTACATCTGGCGCCTGGAAAATCTTAGCGTACGATTTTTTCCGTTTCGTGAGCTGACCCCTAATTGCCGGATCTATCCACTGAGCACCTGATAGTCAACTGCTCGGGTTTGATCGTTGCTACTGGGTCAAAACATGTAAAAACGAGACGCGTTGCGACTGCAGTGTCTCGCAGGGAGACGCCTATCCGATACAATGGACTGTATTAATTTCCGGAATCAAGATGAGTCACTCACCGCTTTTGAGGCATATTCTGGAAGGAAAAGAGTATGGGCCGATTTTGAAGAGCCCCGATGTTGCGCTGCACCGAACCGAATGGCGCTCCCTGTTCAAAAGACTGATCATTTGCCCGCCGAAGGATCGCACCATTGCCGATAACTTCCACACACAATGGCATGTATCTCATCACTACATTCGGCAGCTTATAGATGACGATGCTTTGCTAATGGATATGTTATGGGTTTGGCTCCCGCGCTACAACGGCCCGTCAGTGGAACTATATCGAGGTGAGAACATTGATCGGCTTGAAAATGGTATGGTCGGAACCGCATGGACCAGCAGGGAGGGGATGGCCAGCACGTTCGCTGGCGGCTTGAACGCCGTCGGCAAAGGCGGCGTAATCCTTCAGACGTTAGCTCCAGCCTCGTCAATCATCGCTGGTCCTTCCAAGCATTCCATCTATTTGGGAGAGTACGAATTCACCCTCGACACCCGTAAGCTCGACGAGATTGTGCGAATCCGCGATTTCAGCCCATGCAACCTTCTCCTTGACCAGAGTCATGAATGATCGTGCCGATGATGAATGTCGGGGTAATGGAGATGCGCATGGCGCAGCGGCACATGTTGATGCGCATGCACATGCGGCTCCTTGCCATCCCAACTGTCGTCATGCGTATGCTGGTGATGGGCGTCATGGGTGTGTGCATGCGTGTGGAACAACGGTTCATGCTCGTGATCGTGATCGTGCTTTTCCGTCAAATGCAGCCAGATACCCGCGGCCATCAGTGCTGCGGCTAGCCAGAAAAGCAGTCCTGGTATCTCGCCCAGCATGAACAGCGAGATGACCGCCCCGACAAACGGTGCTGCCGAGAAATAAGCGCCGGTACGGGCCGTTCCCAGGTGGCGCAACGCCAGCACGAACATCACCAGGCTCAAGCCATAGCCGCAAAAACCAACCAGTCCGGCACTCAGGGAAATGCTGACGCTGGGCAAGGAATAACCGAGGGCCAGGGCAATAGCCAGGTTGACGGAACCGGCCACCAGGCCCTTCAAGGCGGCAATCTGCAAAGCATCGCTGGCCGACACCTTGCGCGTCAGGTTATTGTCGATGCCCCAGCACAGGCAGGCGCCGACAATGGCGATCGCGCCCCAAGGCACGCCAAGCTTGGGCACTTGCTCCCAAGACAGCAGGATGCCGGCGGCGACGATCAGCAGCATGCCGATGAAAATGCGGCGGTCGAAGTTTTCCTTGAAGACGAACCAGGCAAGCATCGCCGTAAGCACGCCCTCGATATTGAGCAGTAGCGATGCCGACGAGGCAGGCGTGAGCGTCAGGCCAAACATCAGCAATACCGGCCCCGCAATCCCGCCGAAGGCGATCGCCCCCGCGAGCCAGGGTAGATCCGCTCCCGTGAGCGTGGCAGGCTTGTCCTGATTTTTGCGGGTGAGCACCGCGCGTACCATGAAGCAGGCCAGCAGGCCCAGTCCGCTGCCCAGATACAGCACCCCGGCCAAAATGACGGGAGCGACCTGACCCACCAGCGTTTTGGCAAAGGGCGTACTGGCGCCGAAGAGGGCCGCTGCCAGCAAGGCGTACACGACCCCCTGATGCGTGCCGTGACTGGAAGAAGACGATGATGAAGTCATGCTATGCTTTCGTAGAGTATTTTTTGCCTTGTCTACAAGTATGCACGATCTGGCACTCGCTGGCTTCGCGGCCCTCGCATGCTGCCCGGTGAGGGGCCGCATGGTGGCTTACTTGGCGACCAGGTCGGCCTTGACCGTGTTCTTGTCCGCAAAGGTGATGCTGGCTTGGGCACGGGTGCTCGCCGGCCTTGCGACCGGCACGGCAATCCTCGCTGCCATCGGTGTGATTCTATTGCGCTCTTCGGCGCGTTTGCCGATTAGCCAGTTTTTCGCGTTCAGCTCGGCTCTGGTTGCAGTGCTGGCAGTTGTGCTCATGTGTAAAGGCGTCGCTGCATTGCAAAAAATTGGCTATCTGGAAATAACGCCAATCACCATGCCTCGGATTGATGTCCTGGGTGTCTACACCTTCGAGTTCAAAGAGCTCGCCGTCAAGCGCGGTGGAGGCAGAAGGCCAAGCGATTTCGGCGATGGACAAGGAGCTTGGACTTAGCGACCAGACGCTACGCAACTAGATAAAGGCGGCTACTCGGGCCAGCTCAAGGGAACTGACAACAAGGTGGTGACGACGGAGCGATGGAGATACTTCAGTTTGTGAAATTTTGCTCAGCGCGACGCTCTGAACTTATCAAGGAAACACGCGCAACATTCCAAAGTAATTTCATGCGCTATAATACTTCGCATGGTCAAACG
>JAEAMG010002100.1_pt1 | contig 13252 bp, 10 predicted proteins | sample 8958741 | NCBI WGS metagenome assembly JAEAMG01 (sample SAMN16933256, study PRJNA681125) | bioreactor sludge metagenome | isolation source: anaerobic bioreactor treating anionic surfactant - SDBS | place: India: Bengaluru | collected 2019-02-28
GTGATATCCCTCCCGACTCCCTGATATTCGATAAGAGTTCCCTCGGTATTGAATATGGCACGGTTCGTCCATTGGAGCCACCGTTGCGTACCGTCCGGAAATAACACCCGGTTTTCGACGGTATCAACAGGCTTCTCGAATGAGAGTCCCTCGATGCAGGTAATGACCCGTGCTCTGTCATCAGGATGAATAAATTCAAGAAATTTTTTCCCGTTAAAATCCTCATTTGTGATCCCATAATACTGTAATGCTGCCTTGTTTACAAACAATATCCTGAGATCCTTGTCGAAACGCCCAACCAGTTCGGTCTGGTCCTCAACGATAGCCCGGAACTTTGCTTCACTCAGTTTAAGGCGGTCCTCAAACTGCTTTTTTTCAGTAATGTCCTCAAAAATTAGCGTTGATCCCCTGGTCGCATCATCAAAAACACTCGGAACCGCTTTTATCCGGAGATAGCAGGTCTGGCCGTCCCTGGCATATGACGTCTCTGTTATTATTTCTCCTGAATCAAACGCATCCCTTGCGAGATCTTCGATCTTTGCAGATCCAAGGCTGTTTACGGGGCAGGAACCGATAGGGCTACCAATGGTGTCTTCTTTTTTTAATCCAAAAAAAGAGAGGAAATTTTCATTGGTCTCAACGACTTTGAATTCACTGTCCAGGACAAGGATGAGTTCGTTAGCGAACTTCAGCATCGATGATATTGGCACCCTGTGGGAGAGATAGTATACCTTCGCATTCCCATACATCCTCATCTCCACCTGTCCGGTGATAAGGAGGATCTCCAGGTATTTTGCCACCGAATTTCGGTTTATCTTCAGATTATGAGAAATATCTGATATCGTGAGGCCTTTAGGCCTGGCCTTGAGCAATTTTTTAATCCGGGTGATCTTCTCCTGGTCGAGGATCATGGCAATCGATCATGTCATTTCGGGCAAATTAAAGATTTGCAAGGCACTTGTTTTTACACCGTGTGCATTTCAATCAAAACCTTCAAGCACTCCAAGGGAGGTATACATCATAGGGGTGGATTGAACCTTATTCGCTTTGCGATCTTTGAAAGGGGGCTGAAGGGGATATGACAACGCCTAGGAAGAAGCGATCGTTTTCGTTTTACCTGCTTGTATTCTTACTTATCATTATCTCAGTCATCGTTGCGGTAATCACCATCGGCGACCTAGTTTTGGTGAACGAAAATTTCCAGGATCATGCAGAACTGCTAAGAAATGAGACCGAGCAGAATCTGATTGAATCTGTTGCAACCATTGACAATGGCCTTAAGCTCTTTGATAATACCCTGAACAAAAGAATGGAGCAGGGCTTTGTCATTTTTCACCGTGGATATCGTGAAGCGGGGGGTGATCCATCACGGATGAATCTCGCCCACCTTAAAAAGGAGATGGGGGGCGAGATGGATCTGTATATCATCAATGGATCGGGAGTGGTGGAATACACCACCTATACCCCTGAACTTGGCCTGAACTTCAAGGAAATGATCCCCTATTTCTATGAATACCTGATGGAGATCAAGGCAAAACCTGGTTTCTATCCCGATCGGGTTGTTCAGGAGAGTGCCACAGGAAATTTGAAAAAATTTGCCTATTCCCCTACTGAAGATCACGAATATATCCTCGAGCTCGGCTTGTCAGCTGAATCGTTCAAATCAGAGAGGAATACCCTCAAGTACACTGATATGATCGAGTCAGTCCGTCAAAGGAGCCCCTATATCAGCGATCTCAGGATATTCACTACGGCAAAACGGCAGGTAGGAAACAAGTCCTTCAAGCCCGACGCAGAAATGAATGCGATCCTTGACCAGGTTCTGGCCACACGTCAGGGTCTTGTCATCCCTGACAATGATCCCCGTTTGACAACAAAATACCTCTTCATCGACCTCAAGGATGAGGACTACGCTGCCGACATGAGTCTTATCGTTGAGATTATCTATGATGATGCACTGATTTTCCAGTCTCAACAACAGTTGATCACTTTTCATCTCCTTGTTGCAGGATTTGGCCTTATACTAGGGATTATCGGTGCCTTCAGCCTCTCCCGGTACCTTACCCGACCGATCGCTCAGATAGCAGCTGATACCGATATCATTGCCCATGGAGACCTCGACCACCGGATAGCATCAACGAAAGGAAGTGAATTTGGCATCCTTGAGAGGAGCATCAACGCGCTGGTACTATCCCTCAAAGGGATGATCCAGCAGCTGAAGCACAGCGAGAGCAAATTGCGCGAATCTGAAGAGCGATACAGGGGTGTTGTTGAGAGCCAGTCAGAGTTCATCACGAGATTCCGTCCTGATGGAACTATCACATTTGCAAATGAGGCGTATTGCCGTTATTTTGGCCTCCCGGATTGTGATATCACGGGAAAAAAATTCATCCCCGCCATTCCTGATGAAGAGAGAAAGAGACTTGACGAGGGATTCCGTAACCTCACTCCGGAGAATCCCGAACTTTCGATAGAACACAGGATCATCCTGGCGAACGGAGAGTCCCGGTGGCAGCAGTGGAATGACCGCGCAATATTCAGCCCGGAAGGGAATGTTATTGAGTACCAGTCCATTGGCAGAGATATCACTGAACAGCGGCAGATTGAAAAGGATCTGATAGAAAGTGAGAGGAGATTCCGTGATCTTGCAACGCTCCTCCCCCAGGTGATATTTGAGGTTGATCTAAACGGCAGAATAACCTATGTGAACGAATCTGCATATCAGATTTTTGGCTATAATCCCGGCGAACTGGAAAAAGGGATAACTATTTTTCAGATTATTGTCCCTGAAGAGCATGAACAGGCGCTTAGAAATCTGGAAGAATCCATTGAAGGGAAAAAGACGGAAGGCGCGGAATATAACATGGTCAGAAAAGACGGATCGAATCTGAACGCCATGGTATACTCATCGCCGATCATGAGCGATGGGGCCGTTGCCGGAATCCGTGGCATTCTCGTTGATATCACCCAGCTCAAAAAAGTAGAGGACGATATCAGGAGGCTCAACGAAGAGCTTGAGATGCGGGTGACAGAACGGACACGCGATCTGGAGATGGCTAACCGTGAGCTCGATTCATTCTCTTATTCGGTATCTCACGATCTTCGTGCTCCATTAAGGGCAATCGATGGATTTTCAATGATCCTGCTCCAGGAATACGGTAAGAATCTCCCCAAAGAGATTGTTTCGTATCTGGAGAAGATAAGGGAAAATACCGGGCGTATGGGTGTTCTCATTGATGACCTCCTGAATTTTTCCCGCATGAGCAGGCTTCCCCTCAACCGGTTTTTGGTGGATCCCTCCTCCATTGTGAGGGAAGCATACGAAGAATTCAGGCTGGAGACGACGGGGAGACAGATTGATCTGATGATAAAAGAGATGCCAACATGCTCGGCTGATCCAGCGCTCCTGAACCACGTCTATACGAATCTTCTCTCCAATTCCCTCAAATTCACCAGGGGGCGCGATGTTGCCCGGATAGAGGTCGGGTCATACGTAAAAGACAAGACTACCGTCTACTATGTGAAGGACAACGGGATCGGATTCGATATGAAGTATGCCAATAAACTGTTCGGAGTCTTCCAGAGAATTCATGATGATCCCTCAATAGAGGGAACCGGAGTGGGACTTGCGATAGTCGAACGGATAATTCACCGTCACGGGGGTCGTGTCTGGGCCGAGTCAGTCCAGGGAGAGGGCACAACCTTTTTCTTTACGCTGGGCTAGTATCAAACATGAACTCGGGCACGACCGGTGCAGAGATACTCCTCGTGGAAGACAATCCCAACGATGTCGAGCTGATCCTTCACGTTTTTCAGTGGTGCAATCTTGGAGACAGGATCCATGTTGCCTGGAATGGTGAAGAGGCACTGGATTACCTCTTTGGCACTGGAACTTACGAAGGCAAATCCATCGGCCGGCCGAAAGTCATACTGCTTGATCTGAAACTACCCAAAGTGGATGGTCTGGAAGTACTCCGGAAAATTAAGAATGAACCCGCAACCCATTCGATACCCGTTGTCATTTTTACCTCCTCCCGTGAAGAGCGTGATATTGTCGAGAGCTATGCACTCGGAGTAAACAGCTATATCGTCAAGCCGGTCCAGTTTGATCAGTTCGCAAACGTTATCCGGGATCTCGGCCTCTACTGGCAGCAAATTAATCAGCCGCCGGTTGAAAACAGCAAGGGAAATAACATCAGGAATCCCAGCGGATGAACAGGCCAGAATTGTGCCGGACGGGGTATTTTCCCTTCCTTTCCTTTTTGAATCGATATGCCTCCAAAGATTCCAAACGACTTTCTCGATGAATTCTCTAGGATTTTTCCGTTTCCTTTTTCTTTCATATGATGATGTTGCGCATATTCACCCTGATCATATCTTTTCCCTGAGGGGGTTTTCCATCCCACCCACTGGCCCTAAACCCCAACATTTAATTGCTACTCCTCCGACATCCCTCCCATATGATCAATGTAGCCATCAACGGATATGGAACGATCGGAAAGCGCGTTGCCGATGCGGTTGCTGCACAGCCGGATATGAAAGTCATCGGGGTGTCGAAGACAAAACCCAGCCACGAGGCATTCGTCGCCAAATCGAGAGGCTATCCCCTCTACATTGCCGATATCGCCAAGAAGGCAGCCTTTGAGAAGGCAGGCCTGCCAGTCGCCGGGGCAGTCGAGGATATGCTAAAAGCTGCCGACATTGTGGTGGATGCCACCCCTGGGGGAATCGGGGAGAAAAACAAGCCGGTATACGAGAGACTGGGAGTTAAAGCCATCTGGCAGGGAGGAGAGGCCCATGAAGTGGCAGGATTCTCGTTCAACTCCGACTGCAACTACAAGGATGCCATTGGAAAGCAGTTCACCCGGGTAGTCTCCTGCAACACGACCGGCCTTTGCAGAATCATCAATGCCATGGACAAGGCCTATGGGGTGGAGAAGGTCCGAGCTGTGATGGTGAGAAGGGGAGGTGACCCGGCCGACATCAAGCGTGGCCCTATTGATGCAATCGTCCTGAATCCCGTGCATATCCCAAGTCACCACGGTCCTGATGTCCAGAGCGTTCTCCCGAACATCAATATCGTGACCCTGGCCATGATCGTTCCCGTGACCATGATGCACATGCATGTTGTCCAGATGGACCTCAAGAGAGAGGCCACCCGTGAGAAGGTTCTTGAGATAATCGAGAAGCATCCACGGATGGGCCTCGTCCGGAAGGCCACCGGGATTACGAGTACCGCCGAACTGAAAGAGTATGCCATGGACCTGGGGCGTCACCGCTCGGACCTCTGGGAGAATGGGATCTTCGAGGAATCGGTATCCTGCCTCGGAAACGAGTTGTACCTCTTCCAGGCTATCCACCAGGAAGCCGATGTCGTTGTCGAGAATATCGACTGCATCCGTGCGATGACCGGGATCGAGAAAGATCCGGCAAAATCGGTGGCGATGACCAACAAGGCACTCAATTTCATTGCGATACAATAACCGGAGAGCAGTAGTACGGGTCTCCCTGTTCTTTTTTTAAATCCGGGAAGAGGTGCCGATAAAGAGGATTCAGTTTTTTTCATTTCTGATATACCCAGACCTTCCCGTCATCTTGAGAGATCCGTTATCAGGAGGGCCCCTCCCTTGCAGAAACCCGATTTACAAGCAGTGATCGTGCAGTTCTAACTCTTCTTTTAGGATTAGTCTTATTTTCACCACCAACCGTTCTCATAAATCACGTTGGAAAAAATCCGTAGTCGGAGTGTTCACATCAATGAAAAAAGTGATTCCCCATTCATCAAAGAATTATGTAGAAATTTGTGGTCTTGAGCATGTCCTATCGCATCGCAGGCATAACCATGAGGAGCGTCTCTTACGCAATGTACCTTCTTAAGAGATGTGAAATTAAGAGATGTGAAAAAACGGGTGTTGAACTGTCCCTTATCCTTCGTTTTTCATCATTCCGGGAGATCTAGAATAATAACATGATTCCTTTGAGGACTGCAAGCATAAAAGATGAAAATGCCGGAGGCATTGACCCCTGGTGCCAAGGAGCTGATGCTCTTGTTCATCCGGAGAGATCCAATATCAAGGGGGAAGATGTTCGGCGCCAATACCTATCCCTAAACATTCCGGGAGAATTTTTTATCCAAATTCTATCTATCTGTACCTGGAAGATAAGAATCCGGTTGAGAGAGAAAATCGTCAAAAATTGGTATAAACGCTGGACATTTTTTTCCTCTCATAATCATTAACACCCACCACAACCCATTCATTGTAAATGGATCCTTATTCGCTGGTGACGAGAAATGCCGTTGAAGTCGTCACAGATGACGAGCTCAGAGCTCTTCTGGTAAAGAGCAAAAAAAGGGTCTATGCCGGGTATGAACCAAGCGGTGAGATCCACCTCGGGCATCTGGTTACAGTCAACAAGCTGATTGATCTGAAGGAAGCCGGTTTCGAAGTAGTCGTCCTCCTCGCGGATCTCCATGCGTTCCTCAATAGGAAGGGAACCATGGAGCGGGTTGGCGAGCTTGCTGAGTACAACAAGCGGTGCTTCGAAGGACTTGGTCTCCGTGATGTCGAATACGTGCTCGGATCCGACCTGCAGCTCTCTCCCGATTACCAATTGATGGTGCTCAGGCTCTCCCAGCAGATCACCCTGAACCGTGCAAAACGGAGCATGGACGAGGTCGGCAGGAACATGGATGCCCCGACGGTGTCCCAGATGATCTACCCGATCATGCAGATGGTGGACATCGCTTCGCTGAACGTCGATGCCGCTGTGGGAGGGATTGACCAGCGGAAGATCCACATGCTGGCACGGGAGCACCTCGTCAGTATCGGATATCCGGCCCCGGTGTGTATCCATACCCCCATCCTCAACGGGCTCGACGGAAAGAAGATGTCCTCTTCTTCCGGCAATTACATCTCGGTAGCCGATTCAGTCGATGAGATTGAGAAGAAGTGCCAGAAAGCCTTCTGCCCCCCCGAATGCGAAGAGAATCCGATCCTGCAGATGTTCCAGTATCATATCTTCCCGCGGTCGGGCCCGGTCACTGTAAAGCGGCCTGACAAGTTTGGGGGTGACCGGGAATTTCTCCGGTTCGAAGATCTGGAGGAGGCGTACCGGAAAGGGGAGATCCACCCCCTTGACCTGAAGAAGACAGCTGGACGCTATCTAACAGAGATACTCTCCTGTGTCAGGGACTATGTATAGAGAGGGATTCGCACCGTGAGCCTTGATCGGATTGAGAGCAACTTCGATCGCGAAGTCGAACGGCTCGGGATTCGGATAAAGGACATGGACCAGCTGAAAGTCCGAGACGATGTCTTTGACGAGGTGACCCTCATGGCACTGTACAAACTGGTCCATAAAGGCTGGATTACCGCGATCGGAGGCTCGATCAGTACCGGCAAGGAGGCGAATGTCTTTCTCGGTGAGCGGGGTGACCAGGATATCGCCATCAAAATCTATCGTATCCGGACGGCGAACTTCAACGCAATGAGTGAGTACATCATCGGTGACAGGCGGTTTGCCGGCATAAAACGGACAAAAAAGGATCTCATTTTTACCTGGACCAGAAAAGAGTTTGCAAACCTGAAGAGGGCTGCCGATGCGGGACTTTCAGTACCTATGCCGTATGTATGGGACCGGAATATCCTGATCATGGGATTCCTCGGCGAGGATGAGCGTCCTTTTCCACACCTCAGGGCAGTCGAACTGGAAAACCCGGCCGGAGTTTATTATGAGGTGCTCTCATTCATGCGGGGACTCTACCAGCAGGCCGGGCTTGTCCATGCCGACCTGTCTGAGTTTAATATCCTTTACGGCGACCGCTTGTACGTAATCGATATGGGACAGTCAGTAACCCCTGATCACCCCCGGGCGAAATTTTTCCTTGCCCGGGACATTGCCAATATAAACCGGTACTTCAGGGACTTCTGCACGGTCATGGATGAAAAGGAAATTTTTTTAAAGATTACCGATGGAACGAGCGAGGGATTTCCCCCTCGGGGTTGGGAGTAAGAGAATGATACAGGAGATCAAGATCGCTGGAAACCGCGTCGGGGTGCTGATCGGAAAGAATGGCTCGGTAAAAAAGGATCTCGAAGAGAAGACCAGCACCAGCATCAGTATCGACAGCAAGGAAGGGAGTGTGAAACTGGAGGGCGAGGATGCACCCCTCCTTCTCAGGGGTATCGAGGTCGTCCAGGCAGTCAACCGCGGTTTTTCACCTGAACGGGCATTCATGCTGCTTGAGGATGAGGATCTGCTCCTGGATGTGATCGATCTGTCAGGTCTTACCGACAGCCCCCGCCAGCTGGACCGGCTCAGGGGGAGAATTATCGGCAAGGATGGCCGTTCGCGGGAGCAGATCGAGCATATGACCGAGTGCGAGATTTCGGTATTCGGCAAGACGGTAGCCATCATCGGCCTCCCTGAGCAGATCAAGATCGCGCGGAGTGCTGTTGATATGCTCCTCCAGGGACTCCCGCACGAGATGGTGTTCTCATTCCTGGAGCGGAAGCGCCGCGAGATGAAACAGGATATGATCGATTATTATTACTGATATCAATGGTGTTTCTGACCCGGATCAGACCGGAACCAGGTGGTTTTTACGCGGAGAGAGGTATATTTCCATTGGAGCTTTTCATGCGCGGCAAAGAGATGGTTAGGAAAAAGAACTAACCTGCTAGTGATATAGACTGGAATAAAAGGGGTATGGATGAACGTTGAAGATCTCCCACTCTCCAAGGACCTGATCGGGCTGTATAGGTCATCAGGAATCCATGAGCTGTATCCTCCCCAGGCACAGTGCGTGGATAGGGGGATTTTTAACGGAAAAAACCTCCTTGTAGCCATACCGACTGCCAGTGGAAAAACCTTCATCGCAGAGATTGCGATGCATTATCATTTCAAAAAAGGGGGCAAGTGTCTGTACATCGTGCCCCTGAAGGCACTTGCCTCGGAGAAATTCGAAGAGTTCAGCGGGAAGGGTGCAAAGGTCGGCATCTCCACCGGGGACTATGACCGGCGTGATGATTACCTTGGGAGGAACGATTTTATCATTGCAACGAGCGAGAAAGTCGATTCGCTGCTCCGTAATGCATCATCATGGCTGAAGGCTATCACACTGCTCGTTATTGACGAGGTCCACTTGATCGATTCCCCGGATCGGGGTCCGACACTCGAGATGGTGATCGCCAAGATGAGGCGGATGAATCCAGGAATGCAGGTGATCGCCCTTTCGGCAACGATAGGAAATCCAGGTACGCTCGCACGCTGGCTTGACGCAGACCTGGTAACCAGCTCGTGGAGACCCGTCGACCTCAGGCAGGGAGTATACTATGACGGTGCCATCCACTTCCAGACCGAAACGCGGTCTGTTCCCTCCATCTCCCGCCACGAAAGTGTCAATCTTGTTATGGATACGATTGCAGAGGGGGGTCAGTGTCTGGTATTTGTCTCATCGAGAAAGAATGCAGAGGCATTCGCAAAACAAGCGGCAAAAGCAATCCGTATCGATAGTGAGGACCTCCGGAAATACAGGCAGAGCCTCGAGAAGCTGGCTAGTACGGAACAGGAGAAAGCGCTCGCACTCTGCGTTGGGAGCGGGGCTGCGTTCCATCATGCAGGGCTTCGGAGGGAGGCACGGACATTGATAGAGGAGGGCTTTCGAAAAGGACATATCAGGTGCATCGCTTCGACTCCCACGCTGGCTGCAGGGCTCAACCTCCCAGCCCGCAGGGTCATTATCAAAGAGTACCGCCGGTACAGCAGCGGGGAGGGTATGGTCCCCATTCCCGCACGTGAATACCATCAGATGGCAGGCAGGGCTGGGCGACCACATCTCGATCCGTACGGTGAGGCCATCCTTATCACTACCGATGCACGAGCTGCAGGGCAACTCTTCGATTATTATATTGAGGCTCCCCCGGAAGATGTGCACTCACAGTGCTCTTCAGAAGAGGCTCTCACGACACATATTCTCTCGCTGATCGCGTCAGGCTTTATACGCACTCGTCCCGAACTCCGTGAGTTCATGCGCTCTACCTTCTACTTTCACCAGAAGAAACAGGACAGAATCCTGGAATCAGTCATCAGCCGGGCACTCACATTCTTGGAGCAGGCAGAGATGATTGTGCAGCAGGATGACCTCCTCTCGGCGACAGAATATGGGAGAATCGTCTCATTACTCTATATTGATCCAACTAGTGCTGATACTATCCTCGAAGGAATGCTGGCCGCGGAGGAGTACTCGGATATCGGTCTCCTGCATTTGATCTGTAGTACCCCAGATATGTACACTCTCTTTGTCGGGAACAGAGACAGCCATTACCTGGACCGGTTTGTGCTCGAGCATGAGCATGAGCTCTGGATTGACTGCCCATTTGATGACTCTGAGAATTATTTCAGAGCGGTGAAGACCGCTATGGTACTCTATGACTGGAGCCGCGAGGTTCCCGAGGCGATCATCGGTGAGAGGTATTCCATAGGATCGGGTGATATTTACAACCTCCTTGAAGGGGCCAACTGGCTCCTGCATGCGTCCAGCCGGCTCAGCAGGATGTTCAGAGGTGTCTTTGCCTCATCGGTCCAGGAATTTGAATATTGTATGAAACATGGCATAAAGCGCGAACTTATCCCCCTGGTGAAGATCAGGAATATCGGACGTGTCAGAGCACGACGGTTGTTCAACAATGGCTTTACCACTCCTGAGAAGATCCTCGAAGCGGGAGAAGAGAGAATCGCGCCAATCCTCGGGCAGGGGGTAACCAGCATGATATTCAGAGACCTGAGGGGGACTGCCAGCACCATTCAAAAGATGGCAACTGACAGTATCATGCAGAAGGAAGCAGCTCCGAGGTTCCAGCCTACCCTCTTCCAATTCGGAGATGAGAATAATGAAGATTGATTTGTATGATGCAAAGGAGATTCTTCCTGCCTGGGTGGCTTGAGTATTCGGCAAGAAGAGCCTCCTATGGCATGATGAGCAGGGGGTAGTACCTGGACCAATCGTCATCAGGGCGTTTGTATGTTGCTTCCATCCAGAAAATCCGGTTTGAGCATAAACAGGAGAGCGTGCCCATCCTCTTAAGATGTTATTTCTCAGTGCATGAAAAGGGACAATTAGCCTGGAGAGTCATAAAATGTATACGGAGATGATGCTGATGCCAAGAATGGTGCAGAGGGAGATGCCCGATTGAAGAGTGCTCGTTGTGACATCCACCAGTTCAGACTAAATATAATCAGCCCGGGTGAATTTCTGAGATACACCAGAGATCTTGGTGCATCCAAGGGTGTTACCATTATCCTGTTTAATGCCGACAGGATGGCCGGGCGGGGGCATGTAGTATCTGCACTATACCACGCATTTAGGGCATTTGAGAGGGGTGAGGCCATTTCCAACACAGTGGAGATGGAAGCACTTCTCTATGCAGCGGGATCGAGGCAATGTGAAGTAGGGATGGAATTTGGCGTGCATCCGGGAGTGAACAGGGTATACCTCTGCATCTGCCCGGGAAGCGATCCAGTACTGAGAGATCTTGAGCAAAGGGGTGTTTACTGTAACGAGGATGACTGGGAACAGTTCTCAGGTGAAAAAAAATGCCTGCTTCAGGAGATCTTTGGAATTACCGATAAAGAGCTTGCCGTGGTTGGTATCAGCCGGTTACAGGACCTGGTAATAGAACGGGTGGCCCTTCTGGAAGTATATCGTTAATCTATAAAAATGCCTCCTCGCCATTCGGTAGGGAGAGGCGGAATCAAGGATGGCCTTCACCTACCAAAAAGTCAATGAACTGCACGTGAGGCATCCTTCATGCAAAATGCATCGAATGTGGGGGTGGAGAGGCAAAGAGCCCCCATAAAAGGTATCTTGTTCATCACTCTTACCTAAGCAAGATAGCAAAGAGCCTGGAACAGACAGGTACTTCTGTTCAGATCTCTCTAAAAGTCGAGAATCACTTGTTGGCATGAGTGAGAATATGGGCGATTTCCGGGAGTATGAGTTTACTCGTTGCCAGTTCGACCGCTCCCGTAGAGCCAGGGATGCAGAATATCGCTTTTCCACCCCAGATGCCGGCCAGAGCTCTTGAAAGCATGGCAGCGCTCCCGATCTGCTGATAGCTGAGCAGGCGAAATAATTCTCCGAATCCATCAATCTTTTTGTCAAGGAGGGGGGTGATAGCTTCTATCGTGCAGTCATCATGGGTCAGCCCGGTCCCCCCACTCAATATGATGCACTCAGCAGCCGCTCCTGCTTTGATTGCCTCGTTCCGAATTGCAGGAATAGTGTCAGGAACTATCACGTAGTGGGAGATAGGGATTTTAGCCTGCTCAAGGAGGCGAATGAGGGTCTCTCCACTCTTGTCAGTTTCTTTGGTCCGTGAGCTTGAAACCGTAATTACGGCCCCCCGGATTGTCCGGGGTTTCACGTGTTCTGGATTCATCTGGAAAAAGATTACACACAAAAGATAATAGAGCAACAGGTATCCATATGAGGTAGCCTGAATACCTCATCGGGCATGGTGAATCCTGCAAAGAGATGCTCCAGGAGATACTCTGGATGATGAGCATTTCCATGTGGAAGATTCTTCTTGTTATCATCTCACCCGGTCATCATAAGTGAAAGTGTGGGGCATCACTTTGAGCAGAGATGACCAATGAACAGATATAGAAAATTGATTGGTTCTGTACGGTCAAGGATAGCGATCAAGCTGTTATCAGAATAGTGAGACTTTTAGACTGAACCGTCTTTTTTTCCGGATACTGGTCGGTCGCCCCACCCCTTTATTTCCAGTGGAGTTAGTAACGATAAACGCCGCCTTTTTCTCCTATTCTTTGATCCGGGCAGTCTTCCATTACGATCCGCACTAATCTGGTTTTCACCAATGGGCAAGGAGTTCTGATCCGTACGGAATTTCATACCTTCATGACATGAGGGTGTCAGATGTGACTAAAGATTTATAGAGATCGGGAAATTTCATTTTAACACTGTCTTTTTAAAATATTGTAATTGTGATATTTTGGCTGAGTTGGTAGTTTTCTAAAATTTTAAGGTTGAAAATTTATTCCAGATGATTCTTTTATATCCAGATATCCTGTTCATTCGTTGGGATATCCGTTGTTCCAATATAACAATACCTTTCCCCTTATGATATTCAGTACATTTTTGTTTATTTTTTTGCAATGTTCGCCAGTTCGAGTTTAATTTCAAAATTTTTTTATAATATGAAGGAGTTATTTACCAAATGCTTTCATT
>JAEAMG010002102.1_pt1 | contig 13232 bp, 11 predicted proteins | sample 8958741 | NCBI WGS metagenome assembly JAEAMG01 (sample SAMN16933256, study PRJNA681125) | bioreactor sludge metagenome | isolation source: anaerobic bioreactor treating anionic surfactant - SDBS | place: India: Bengaluru | collected 2019-02-28
ATTAGCGTTTAGTCCAACAAAGTTTTTCAGTTGGTAGGGCAACTGAAAAAGCTTACTCGTTTTCGCGTTCGCCGGAGGCGGTACCGTTTTTTGCTCAGATTGTGTGAGTAGATGATGGGGTTTTCGGGCAATGTTTGCGTTAAAGCATTTTTTCAATAGTCTCGGATAGCGCTGTGGTGGTCATAGAGCCCACCACCACACGGGATATTTTACCTTCCCGGTCTATAAACACTTTTGTGGGAATGCCTGCCAGCTGATATAACCCGCTCAAGGCGCTGCGTTCATCCATGGCGACAGGCGCCGCCACGGACTTGCTTTTCAGAAAGGAAACAATCGCATCCCTATTGTCGCCGAGGTTGACCGTACAAATCACCACATCCCGATCTTTGAATTGGTTCACGAGGGTGGCTGTGCCGGAAATGTTAGCGCGACAGGCGGGACACCATACCGCCCAGAATTCAAGTACAACAGGGCGCTTTCCCAGATGACTGGCAAGGTCAAAGGCACCGCCATCCACAAGTGGCAGGGCGAAGGACGGCGCCTGCTTTCCCTCCAGCGGGTGTGACGCATACCCGCACCCCTGCACGGCCATTAAGGAAAGCAAAGCTATCACAGTACCCTGTAAGATAAACCTGCTCCCCTCAAGGCGTCTTTTTTTATTCTCAAAGGCGTGTTCTTGTGTTTTCATGTCAGTTCCTTTCATTATTGGTTCCTAAATAGGAATTACTCTTATTAGGTAAACCACGCACGCTTCCATTAAATTCCTGAACTGAGGCCATATTTTTGAAATCCTATGTGGCGACTTTGATCTATTAGAACGGCCTCTATGGGAACAGCATGGAATGGCACTACCGTAAGCCCGAAAAAATGGAGCACCCTAAAAACAGTGCTGTTGTTGCCGGCAGTAATTGCCTGGGCCTGTTTTGGGGGAGTCAGCCTCCTTTGTCTTGTCTTATACTGAGAATCTGGACTGATAAACTCCTTGTGGGTAGATTCAGCTACCAGAGGATGTCAGAATTCGGGCTCCGGGGGAAACAGCGCGTCCCGGTTTGCCATGAGCTCTTCACAGGTAGTGATACCATCGGGAATGGGAATAAGGAGGATTGGATTCAGACCGGGATCCTGCCACTGGTCGGGGTTGTTGGGCGCGTTCAGAATCCCCAGCGATGCACCGACCACCAGCTGTTCCGAATCATCCATTACAGAACCTTGCAAACTGCCATTGGAGTACAGGGTCAGGTCGTTTTGAAAAATCTCGCGGCGGGCAATATAAATCTCTCCCCGTATCAGGCCGAACAGTGTTATGAACACCGTAACACCGGGTTTCCCATCCTTATCATCGTCTTTGATCAACGGGTCGTCGGGATTCCTGGATAACGGCAGATCGGGATTGCCGCCGATACCAATCAGTGTAGGTGTTGCGGGGCGCCATAGTTTCCAGGCCCCGTCCTCTTCATAAACTTCCACGATGGCGCTTCGCGGCAGAATCGCCCGGGTGGCCTCGTCGGGGAAGGTGGTGGTCATGTTCTGGTTGGCCTTATGCTCGGCATGGCAGAAGCAGTCGTATTCGACAAGCATCCCGTCTTCAAGAACAAGGTCCGTAAAGCCGTATGAAATAATGAATGTGGAGAGAGGCCCATTGGGCGTTTCACCTTGATAGGCCACCACATCATAATGGGCATAATGCCCCGCCATGGCGACCAGGGCTTCTTCGCGGTTTGCCGGGGCGTTCCAGCCCGGAGTGTCGGCCGGGGCTTCATAGAGCGGGCTTTCCGGCCAGGGCTTCGGATTCGAACACCCGCTGAACAAAACACTACCGAGACAGGCCGTGATAAGCATCAACTTCGGGGCACATAATTTCACCATCTGAATCTTCCTTCACCCGCAGGGGTTGGGGTTCCCGATCCTTTTTATTGAAATCTATAGTGGGCATGAAGGCCTACAGCGGTCAGGCGCTCTTGAACTGGTCCACCAGGGCGGCAATGCTTGCCTTGGCGTCACCGAAAAGCATGCGGGTATTTTCCTTGTAAAACAGGGGGTTTTCCACGCCCGCAAAACCGGAGCGCAGGGACCGCTTGAGCACGAAACAGGATCGCGCCAGGTCCACGTTAATGATGGGCATGCCGTAAATCGGGCTGGCATCGTCTTCCCTGGCCGCGGGGTTCACGACATCGTTCGCACCGATCACGATGCATACGTCCACACTTTCAATGTTGGGGTTGATATCGTCCATTTCGACCAGCTGCTCATAGGGCACGTTCGCTTCGGCCAGCAGTACATTCATGTGCCCGGGCATGCGGCCCGCGACCGGGTGCACGGCATACTTGACCTCCGCGCCGTTTGCGGAGAGCAGATCGCCCAGTTCGCGGACCACGTGCTGTGCCTGGGCCACGGCCATGCCATAGCCGGGCACGAAGACGACGGAACCGGCCGCCTCGAGCACATAATAGGCGTCTTCGGCGGTTATGGCCTTGACTTCGCCGGTCGTGGCCTTGCCGGTGCCGACGGCGCCCCCGGCAGCGCCGAATCCGCTGAACAGCACGTTGGTCAGGGAACGGTTCATGGCCTTGCACATGATGCTGGTCAGAATGATGCCGCTCGCGCCCACGAGCGCTCCGGCGACAATGAGGACCGTATTGGAGATAACGAAACCGGCGGCGCAGGCGGCCAGGCCCGAATAACTGTTCAACAGTGAAATCACCACCGGCATGTCCGCCCCGCCGATGGGAATGGTTACCAACACGCCCAGCACCAGCGAAAGCAGTACGGCGAGATAGAACAGCGGCTGTGCCACGGCCACGCCGGGATTGGCGATATACACCACGCCGCAAAGCAGCAGGACCGCGAGCAGCACGCCGTTGACAATCTGCTGTCCTTTATAAAGCAAGGGCCTGCCGTCAATGCGCTCCGCCAGCTTGGCGTAGGCGATCATGCTGCCGGTGAAGGTGACGCCGCCGATGAGCACGGCCAGGAAAATGGCGACCACGGGCACCAGTTCTAGCGTTCCGTCCGGTGTGTTTAGAAACTTGTTGTATTCCGCCCAGCCGACCAGCAGACTGGCCAGGCCGCCCGTGCCGTTAAACAGGGCGACGAATTCAGGCATGGAGGTCATGGGAACCCGGATGGCGGCCACGGTGCCGATGCCGCCGCCAATGACGATACCGAGCAGAATCCACTTGTAATCCATGCCCCCATGCAGCAGCGTGGCCAACACGGCGATGAGCATGCCGACAGCCGATACCTTGTTGCCGCGCACCGCGGTCGCGGGCTTGCTTAGCATTTTCAAACCCATAATGAACAGGACGGCAGATGCAATATAGGAAAGCGCGATGACCGTGTTCACTTAGTTGCCTCCTTCCTTCGTTTTGAACATGCTGAGCATGCGGTCCGTCACCACGTAGCCACCGAAAACATTGATGCTGGCGCAGATGACCGCGAGCAGCCCCAGCACAATGCCCAGGGCCGAGTCGGCGGAAAGGCCCGCGGCGAGCAGGGCGCCCACAATGCTAATTCCCGAAATCGCGTTGGACCCGGACATCAGCGGCGTATGCAGCTGGGAAGGCACCTTGCTGATGAGCTCAAAGCCGAGAAAAATGGCCAGCACGAAAGTGAAAAGAAGCAGTAACATGTCCATATCAGCCTTGCCTCGCTTTCTTTATAAGTTCATTGCGCAGTTTGCCCGCTTGGATAATCAGGCAGCCGTTCATGATCTCATCGTCCAGATTCAGCCGGAGGGTCTTGGTTTCGGCGTCCCAGAAATGGGCGACCAGGTTTACCACGTTGGCGCCGTACATCTGGCTGGCATGGGCGGGCACGCGCCCGGCGAAATTGTCCGCGCCAATGAGGCGGACGCCGTTCACATCCTGTTCCACGCCCGCCTCCACGCCTTCCACGTTGCCGCCCGTTTCCGCGGCAAGGTCCACCACCACGCTCCCCGGTTTCATGGCCGCCACCATTTCGCGGGAGACCAGGACCGGCGCTTTCCGGCCGAACACCTGGGCGGTGGTAATGACGATATCCGACTGGGCAATGACTTTGGCCATGGCCGCCTTCTGCCGTTCCTTCTGTTCTTCGGTCAGTTCGGTGGCATAGCCGTCCTGGGTCTGCCCCGTTTCGCCCAAGTCTATCTTAATAAACTTAGCGCCCAGCGAGTGGACCTGCTCCTCGACCACGGGCCGCGTGTCAAAGGCCTCCACCCGCGCTCCCAGCCGCTTGGCCGTGGCAATGGCCTGCAGCCCCGCGACCCCCACGCCGATGATGAACACCCGGGCGGGCTTCAACGTTCCCGCCGGGGTCATCATCATCGGGAGCACCTGGTTCAGCCGGCCCGCGGCAACCAGCGCCGCCACATAGCCGGCGAGGTTGGCCTGGGAACTGAGCACATCCATTTTCTGGGCCAGCGTGGTCCGGGGGATCATCTCCATGGCGATGGCATCTACACCGCGCTTCATCAGCATGTCCAGAACCTCATGCGCTGTGAATGGTTCCAGATGGCTGATATGCAGCGCGCCCGCCTTCATGATGGCGATTTCATCCAGGGACGGCTTGCGTACCCGGATCACCACATCGGCAGCGGCAAAAATACCGGCGCGATCAGCGCTTACCGAAGCGCCCGCCTGCGCGTAGAGGTCGTTCGGAAAACCGCTTGCCCCGCCGAGACCCGTTTCCACGGAGACGTCCGCGCCCAGTTTCACCAGGCGGGACACTGTATCCGGCGTGGCCGCCGAACGTGTTTCCCCGGGGGCTGTTTCTTTCGGAATGAAAAAATGCATAACCTGTTCCTCTCTCGAAACGATTCAGGAAAGAAATCGAAACTCGCTCAACTCCGAGGGCGGAGTACCCGTAAGAAGAACACCAAGTAATTAGGGGATATTCCAGTATCGGACTGCTTACGAATGCACAAGTTTTTATATGGGCAGCCTCTGCACTCGAATAGTCTGGCAGTTCCCATGCCTGCACGTTCTGAAATTGTATTCTGGCCTGGTAGTGCCGATAAGAAATACAGTAACGCCCGGGAAATCAGTGGGGGAAAGGCTCGTCCCTCAATTATAGATAATCCACCGGATCTGCCGGTGCTTGTTGATTCGCCGACTTTTTTCCTGCACGGCCCTGGCTGAAACGCAGGGCAATGCTCATGGTATACTGTTTTCATGGTTGGCGTATACGAAAACGCCCGACAGCGGCCGCCGGGAGAAAAATAAATGCCACTGCGAACTAAAATGTTGTGTATCGTTGTGCTGACTGTGAGCACGGGCAGCCTCGCCTTTACAGAACCTGTGAATGTAGAAATCAGCGGCAACACCCGTATCCGCGGGAATTACTTCAACATGGACAGCATCGGTGATGCCCGTTTTATACAACAAAACACTCGACTCAGCATCAAAATGAATTTTACAAACGATGTGAGCGCTGTGGTGGACGCTGACTCTGCTGAATCCCGGGGCAGGGTGTTTCGTGCCACCCCTCCAACCGGGGCGCAACCCGTCAGAAACCCGGCTTTCCGCCGGCGTGGGACCTCCAGAAACAGGTAACCCGGGTTAAGATCGAAAACACCGGGAAGATTCTCCCTGAATATCACAGACCACCGCGTATGCTCAACATGACAGATGGACAATGTTTGTAGTGAATGTGTTGAAAGCGACCGGGCCATGAAGGCCAGTCAAAAGGACAAAGGCCGAAATAGCCTATAGCAGCGAAGGCGTAGATTCTTCGCCAAGGATGGTTATTTCATCACCTGTCTTTTTCTTACTCAATCTTTGAGGTGTGTTTACGAATGCGCTACGAAGTACCGATGGGATTCGGTCCTGCCTGAAAAACATCGCCGGCGCCTTTCCAGAGGGAAGATGCCGGCGGGAAATCACTGATGGCGGCAGGGTGACGCCGTCTTATTTTTTAAGCGCCTGGGTGGCATCGCCGCCGACGCGGGTCTTGATGCCGAGGTGCTTACACACGGCTACCAGCTCCTGCAGGATGTCGCCGTAGCCCACTACGATGTGGTTGGACATGTGCGACGCCATAAGTTCGTTACGGCCGTAGCCGGGGATATAGGCGTTGGCGATGGGCCATTGCGGGTCGGTGGCCTGGAGGCGTCGCTGCACTTCGGCTTCGGGCAGGTCCAGCATTTCGCCCGTGCCGCAGTCCATGCCGATTTCGCCGTAGGCCTCATAGAAGCGCGCCCAGGTGAAGATACCCGGCTTACAGACGCCCGAGCACGTGCCGCCGCCAAGGGGGAAATAGCCGGCGGGCTGCCGGTTCACGTGGGTGTTTTTCCAGCCGCCGAAGTGGGCGGGCGGCGCGCCGCCGGAAATCATCAAGACCCATACAAATTTACCGTCGTATTCGCCGCCCCAGCGCACGTCGTGCAGGGTCGTCTCCGGCGGCATCTTTTTTGCCGTGTAAATTTCTTTCATCAGGAGTTGGGGCACGCCCGCGCCGATGTCGCCCTCGTTGAAATGGGGCACCGGTGCGCCGGGCATCACCACCTGTTTCGTTTCCGGGTCCCGCACCGGTGGGCGGTCGGTGTTGTTCAGCATGCCTTCGATCAGGTCGGACGCGGGCACACAACGGACCAGCCCGTATTGATAGGGGATGCCGATGGCGCTCAGTCCGTACCGTGCCACGAAACGGCAGGCGGCGGCATACATTTTCATTTGACTGATTACCTGGTCATAAACGAGGTCTTTGAATTGGTTGGCGCCCCAGTGGAAATGAGCGCCCTTGCGCAGCAGGTAATCCAGGTATTTCTGGGCCTCCTGGTCGCTGACGAGCTTCATTTCCGCGACCAGGTCGCTCTGGTTCAGATATTCGATGGGCATGCCGATGGCGCCGAGCTTGGCCGGGTCCATGACCGCGTTCATCATGCCCATGCAGCCGGGATCGAACTGCCCCATGATGCGCCGTTCCCGCCGGATGCTTTCCGCGAGGGCTTTTCCCAGGGCATTGGCGCCCGGTGAAATTTTCAGATTGGACGCATCCGTCAGGTGGTTCATGGGATGCTTGACAGCGCCGGTCTTCAGCCATGCCGCCAGGTTGTCCATGAAAAACGGGTCCTTGCTGAAGCTTTCGCTCCAGAGCCGGGAGTGTTTCACGTTTAACCGGTCCAAACTTGCGGAATGGTTGAGCAGCGCCACCAGTCCGGGATAGGTGCCGTCGAAATTCGCCAGCAGCAGGATGGGTCCCCGGTGTGTTTGCAGTGGCCCGGAAACATGATGGGCATAGGCCCAGATATTGAGCACGATAATGACCGGAGCGTCCGGATCTATCTTTGCGAATGTCGCCGTACCCTCACACTGGCGGCTCAGGAAGCCGTGCTTGCGTTTGGCGTCATACTTGGGCAGGGCCTCGGAGGCATAGCCCAGGTTCTTCAGCGCTTTCTGAACTTGTGCCAGCGTTTTTTTCTGAAGCGGCCAGCCGTTGAGACACGCGGGCTGACGAAGGTCTCCGTTCGATACCAGATATACTGTTTTTGCGGGTGTCATACATAAATCTCCCTTTTGGTTGGTTGCGGTATGATTCCGCCCATTGTATGTTGTTGCGGTGCGGGTATGCAAAATTTATCTGGTGCATTCCTGACAGGCGCGGCGTTGAGTTTGAATCCATAGGGCCAATAGCGTATAAAATAAAGAGGGTGTCCCGGATGACTTTTCCTTATAGGGTGGCTCTCATGGATGAATCTTTCCAAAAAGTATTAAACCAGCTGAAGAAGACCTACCCGTCTTCAGATCTCGATCTGGTGGAGCGGGCTTACCGGCTTGCCGAGAAATCGCATGAGGGACAGTGCCGCCTGACAGGGGAAGCCTACATTATCCACCCGCTGGAGGTGGCCGGCATCTTGGCCGGTCTGGGTCTGGACCCGGTTACCTGTGCCGCTGCGCTGCTTCATGACGTGGTGGAGGACAGCCATGTTGAAATCGCCGACCTGCGCCGGGAATTCGGGGATGATATTGCCCGCATTGTGGATGGCGTTACCAAGATCGGCAGTTTGAATTTTCCCGGCGATGACAAGGCGCTGGAGCACCAGCAAGCCCAGAACATCCGTAAAATGCTGGTTGCCACCGCCCGGGACATACGAGTCATCATGATAAAACTGGCCGACCGTCTTCACAACATGCGCACGTTAAAACCCCTGAAGGAGGAAGACCGAAAGCGCATCTCGCGGGAGACCCTGGATGTGTACGCCCCCATTGCCAACCGTCTGGGCATTTCGCGCTGGAAATGGGAACTGGAAGATCACGCTTTCCACTACCTGATGCCGGAAAAGTACAAGGAGATTTCGCGCCAGGTGGCCATGAAACGGCAGGAACGCGAAGAGTACCTGGAGAAGACCATCGCCTTTATCGAGCCGCGCCTGGTCGAATCGGAAGTGGTTGCCCGGGTGATAGGCCGTCCCAAGCACCTGTACAGCATCCACGAGAAAATGACGCGACAGGGCAAGGATTTTACGCAGGTGCTGGACGTGCTGGGCATCCGCATTATCACGCAGACCGACGCGGGGTGTTACAACGCCCTTGGCGTGGTGCACAACCTCTGGACCCCGTTACCGGGAAGTTTCAAAGACTATATTGCCATGCCGAAGCAGAACATGTACCAGGCCATCCACACAACGGTCATGCGCGAGAACGGTCAGGCTATGGAAGTGCAGATCCGTTCGGAAGCTATGGACCAGGTGGCGCGGGAAGGCATTGCGGCGCACTGGCGCTATAAGGAAGGCGCCTCGGCCGGTGACGCCGCCCTGGACATGCAAGTCGAGTGGATGAAGAAAATGCAGGAGTGGAGCAGAGATACCGGCGTTCAGGATAACGTATTGGAAAGCATGCGCCAGGACTTTAGCGCATCCCACATCTATGTGTTTACGCCCAGGGGCGAGGTCAAGGAGTTGCCGCAGGGCGCCACGCCCCTGGATTTTGCCTATCTCGTGCATTCGCACATCGGCCATCATTGCATGGGCGCGCGGGTCAACAGCAAGATGGTTCCCATACGCTATAACCTGCAGACGGGGGACTCCGTTCAAATCCTGACTTCCAAGAACCAGGAACCCCATCGTGATTGGCTAGACGTGGTAATCACGTCGCGGGCGCGCGCCCGTATCCGGCAGCGGTTGCGCGAGCTGGGGGAGATGGCGCCCGTCGAGGAAACGCGCGCCCCGGTTAAACGGCAATATCATGTATCCCCCCGGCTGGCGCCACCGATGCAGCCGGTGCGGGAAGTGGACGAGACGACCCGGCGCAAACTGGTGCGCATCGAGGGGTTAAAGGGGATGGAGGTGCAGTTTGCCAAATGCTGCAATCCCATGCCGGGTCATGCCATCGTGGGGTATGCTACTCGCGCGCCGGGCCTGTCCATACACCGCGCCGACTGTAAAAGTTTCGCCCGGTCGGCACGCGATCCATCCCGCATCTTACGCGCTTCCTGGGAGGGCGAAGGCCAGCTTCTGGCGAAGATACGCCTTGTTACGCGCCGCCGTCCCAATCTTTTGGCGGACATTACCCACGCCCTGCGCCCATTGAATATTGATATTCTTCACGCTCAATTTGGTCCCGGCGAAGACGCCAGGACTTTTTTTGATTTCCAATTTGAAGCCCCTGATGAAAACAGCATTGAACGTGTTGCCAAAACCGTGGCTGAAGTTCCCGGCGTTTTCGAGGTCGTTCATCTCGGCGCCCAGGAACAGAAACCCGAAGAAGGACCGGGCAGTGGCAAAAAAACAGGCCGCAGATACGTCAAAGATACCGGATGATGCGGAGCTCTTTACGCTTGTTTCAGAGTTTGAACCCGCAGGGGATCAGCCGGCAGCCATCAAGGCTCTGACGCAGGGCGTGCTCGAGGGACTGCCGCATCAGGTGCTGCTCGGCGTTACCGGCTCCGGGAAAACCTTCACCGTTGCCAATGTCATTTCCCGGGTAAACCGGCCGACCCTGGTGCTTGCCCACAATAAAATCCTCGCCGCTCAGTTGTATGGCGAATTCAAGGCGCTTTTCCCGGAAAATGCTGTCGAATATTTCGTCAGCTATTACGATTACTACCAGCCCGAGGCTTATATCCCCGCCACGGACACCTATATTGAAAAGGATTCCTCCATCAACGAAGAGATAGACAAAATGCGTCATGCGGCGACGCGTGCCGTGTTGAGCCGCCGGGATTGTATTGTCGTAGCCAGTGTGTCTTGCATTTACGGGATTGGTTCGCCCCAAGCCTACCTGGCCCTGCGCGTCAGCCTGGAAACAGGCATGGACCTTGCCCGTGATGACTTTCTCAACAGTCTGGTAGCCATGCAATATATGCGCAACGACATAGATTTTCATCGCGGCACCTTCCGTGTGCGCGGTGACATCGTGGATGTATTCCCGGCCTATGAGGCGGACAGGGCTATACGCGTTGAGTTTTTTGGCGATGAGGTGGAACAACTCACGGAAATAGACCCGCTGCGCGGCATTGTCATCCGTAAAATGCGACGGACGGATATCTTTCCCGGCTCCCATTATGTCGCCGAGGCGGGTGCGCTGCAGCGGGCCATAAGCGGCATTCGCGCCGAACTGGGCGGGCGCCTGGACGAATTACGCGGCGCGAACCAGGAGTTGTACGCCCAGCGGCTGGAACAGCGGACCAATTATGACTTGGAAATGCTCGAAGAGTTGGGCTATTGTTCCGGCATTGAAAATTACTCGCGCCACCTTGACGGCCGGCGCCCCGGCGAACCGCCCCATACACTGCTGACCTATTTTCCCAAAGATTTTCTGCTGGTCGTGGATGAGAGCCACATGTCCATTCCCCAAGTCGGCGCCATGTTCAAGGGAGACCGTTCGCGCAAGGATAAACTGGTGGAATACGGATTCCGACTCCCCTGCGCGCGGGACAACCGCCCCCTGACTTTCGACGAGTTCGAGGCGCGGGTCAATCAGGTCATCTACATCAGCGCCACCCCCGCCGCATACGAGCTGAAGAAAAGCGAGGGGGTAATTGTCGAGCAGGTGGTGCGACCCACCGGACTGGTGGACCCCGAGGTGGAAGTGCGTCCTATTGCCGATCAGGTGGATGACCTGCTTCACGAGGTCCGTGTGCGCGCCGAACGCGGCGAGCGCGTACTGATCACCACTCTGACCAAGCGCATGGCCGAGGACCTTAGCGATTATTATCGCGACCTTGGCCTGCGTGTCCGGTATATGCATGCCGACGTGGAAACCCTTGAGCGCATCGAGCTGGTGCGCCAATTACGCCAGGGTGATTACGATGCCCTCATCGGCATCAATCTCCTGCGCGAAGGCCTTGACCTGCCGGAAGTCTCGCTGGTGGCCATCCTTGACGCCGATAAAGAGGGATATCTGCGTTCCGAAACCAGCCTCATCCAGACCTGCGGCCGCGCCGCGCGACATATCAACGGCCGCGTCATCATGTATGCCGATACCATAACGGGCGCCATGAAACGTGCCATGGACGAGATGGACCGGCGCAGGAAAAAACAGCTGGCCTACAACAAAAAGCATGGCATTACGGCACGCTCCATAAAGAAAGCGGTGCCCGACCTGTTGCGGAATCTCTGTGACAAGGATTACGTTACCTTTAACAAGGCGGCGGAGATGCCCGAATTATACGTGCCCGATGAGGACTTCAATAAGATCATTGCCAAACTGCGCAAACAAATGAAGGAAGCCGCCGCCACCTTGGATTTCGAAGAGGCGGCCAAGTATCGTGACCGACTCCTCGATCTTGAAAAACGCAAACTTGAGCAGGGGTTATAGAAGGAGCTTCCCGGCTGAAGACTTCCTGGTATTCCTTGCGACAGGATGGTCGTTTTATGTATCTTCCCCCTGCGCGTGTTTTATCTCCTTGCGCATTTGTTTGAATATCCTTCTCGTTAATGGTACTATTTAATCGCCCTGCATTGAATATGGGACTCGGTCTTTTCCGGGCTTGCGAAAATACTTCAAACCAAAATGGGAGAACTATTATGCGAAAGGTAGTAGTTGCATCGGCGGCAAGGACGGCGATTGGAACGTTTGGCGGGACCCTCCGGGACTATCCCTCGATTGACTTAATGGGGCTTGTGGTGCGTGAGGCGGTAAAACGCGCAGGCGTCCCCCCGGAGTCCATTGGCGATGTCATCGTGGGACAGTGTATGCAGCGAACGGATGAGTCTCCTTCCGGACGTCTGGCCGCGCTGAAGGCGGGTTTGCCCATAGAAGTGCCGGGACTGACCATTCATCGCAATTGCGCTTCCGCCATGCAGAGCGTCATTTACGGCGCCCAGCAAATTATGCTGGGCGACATGGACGTGGTGGTCGCAGGCGGTGTGGAAGTCATGAGTCGCGTGCCTTATGTCTTGAAGGATGCCCGATGGGGCAAACGGCTGCAGCACGGTGTCATGACTGACGGGATCTGGGACGGTCTTACCGACCCTTATTGCGGCCTGATCATGGGCCTGACCGCGGAGAATTTGGCGGAGAAGTATTCCATTTCACGCCAGGAGCAGGATGAAGTGGCCATGCGTTCCCATAATAATGCCGAGGCGGCCACAGTGTCCGGCCGTTTTAAAGAGGAGATTGTGCCGGTGGAAATTCCCCAGAAGAAAGGGAATGCCGTGCTGTTCGACAAGGATGAACACTACCGGCCCGGCATGACCATGGACCAGTTGGCCAAATTGAAACCCTCTTTCAAGCCGGACGGCACGGTAACGGCCGGAAACGCCTCCGGAATTAATGATGCCGCGGCAGCGCTGGTGCTGGTGGCGGAGGACAAGGCCAAAGAACTTGGCGTGACGCCCATCGCGCGCCTGCGCGGTTATGGGCTCGGCGCCGTGGAACCGGAATTGATGGGGTACGGGCCGGTGCCTGCCACGCGCCAGGCGCTGCAACGTACAGGGCTGAAACTCGAAGACATCGAGTTAATCGAACTGAACGAAGCCTTTGCCGCCCAGTATTTGGCCTGTGAGAAACTGCTCGGACTGAACCGCGACATCACCAATGTAAACGGTTCCGGTATTGCGTTGGGACATCCGGTCGGCTGTACCGGCGCCCGTATTATCGTTTCCCTGCTTTATGAAATGAAAAAGCGTGGAAATAGCCTTGGATTGGCCACATTGTGCGTCGGCGGCGGCATGGGCCAGGCAAGCATCTGGGAAATGTGCTGAGCGTCTCGTTAACAGAAAAAATATGACAACGGGTTTTATAGGTCCTATATTTTCTATAGGCGCTTAAGGCCATTTCGCTGACAATTAATTATGAGTTTGAAATACTGGG
>JAEAMG010002104.1_pt1 | contig 13192 bp, 9 predicted proteins | sample 8958741 | NCBI WGS metagenome assembly JAEAMG01 (sample SAMN16933256, study PRJNA681125) | bioreactor sludge metagenome | isolation source: anaerobic bioreactor treating anionic surfactant - SDBS | place: India: Bengaluru | collected 2019-02-28
GGCCGGCAGGTCGACGGCATCGGGATCCTTGGTGTCGGCGTCGATCTGGCCGGCGGCGGCCCGCTGCTTCTCGAACTTGCGCCACTTGGCGACGTTGCGGTTGTGCTCGGCGAGCGTCGGGGCGAACACATGGCCGCCACTGCCGTCGGCGACGAAATAGGCGTCCTTGGTCTCCGACGGATTGGCGACAGCCTCCATGGCGGCGCGGCCGGGATTGGCGATCGGGCCCGGCGGCAGACCGTCGATATGATAGGTGTTGTAGGGCGTCGGCTTGTCGATGTCGGAGCGGTTGATCGGCCGGCCGAGGGTGCCGGCACCACCGGCGATGCCGTAGATGATCGTCGGGTCGGACTGCAGGCGGATGCCCTTCTTGAGGCGGTTGATGAACACCGAGGCGACGTGCGGCCGCTCGTCGGCCTTGCCTGTTTCCTTCTCGACGATGGATGCCAGCGTCACCAGCTGATCGGGCGTGGCGAGCGGCAGGCTGGCGCGGCGACTGGCCCAGATGGCGTCGAGCGCCTTCTTGTGGGCGGCCTTCATCTGCTCGATGATCTGCTGGCGCGTCGTGCCGCGGGTGAAGGTGTAGGTCTCCGGCAGCAGCGAGCCTTCGGCCGGCACCGTGGCGATGTCGCCGGTGAGCGCGTCGTTGGTAGCGAGGCGGTCGACGATCTGGCGCGACGTCAGGCCTTCGGGCAGCGTCACCTGATGCATGATAGCCTTGCCGGCCAGCAGCAGGTCCATGACGCCGTGCATGCTGATGCCGGCCGGGAAGGCGTATTCGCCAGCCCGGAGCTTGCCCTGGGCGCGATAGGCGCGCACGCCGGCCATGAACACCAGATTGCCGAAGGTGTCATACGGGTTGGTGATGACGTCGTTGGTCTCGAGAAGGTCGGCGATGCGCGACAGGCCCGACTCGTTGGGAATGACGACGATGGTTTCGCTCTTGAGCGGACCGGGGGCGTCGAACTGGCCCTTGCCCCAGTAGATGAGGCCGCCGAGGGCCAGCACGGCCATCACCAGCAGCGTGACCAGGGCATTCATGGCGACGACGACGGGATTGTGGGCGCTGCGCGAGCGCGGCGGCGGCGGTGCCGGCTCGGGCGACAGCGCTTCGCGCGGGCTTTTCGGCTGCGGGCGCGCCTTGGCGGCCGCGGCGGTGTCGGGGACCGCTTCCTTGCTGGTATCCGGAAGATCGTTGCCGTCTGCCATGCGCTACAGGACTCTCGTTGTCGTTCCCCCTAGAACGCCGCAGGAATGCGGCGAAACGGAGGGGCACTCTGGGAACACGCGCGCTCGGGAGGCAAAACGGTAGGGAGGAGTCCCGTTCCGATTCCCGTGAACCTCCAAGCAACACGCTCGGCACGGCGATGGCAAGAGCCGACCCGGTTTGCGGCGGCGAATGCCACAGGAAAGCAAACGCCCGGCCTCCGTGGCGGAGACCGGGCGTCAGGCCTGAGCGATGCCGGCTGTCAGCCTTCGAAGGCCTTCATGACCAGCGAGGCGTTGGTGCCGCCGAAGCCGAAGGAGTTGGACAGGACGTAACGCACCTTCTTTTCCTTGGCCTTGTTGGGCACCAGGTCGATGGGCGTTGCGACCGAGGGATTGTCGAGGTTGATGGTCGGCGGCAGGATGCTGTCGCGGATGGCCAGCACCGAGAAGATGGCTTCCACCGCGCCGGCGGCGCCGAGCAGGTGACCGGTCATCGACTTGGTCGACGACATGGCGGCCTTGCCGGCGTCGGCCCCGAGCAGCCGCTCGACGGCGGCCAGCTCGATGGTGTCGGCCATGGTCGAGGTGCCATGGGCGTTGATGTAGTCGATGCTGCCGGGGTTGACGCCGGCCCGCTTCAGGGCGGCCGTCATGCAGCGGAAAGCGCCGTCACCGTCGGGCGAGGGGGCCGTGATGTGATAGGCGTCGCCCGACATGCCGTAGCCGACGACCTCGGCATAGATCCGGGCGCCGCGCTTCTTGGCATGCTCAAGCTCTTCCAGCACGACGACGCCGGCGCCTTCTCCCATGACGAAACCGTCACGGTCGCGGTCGTAGGGCCGCGAGGCGCGCGTCGGGTCGTCGTTGAAGCCGGTCGACAGCGCCTTGCAGGCGGCAAAGCCGGCGATCGACAGGCGGCAGATCGGCGATTCGGTACCGCCGGCCACCATGACGTCGGCGTCATCGAGGGCGATGAGGCGGGCCGCGTCGCCGATGGCATGGGCGCCGGTCGAGCAGGCGGTGACCACGGCGTGGTTCGGGCCCTTGAGCCCGTGCTTGATCGAGATCTGGCCGCCGGCCAGATTGATGAGACGGCCGGGAATGAAGAACGGGCTGATGCGGCGCGGACCCTTCTCGGCCAGCGTCAGGCTGGCGTCGTGGATGCCGACCAGGCCGCCGATGCCGGAGCCGACCAGCACGCCGGAGCGCACGGCCTGTTCCTCGGTTTCGACGACATAGCCGCTGTCGGCGATCGCCTGATCGGCCGCGGCGCCAGCGAAGACGATGAACTCGTCGACCTTGCGCTGCTCCTTGACTTCCATCCACTGGTTGGCGTCGTAGGTACCGTTGGTGCCATCGCCGCGCGGGATCTGGCAGGCGACCTGCGCCGCGAGATCATCAACCGGAAAACTTTCGATGCGGCGGGCGCCGCTCTGGCCGGCGATGAGGCGGGACCACGTTGTATCGACGCCGCAGCCAAGCGGCGTAACCATGCCAAGACCGGTAATGACGACTCGCCTCATGGGACGAGAGCCTCCCTCAAATGGTGCCGCGCCGGTTTGAGATCGTTCCGGCATCCGAGGGAAGGGCCGCTGTCCGCTGGGGACGCGCCGCTGATCAGACGGATGGAACGGCGACTGCCGATGGCTTGCCCCTGCCTTGAGAGAAACAGAGTTCTTCCGCCATGACTGGCGTGACTGGCAGGGCGCGGGGCGAAAGACCGCTGCGACACCCGTCCGGAACTCCGAGCATAGCTGCCGCAATTCTCACGGAAGAAAGGCGCATGCCGGCGCGCGGCGAAAGAATGCCTAGAAATCGGCTCCCCGAGGGATCGGAGAGCCGCTGGTTCTCATTGAACCTCGGGGAATCAGGCCGTGGCCTTCTCCAGGAACTTGACCGCGTCGCCGACCGTCAGGATCGTTTCGGCGGCATCGTCGGGAATCTCGACGCCAAAGGCTTCTTCGAAGGCCATCACCAGCTCGACGGTGTCGAGGGAGTCGGCACCGAGGTCCTCGATGAACGAGGCTTCGAGCGTGACCTTGTCGGCATCCACGCCGAGATGGTCGATAACGATGTTCTTCACCTTATCAGCGACTTCGCTCATGTTCACGGATCCTTTTTTGACCAAATCCTTTGCCGAATGGGACGTCGGACATTCCGTTCCCGCTACCACTGGCAGCAACAACCGAACCCGGCTACCGAAGGGACCGGCATGACGATCGCCGACCGGCACCATCGAGTATCTATGATCCCCCCAAGGGTAGGACCATAAACGATTGGGCCGAAAGCTCAAGTCTCGACCCATGCCCGGCGCGTGACCTTCAAGTGGACCCGCTAGACGTATCCCGATCAGATCGCCGGCTTGGTAACACACTTCGCCCCTATTGACCAGTCGCCCGTGTGGTGGGCGCTGGCCTTCGCGGGAGGATTATCCACCACCCGCGAAAACATTGGGTTTTCCCGCTCATGACCGGCCTCGGCCGGCTGGGGGTAACCCGTCCGCGACGATCCTCAGATCATCGCCATGCCGCCGTTGACGTGCAGCGTCTGGCCGGTGACGTAGGCGCCCTCGCGGCTCGCCAGGTAGACGCAGGCGGCGGCGATCTCGTCGGCGGTGCCGAGCCGGCCCATGGGCACGGCGGCGAGCGTCGCTTCCTTCTGCTTGTCGTTGAGCACGTCGGTCATCGGCGTTTCGATGAACCCGGGCGCGACGCAGTTGGCCGTGATGCCGCGACTCGCCACCTCGGCGGCCAGCGCCTTGGTCATGCCGATCATGCCGGCCTTGGCGGCGGCGTAATTGCCCTGACCGGGGTTGCCGGTGACACCGACGATGGAGGTGATGCCGATGATGCGGCCGAAGCGGCGCTTCATCATGCCCTTGACGGCGGCCCGCGACAGGCGGAAGGCGGAGGTGAGGTTGACCTCGATGACCTTGTCCCAGTCCTCGTCCTTCATGCGCATGAACAGGCCGTCGCGGGTGATGCCGGCGTTGTTGACGAGAATGTCGACCTGACCGAGCTCGGCCTCGGCCTTGGCGAACATGGCGTCGACATCGGCGCGATCGGCGAGATTGGCGGCGACGACCAGCGCCCGGTCGCCCAACTTGCCGGCCAGCTCCTCAAGCGCGGCGAGGCGCGTTCCCGTGAGCGCGACCGTGGCGCCCTGCGCGTGCAGGGCGGTTGCGATGGCGCCGCCGATACCGCCGGTGGCACCGGTGACCAGTGCCTTCATACCCGTCAAGTCGAACATCTGCTTTCCACCTTCTTGCGCCGGAGGGGAAGGATCACCCTCCGTTTTCCCGGCCTGACACCACGTCATCGGTGCCGTGTCAAGCCATTCGTGCCATTTGTCGCGATTGGGCAGGGCGATAGACTGTCGCCCGGTGATCGGTCGGCACGGTTGCTGACAGCCCCTGACGGGGCATAACGTCACGATCAGCCATTGTCTGCGAGGAGAAACGACATGACCAGCGCGGCTTTCGGTTCAGCCATCACCATCGTGGCGCTCGGTGTCGCCGATCTCGCCGCCGCCCGGGCCTTCTACAAGGCGTTGGGCTTCATCGAGGCCGACGGCTCGGGTGACAACATCGTCTTTCTGCGCACGGCGGGTACCATGCTGTCGCTCTATCCGCGCCACCTCTTGGCTGAGGACGCCTGCGTTGCCGACGACGGTGCCGGCTTCGACGGCGTGACGCTGGCGCGCAACTTTTCCAGCGAGGCCGAGGTCGATGCGGCCATGGCGCACGCCATCGCCTGTGGCGGCCGCCAGACCAAGGCGCCGCAAAAGGTGTTCTGGGGTGGTTATTCGGGCTATTTTGCCGATCCCGACGGTCACCTCTGGGAGCTGGCCTACAATCCCTATCTGCCGCTTGACGCCAACGGATTGCCCCGGCACGACTGATGGGAAACGTCTTTGCGCCGGCGGCGGCTTGCGCTAGCTCTATGGCTGACCCGGCGGCGGGCGTGGTGCCCGCCGGCTTGGCGCAACGCTTGGAGAGCCCGCATGGCCATCGACGGCAAGACCGACGCCGACATCATCGCCGTTCTGCGTGACACGCGCACCATCGCGCTGGTCGGTGCCAGCCAGAACACGACGCGCGCGTCCTACCATGTGCTCGAATATCTGCTCGGCCGCGGCTACGACGTGCATCCGGTCAACCCGGGCCTCGCCGGCCAGGAACTGCTCGGCCGCACCGTCTACGCCAGCCTCGCCGACGTGCCGGGACCGATCGACATGGTCGACGTGTTCCGCAACGCCGAGGCGGCTGGCGAGACCATCGACGAAGCGCTGGCGCTGCCGCATCCGCCCAAGACCGTCTGGCTGCAGCTTGGCATCGTCAACGCCGAGGCGGCGGCCCGGGCCGAGGCCAGGGGCGTCGCCGTGGTCATGGACCGCTGTCCGGCCATCGAGGGCCCGCGCCTCGGGGTCTGATCAGCGTCCCTTGCGCAGGCCCTGCACCCGCGCCTTGCGGTCGCGCGCCTTGGCCGATTTGGCGGCGCGCAGTACGGCGGTGCGGCCGAGCGGCTTGCCTTTGCGGCCTTCGGTGAGCAGTTCGAAGCGCAGGGCGCCGGCGAAGGGGGCCGCCTCGACCAGGCGTACGTCGACGGGGTCGCCGAGCTGATAGGTCTCGCCCGACTTCGAACCTACCAGCGAGTGGCGAGCCTCGTCATAAGCGAAGTAGTCGGCGCCAAGCGTCGAGATCGGCACGAAGCCATCGGCGCCGGTGTCGTTGAGGCGGATGAACAGGCCCGCCTTGGTGACGCCGGCGATGCGGCCGGAAAACTCGGCGCCGACGCGGTCGGACAGCCATTGGGCGATCAGTCGGTCGATGGTCTCGCGCTCGGCGGTCATGGCCCGGCGTTCGGCGGCGGAGATCGACGTGGCGATGCCCTGGAGCTCGGCTTCGATGCCGTCGGGCAGGCCATCGTCGCCGAAGCGGCAGGCGGTGATCAGGGCACGGTGGACGATCAGGTCGGCGTAGCGGCGGATCGGCGAGGTGAAGTGGGCGTATTTGCGCAGGTTGAGGCCGAAGTGGCCGATGTTGTCGGGTGAGTACTCGGCCTGGGCCTGGGAGCGCAGCACCACCTCGTTGACGAGGTAGGACTGCGGCGTTTCCTCGACCCGCTCGAGGATGCGGTTGAACAGTTCGGGCTCGATGACGCCCTGCTTGGCCAGCTTCATGTCGAGCGAGGCCAGGAACTCGCGCAGCGATTCCAGCTTGGCCAGCGACGGCTGATCGTGGACGCGGTAGACGAACGGCGTGCGCTTCTTCTCCAGCGTTTCGGCGGCGGCGACGTTGGCCTGGATCATGAATTCTTCGATGAGCCGATGGGCGTCGAGGCGCTCGGGCGTGATGATGCGGTCGACGGTGCCGTCCGCCTTCAGCAGCACCTTGCGTTCGGGCAGATCGAGGTCGAGCGGACCGCGGGCGTCGCGCGCCTTGGCCAGCGCGGCGTAGGCCGCCCACAGCGGCCTCAGGATCGGCTCGACGATGCCGTCCGTCCGTTCGTTGACCTGGCCATCGATGGCGGCCTGGGCCTCCTGGTAGGCGAGCTTGCGCGCCGAGCGCATCATGATGCGGTGGAAGCTGTGGCGGCGCTTGACGCCCTCGGCGTCGAACACCATGCGCGTGGCCAGCGCCGGCCGGTCCTGGCCTTCCTTCAGCGAACACAGGTCGTTGGAGATGGCCTCCGGCAGCATGGGAATGACGCGGTCGGGGAAATACACCGAGTTGCCGCGCTTCAGCGCCTCGCGGTCGAGCTCCGAGCCGGGGCGGACGTAGGCGGCGACGTCGGCGATGGCGACGGTGACAACGAAGCCGCCGGGGTTCTCCGGGTCGTCGTCGGGCGCGGCGTAGACGGCGTCATCGTGGTCCTTGGCGTCGGGCGGATCGATGGTGACGAGCGGCAGGGCGCGCCAGTCCTCGCGGTTGCCGAGGGCGAGCGGCTTGGCGGCGGCGGCCTCGCGCAGCGTGGCGTCGGGGAAGATGTAGGGAATGTCGTTGGCGTGGATGGCGATCATCGAGACCGCCTTCTCCGACTTGACGTTGCCGATGCGCTCGCGCACACGGGCATGGCTGAGGCCGATGCGCGAGGAGCGGATGATGTCGACGGCGACGAGATCGCCGTCCTCGGCGCCAGCGAGATCGTCGAGTTCGGCGATGAGTTCGCTGCTCTGGCGTTTGGAGATCGGCAGGATGCGGGCGCCGTACTGGTTGAGCCGGACGATGCCGAGCACGCCAACCGGCTTGGCCTCCAGGATCTTGATGACGCGAATGGCGGCGCGCGCCAGCCCTTCGTAGCCCTCGGGCACGGCGACGATCCGGGCCAGTACCCGATCGCCGAGACCGGCAACGGGCGTACGCTCGCCGCGGCGGCGGCGCACGGCCGCCACCAGCAGACGCGGGCGGGGGCCGCTTTCGGCGTCCCATTCGGTCGGCTCGGCGAACAGGTCGCCGTCGCGGTCGCGGGCGACGATGTCGCAGGCGAGGACGGCGGACAGGGCGCCGGGCTTGCCGAAGCGCTTGGCCCGGCGCTCGATCAGGCCTTCGCCTTCCAGTTCGCGCAGCAGGTGCTTGAGCACGATCCGCCCTTCACCCGACACGTCGAAGGCGCGGGCAATGTCGCGCTTGGTGGCTTTCGACGGGTTGTCGGTGATGAAGCGCAGGATGGTTTCGCGGGTCGGGAAGGCAGAGAGATCGTCGGTAGGGCGGTGCTTGCGGGCCAAAGGCTTTGTCCGGTTATCAAGAAATGAGGCAGTTGCGGCCCGCGTCCGGCGTGACAACAGCGCGGAGACGGCCCCGCTTGCCGGCGGGGCGAATGGCCAGTTTCTCAGTGTGAAGCACATTCTGGCGCTTCTGCAAAGCACCATTGCCGGCGGCCGGCCAGGAAGTGATGTCAGCCGCGGCTGGCGCCGAGACGCTGGCCGTGGTCGTGCCGGCGTCCCCGCTCGATGGGACGGACGCGGTCGTCGCCGCTCCAGGCGATCTGGTCGGTATCGACGAGAAGATCGGAAGAGCAGGGCGGGTATCGCCGTTCCGGGGATTTCCATGGCCCGGGCGGGGGCCGCCCCCGCGGCCGCGGCCGCTGGTGCGGGCCAGCGTCAGGGCGGCGTTGGCCTGGGCAAGCAGGGAGTGCAGTTCCGCTTCGGCGGTGATGGTCAGCATGCCGCCGGACAGGCTGGCGCCGATGTGCTCGCCGTCGCCGCCGAACTCGGCCTGCTCGATGCGCATGGTGGCCGCGCAGACGCGGTTACGGACGTCGGATATGCGGTGACCGATGGCCAGCAGAATGAACTCATCGCTGCCGGTGCGGTAGATCGGGCCGAGATCGCTGAACTCCTCAGCCAGCAAGCGGGCGAGGCGGGTGAGCACACGATCGCCTTTCACCGGGCCGAATGTGTCGTTGATCAGCTGAAAACGGTCGATGTCGAGGATGAGCAGAACGCCGCAACGGTCTGTCAGCGCGCTGAAATCGGCCATCATCGCCCGGCGCGTCCTGAGGCCGGTGAGCGAGTCAGTGGCCTCGAGATTGGCAAGCTTGCGCTTGGCGCGGAAGAGGGCGAGAAAATTGGTGGCGATGAGGAGCGCCAGCGGATAGGCGACCAGCAGGGCGATGCCGGCAACGCCGGCCAGTGAGGCCAGCGCGTGCAGCGACCAGTCGGTCGGCGGCGTGTCGGTGAGGCTCTCGATGCCCGTACCGATGGCGAAGCACAGGGCGGCGACAATCAGCGCGAAGGCCTGTGCGTCGCTCGTGCTCCGAATCGGACTGCTGACGTCGGTCCTGAGGTTGTGAATGAGCATCGAGCGGTTTTCCGCGAGGTCAGAAACAGGCAGTTTTATCGCTACCGTTCTGGTACGCCAAAGCCGCTTAAAAAGCGTGAAGATTTGGACCAAGATTGTTACGATCCGGATCGGATAAACTCCGGATCCATCATGAACAAGGCAGATCCAGGCGTGCGTTGGGTCAAACCTGATCAACCGTAACGTTTGCTAATGGCAATGACTGGTTGTCTGATCTGTGGTCGCTGCCCGATTTGCTTGCCTGATGAGACGAAGCCGGCGGATCGACCTGTCACAGCGGTCAATTGCTGATTTCTGACTTTCGGCCCGCAGTCCAATGTCTGCGGGCCCGAATGGTCAATGCCGTGGGCTCAGGCCTCGTCGACGCCGGGCGCAGCCTTGGTCTTGGCCGTCTTGGGCTTGGTCGCCTTGGCCTTGGTGGTGCCGGCCTTGGCTGGCGCCTTTTTCTTGGCTGCCGGCTTGGCCGCCTCGCCGGAGGCGTCATCGGCGATGGCCTCGGCCTTGACGGTCTTGCTCTTGGCGGCCTTGGCCTTGGCGGGCGCTTTGGTCTTGCCGGGGTTCTTGGCCACTTTGGCGGCGATGAGTTCCAGCGCCTGCTCCAGCGTCAGGGTCTGCGGGTCGGTGCCCTTGGCAAGGGTGGCGTTGACCTTGCCCCAGGCGACGTACGGACCGTAACGACCGTCGCGCACGGTGATCTCGCCGCCGTCGGGATGTTCGCCGAGGCTCTTGAGGGCGGCCGGCGTAGCGCGGGCGCGAGCGCCCTTTTCCTTCTTCTCGGCCAGTACGGCGACGGCGCGGTTGATGCCGACCTCGAACACCTCGTCGACCGAGGACAGATTGGCGTAGACGCCGTCGTGCGCCACGTAGGGTCCGTAGCGGCCGATGTTGGCCTCGATGGGCTTGCCGCTCTCGGGGTGAACGCCGATGGTGCGCGGCAGGTTGAGCAGCAGCAGGGCGCGGGCGAGATCGATCGATTCGATGCTCCAGCCCTTGGGCAGCGACGAACGCTTGGGCTTGCCTTCTTCGCCGAGCTGGACGTAGGGGCCGAAGCGGCCAGAGCGCAGCGACACCGTGAGGCCGGTGTCGGGATCGGTGCCCAGCACCTTGACGCCATCGGCGCCGAGGGCGCTTTCGGCCTCGTTGTCGTTCTGGCCGTTGCCGAGCTGGCGGGTATAGCGGCACTCGGGATAGTTGGAGCAGCCGACGAACGAGCCGAAGCGGCCGAGCTTCAGCGACAGGCGGCCGTTGCCGCAAGTCGGGCAGGACCGCGGATCGGAACCGTCGCCGCGATCGGGGAAGATGTGGGCGGCAAGATTGTCGTTGAGGGCGTCGATGACCTCGGCGACGCGCAGTTCCTTGACCTCGCCGATGCGGGTGTTGAAGTCGCCCCAGAAGCGGGCGAGCACGGCGCGCCAGTCGAGTTCGCCGGCCGAGATGCGGTCGAGCTCTTCCTCGAGGCTGGCGGTGAAGTCGTACTCGACGTAGCGGCTGAAGAACGAGCCGAGAAAGGACGTGACGATGCGGCCCTTGTCGGAGGGAACGAGCCGCTTCTTGTCGATGGTGACGTAGTCGCGGTCGCGCAGCGTGGCCAGCGTGGCGGCGTAGGTGGAGGGGCGGCCGATGCCGAGTTCTTCCATCTTCTTGACCAGCGTCGCTTCGGTGTAGCGCGGCGGCGGCTCGGTGAAGTGCTGGTCGATAGCCACCGACTTGCGGCCAAGGGCGTCGCCGACGCTCATCGCCGGCAGGCGGCGGGTGTCCTCGTCGTCCTCGTCGTCGCGGCTTTCCTGATAGAGCTTCAGGAAGCCGTCGAACTTCAGCACCGAACCGGTGGCGCGCAAACCGGCGGAGCGACCGCTGGCGCGAGCGGTGATGTCGATCGTCGTCCGTTCGAAATCGGCGCTCTGCATCTGGCTGGCCACGGTACGCTTCCAGACCAGTTCGTAGAGGCCGGCCTCGTCGCGCTCAAGGAAGCGCGACACGGTGGCGGGCAGACGGCTGAGCTCGGTGGGGCGAATGGCTTCGTGGGCTTCCTGGGCGTTCTTGGCCTTGGTGGAATAGAAGCGTGGCTTTTCCGGCAGATAGCGGTCGCCGAATTCCTTCTCGATCACCTTGCGCGTGGCGTGCACCGCTTCCGGAGCGATCTGGACGCCGTCGGTTCGCATGTAGGTGATGAGGCCGACGGTTTCGCCGTCGATGTCGACGCCCTCGTAGAGGCGCTGGGCCACCTGCATGGTGCGCTGGGCCGACAGACCGAGCTTGCGCGAGGCTTCCTGCTGCAGCGTCGAGGTGGTGAACGGCGCCCAGGGGTGGCGCTTCTGCGGCTTGGACTCGGCGTCGGCGACGGTGTAGCTGGCCGTATCGAGGAAGTCGCGGATGCTGCGCGCCTCCTCGCCGCTCGCCACGTCGAGACGGTTCATCTTCTTGCCGTTCCATTCGGACAGGCGAGCCTCGAACTCTTCGCCCTTGGGCGTCGCCAGACGGGCCAGGATCGACCAGTATTCCTGCGGCCGGAAGGTCTCGATCTCGCTTTCGCGGTCGCAGACGAGGCGCAGGGCCACCGACTGGACGCGGCCGGCCGAGCGGGCGCCCGGCAGCTTGCGCCACAGCACCGGCGACAGCGTGAACCCGACGAGATAGTCGAGGGCGCGGCGGGCGAGATAGGCCTCAACCAGCGGCTGGTCGACATCACGCGGCTTGGCCATGGCGTCGAGCACGGCCTGCTTGGTGATGGCGTTGAACACCACGCGCTGAATGGTCTTGCCCTTGAGGGCCTTCTTGGCGCCGAGCACATCGAGCACGTGCCAGGAAATGGCCTCACCCTCGCGATCCGGGTCGGTGGCGAGAATCAGGCGGTCGGCGCCCTTGAGGGCGGTGGCGATGTCGCTGAGGCGTTTGGACGACTTGGCGTCGATCTCCCATTTCATGGAGAAGTTGGCATCCGGAACGACCGATCCCTCCTTGGCGGGGAGGTCGCGGACATGGCCCTAGGACGCCCGGAGATACTTGTTGATGGTCTTCGCCTTGGCGGGCGATTCGACGATGACAACGTTCATGAGCCCCAGCCACTGCCAGATGATGGAAAACAGCCCTCTTTAAGAGTGCCCCGGGCAATAGGCAAGAGACCTGCTGTCGTCGGCTCAATCATTGAGTGCTGAAGATTGATTGTCGCCATTCAAGGGCGTGACGTCTGCGCGTGTCGACGTGTGCTGCACCCTGTCAAAACAGGCAGGGGTTTCAACGATGGACACTCTAGAGTGGTTTATGTTGGAACTTAGCAATCATTTAGTGTATACCCTGATTGGTTGTAGCCGTTTGGTGGTCGGACGCAGGGCAAGTGTGTATCGTTCGGAGGAATTCGCCTTGCGGGAAAGGTTTGGGCACATGTTGGACGATGTCGGCGGCGACGATGGAACGCCCAGGGAAAAAATGGAATACATCGAGCGCATGAGCCACGAGCTTGGTCGCCTGGCTGGCGGGGCTGGTTGTGCTTTTCTGGCCTATTTGCTTGAAATGGCAGCCGAGGAGGCCTCGCTCATGAAGTCGGACAACCGTCTGACCGTGCGCACGCGCGACGGCGAAAGCGTCGATCTGGCCGGTCTGGCGGTGCGTCAACGCTGAAAATTTTAATTGCGGCATGGGGAGCCGGTTGTGCTCGCCGGGCGTCGAAGGCGTCCATTCTAGCCGATCAGCGAGATGAGCTGATTGCCGTGGTGCTCGATGCGGCCGGCCAGATCGAGTTCCAATAGCAGCACAGATACAACCGATGATTTCAACCCCGTGTGGAGGACGATGTCGTCGATCGCCACCGGCGTCGGACCGAGCGCGGTGATCAGCACGGCGCGGGCGGCATCGTCGGCGAGGCCGGATGAGTCGTCGTCGGCGGCCGGTTCGGCCAAAGGCGCGAACAGCGGTCCGTCGCGACCGATGAGCGGCCGCAACTGTTCGAGCACGTCGCCGGCCGAGGTGACCAGTGTGGCGCCGCTGCGGATCAGCCGGTTGGTGCCTTCGGCGCGCGGATCGAGGGGCGAGCCGGGCACGGCGAACACCTCGCGCCCCTGTTCGAGAGCAAAGCGGGCGGTGTGCAGCGTGCCCGAGCGCGCCGCCGCCTCGATGACCACGACGCCGAGGCTCATGCCGGAGATGATGCGGTTGCGGCGGGGAAAGTCTTTGGCGCGGGGCGAA
>JAEAMG010002110.1_pt1 | contig 13169 bp, 12 predicted proteins | sample 8958741 | NCBI WGS metagenome assembly JAEAMG01 (sample SAMN16933256, study PRJNA681125) | bioreactor sludge metagenome | isolation source: anaerobic bioreactor treating anionic surfactant - SDBS | place: India: Bengaluru | collected 2019-02-28
TGCATCGTTTCCGGTCGCTGCCGCAGCCTCCGCGCACCGTCACGGCAGCCGTCCGGGCGTCCGGCGTTGGCGTCGCCTGTCTGAGGGCGACGGGCAGGTTCTGAGGAAGGCTGTAGGCAATAGGCTGTAGGCTGTAGGTTGGGGAGGGCGGCAGGAAGATTGAGGGCGGAGGACGGAGGACAGAGGACGGACTTGGCGCGGACGGCAGCATGGGACCGGCGGACGGCTGGGACCGGGGAGCAGACAGAAAAGGCTCCCAGCCAAAGTCGTATCCGCTATCACAAACACCTCGTATGAGACGTAACATGCAGACCGGCCCTTGCTTCAACCGCAACAACCCGAACTTATCACCCACTGTTTTTATCGAATAGTCCATTTTTATTTTCTGTCTTTTTTTCCTTTGCACCCTCGCCTGAAAAAGCGAAACGCTTACTCTCAATTGCGTCAAAATAGCCGGTTTTTGTCGTTTATGAAAAAATCCGTATCATTATTGAGAAAAAAACGCGTAAAAATTCTCATAGGAAGAACGCTGAGGTTCTCACGTTCCACGGTCCCAGACCCGTCATCCTGCATTTGAGGCCCGCTTTCTATCCTTATATAGCAAACCCGACACGAACACTTGATTTTCAGCGATATCGTCTTTTTGGCACGCGGGGTGCTTTTTAAAAGCCGCAAACCGACGAGGTTGCCGGTTGCTAAACGAAATGCGTATTAAGGAATTCAAAATGAAAATGAACCGCAAAGGTTTCACCTTGGTTGAAATTATGATCGTGGTAGCGATCATCGGCATTTTGGCCGCAATTGCCATCCCGAACTTCGTCAGGTCACGCAGAATGTCGCAGGCGAACTCTTGTATATCCAACATGAAGCAGATTTTCGGAGCGTCCCAGACGTGGCAGTTGGTGCCTGGAAATTCCGGAACTCCGACGATCGCTCAATTGATCGATCCAGCCACAGGCGTTATCAAGGCTAATAATGCACCGGTGTGCCCTGCTGGAGGTACTTATAGCCTCACAGCGGATGATGTAACGTGCAGTTACACCGATGCTGAATATCCCCACGTTCTCCCCTAAGTGCTGAGTTGGTTTTATACTTTGTGTGGAAAACAGACGCCTCTGAGGAGGTGTCTGTTTTTTATTCGACACGTTCGGGGGGGGGCAGCCGGACGGACAGAACGGACAAAACGGACGGGGATCGGACGGGAGTCAGACTTGTCGGACCTGTGGGACCGGGAGGGACGAGAGACCGAGGACCGTTGAGAGGATGGGGGCGTCCGGCGTGTTACCGGTACGAGTCTTCGATGATTTCCAGATCCGGCGTATAGCTCTCCGGCAACCCGGCGATCCGACCCATATAGGCGACCAGTTGATTCACCCGCTCAACGCTCTCGAAGGCCAGTTTCAGCATATCTCGCTGCGACTCCGTCAGCGGGCCGCCCCTGCCCGAATGCAGCAGGTCGATCACGCCCGTGGAGACCGTAAGCGGCTGGACGATCTCCTGGTTGAGTTCGGCGTACCGCTCAATCAGATCGCCGCGGGTGAGCTTAAGTCCGATGCCCCGCCGCCGCGCGGCCGCTTCAATGCTGGCGATGGTCTGCCGATCCTCGTCCACCTCGTTGGCCAAGACGGCGATCTGGCGCTCTGATTCTTGCGACGTGGACTGGAGCGCCTCCCTGACCGGGCTGAGCGCCTCCATCACCTTCCGGTGCTGCTCCTCATCGGACAGCGCCTCCTCGCGTTCCAGCGCGGCGGCGGTGTCGCGCAAGAGCGCAGCCAGCGCAGCGGTCCGCTCTTTGCGCGACCCCGAAACAGAGGTTGCAGGCAGCGGCTCCTCCGCTTCATCCTCCAGTGCAGCCCCGAAACCGTCTTCCCAAGCCGCGGAAAGGTCGAGAACACCGGTGCCGTATCCGGAGACCGGCCGCCGCGGTTCCGAAGCTTTCTGGTCCTCGGTCGGTTCCGGTTCGAGCGGTGTCTCGGGCGGCGTCTTGGGCGTGTCGCTCCCCACCCGCCGGTACGCGACGGTCACCACCCGCACGCTGCGCAGGTTGGCCCGCTTCAATATGGCCTCAAAACCGCCCTCCTCCGCCAGCGCGAAGGGCGACGAGCCGAACAGCGCGAGGCAGGTCAGAAACTCATCCAACTCGGTCGGCGCAAGAAATTCTATTCCCCCGATTTTATGCAGGAGCATGCGGTCCAGCAGGTTCTTGCACACCGCCTCGTCCAGCCCGTCGACCGAACCGTTCAACAGCACATGGTTGTCTTGCACGGCGATTTCGATGGGCCCATAGGTTTTAACCGCCCGTTCCAGCTCGTCATAGACGCAGCCTGCGGCGCTCTGGATCACCTTATGCGCGGCCCCGTAAATCCCGGCCTGGTTAACCAGTATCCCCAACTCCCGGACCAGCAAAACGGCATCTTTCTCCTCAATTTTAGCGTACTCCATGCGTCTTCCCTATACCTCCAGTTCCAGCCTTTACGTCTTTGGGTCTTAAGCGAAGCGGGCGTGCAACAAAATTCGGTCTCACGCCAAGACCCAAAGAAAATCAAGATCGCCTTTCGGGTTCCAAGGTCCCCTTAAGCCGAGTCCTGTTTACTTGGAACTTCAAGCTGCGACCTGTCATGTGGCACGGTCACTTTGCCCGTGTTGAGCCATGGGCGAGACACCCATGCCACACGAATTGCACCCGCGCCCATCACTTTACATCATGGTTTTTTCGCGGCTATGCTTTACGCCCTTCTCTTCAATCCCCACTTGTTATTGAAAAACAAGCTCATCGTGCTGCGACAACGCCTCGATCCTCGCTTCCGTCAGTGCAAAAGGATCGTCCGGGTCGGCCTGGGCCGCGTAGGCACGAAGGCTCTCGAGCTGTTCCGCCTTCTGTGTTTGTCGCTCGACCCAAGTATTTCCTGTAATCTCGGCAGGCGGATTATAACGATCCGTGAAGATTTGCTCGTCCGCCTTCACTTCTGAAAGGGAGGATGGCGGCGGCGTAGCCTCCTTTAAGGCAGGAGCTGTGCGTCGTGTCGCAAGGGGCACCACAGCACGCTCGCCGCACCCTGACAGAAGCAATAAACAGACGCAAAAGAAAACCGTTTTCATCCTTCCCACGCACTCCATTCGAGTTCATCGGCTAACACCGGGTAGTTCGGCGGCGGAGCCTTCGCGAACCGCACGTCGAAGATATAATTCTTCGCATACCCCGTCGCGCCACCGTTTGTATTGACCCCGTTTCGGATTTTGTTAACAAGGCCTCCATAGAGGGTCAACGTACCACGCGCAGACCCCGAGTCGTAACTTGCCACACCAAACCCGCCGGTTTGGCAGATGATGTGAGCGTAGAGGTCCAGATCATTGGGCGCGGCGGTCTGCACCACCACGCTCCGTTTTGCGATCAACCCGAGCGCGTCAGTGGAAGCAGGGACCGTCCTAGGATTGTTCTTATATCGGACATGATCGGTGACCTTGATATCGTTGTCCGACACCAGCGTCAGCCGGCCACCCAGTCCGTTGGGGGCCGATATCGTGATGTCGCCGGTACGCGTCGATGTCGTGCCGCTTGTGACGGTTTTGACATAAACCGTGCCGTTCGCGGGAATCGTCACCGCTTTATTGGACCAACTCTTGCGGGTATTGGTGATCGTCATCGTCGCGCCGTTGACAATGATCGTCGTAGCGCCCTCAAGCACCAGTCCTCCTGAATTTGCCTTTGTGAGCAAAGACGGGAAATCGACCGAGGTCATCGACTCCGCCGCCGCGCTTGTAACCAGTCCTTTTTCAAAAATCGGGTTAACTGATGAAGAGGCCTTCTCGATGGTGGCGGGAACCGTCCAAGCCTTGTCGGTGAAACGGACCTGACCTTTGGTCGCGAGGTCCAGATTATGAAAATGCATTTGCGGCTTAGAGTAGACCCGCCCGTCGAAACGCTCGCCTGGAAACATCCAGAGCTTGGTCGCCTCCGTATCATACCAAAGCGCGTAGCGTGCCCAACTAACGCGACGGAGGCCGTGCAGGATGACCCCGCGGCGAACGTTATTCACGGTGCCAGTCGAGGCGACCTCAATCTGCGTCTCTCCGCCTGACACGGGCTGACAAACGACATTCGCCACATAGCCTCCGTTACCCAGGCTCCCGGTCAAGGTCGTCGACGTGTCGGATCCGCTGGCCACATAAGCTGCGGCACGTTCGGAACCCGCCTCGGCAAGATAGAAAGCCTGTTCCAGATCGACCAGTCTGCTGGCCAGTTGCGTCCGCCATCCGACACAGAACATGACGGATGCGGCCGCCAAGGTACCCAGCAAAGTCATGCCCATGACCACGATCAAGGTCGTTCCGTTTCTGTTGTTTGTGCTCGGTTTTTCGTTCATACGATGACCCTCCATGCATTCAATTTCGGAAAGAGATCTCGGTTCCAATTTCGCGCCGGGCGCTCAGAGTCCCCTGCACTCTATCCACACGCACCGTGACGACCACCGAATGCGGCTTAAAGGCATTCGTAAAGACCTGAGCCAATGAAATGTTCCGACCCGCGATCTTCGCGCCCGGATTGAAGACAAGCTCGCCGGTGGCCTTCGACCAGGTGAAGCTGTTGGTTTGAGGCGTCACTCCGCCGGTCCCGTAGGTCAACATCCAGGCGTCGTTATTTCCGGTCAACTTTACGCGTGCGGCGCAGCGAAGGCCCCACCGGTCGTCCATTCCATAAACCATGCGGCTGACCGCGATGTTCGCATCTTGGTCCGTATCCAAGCGCAGCAGGATACCGTACCACGACCTCAAACTGTAGATAAAGGACGAGATCGTAACGACGACCACCAGTAGCGAGATCGCGGAAGACACCATCAATTCCATGAGTGTGAACCCGCTGCCACCCAGCTTTTTGCCCTGTCTCAAGCTTTTCATTTGTGCAAACTCTTGGTTAAGGATGTGGTTAAGGAGACCGACTGTTGTAACCCCCACCGCTCGACCCACGTGATGGTCACCGTAATGTCCTTTGTCGTGCCGCCACTGAGGTCAGTAACAACATAATTTCCCCGATTGTTCGGGAGCTGTTTCGTTCCCGCAGTAAGATTTGGAGACGTGTACGACTCCTCGCGCAAAGACTCCAAGGTCTGTCGTGCAACGTGGAGGGCGGATAACCGGTTTTCCGTCATTGCCGAGCTTCGATACCCATATGACATGACGCCTAACACGGCGACGAACACAATCATCATGATCGCCGATGCTATAACGACTTCGACCAACGTGAAGCCCTCTGGTTTGCATAAAACCGGCTTCACCTCCGGCATACCACGCTGTCCGCTCTTTTTCATCGCTCTCCTGCTCCTTAAGCAAAAGAAAACGGTCTTTTGCGACTTGCCTGAGCCTACCGTCCGGGCCCCTCGAAAGACTCCGTTACGTGCATCCTTTTGGCCGTCATCTGCTGCAACAGCCCGCGCAACTGGATGACCGCCCCGTAACACAAATCAACCATCTCGCGGCGCGTCTGCTCGTCCTTGTCCGCTTCCAACCTGAGGATTTCGATGCTGGTCAGCAACACGGTAGCGGGCTGGCCCAGCGCATGGCACGCCTCCGCCAAGCTCTCCATCATCAGCCGGTTGCGCTCCGTCTGCTGCTCGGCGACCTCGGCCCGCCGCCGCTCGGCCGTATCGCGGATAGCCAAAACCATTCCGCACAGCTCGTTCTCCTCATTGATGTCCGGCACCGCGGAGATCATCAGCCAGCCGGCCTGCTCGCCGACGAGCACCCGCTGCTCGCCCGTCCAGGCCTCGCCCCGGCAGATGCTCGCCTGCATGGGGTCGAGCACGCCGCCGCGGTCGAACCAGCACTCCAGATTCTGTCCCACGACCGCCGCCTCATCGCCGTTTGCCAGCAGCTCCGTCAGCATACGGTTTGCATAGGTGATGACCCCCCGCATATCGGCGATGCCAATGCCTTCATCGGTGTTGTCCATAGCATGATAGGCCGAAAGCAGTTTCTGTTCGGCCTGCCAGCGGGAATGGATATCACGGATCAGGTAGCACACCGGCTCGTCCGAAGCGCGGACCCCGTTGCCCATCGCCACGATCTCGACCGCGGAGAAAACATCGCCCTTATGGACCGCAAACGCCTGGATCCGCATATACCGCCCATCTGCGATCACCGCCCGGATCTCGGCGAGCAAGGGGGCGCTCACACCGGCCACCAGCGCGTTGAGGGGAAAACCGCTCAAGCCCGAATCCTCGTACCCGAAAAACCGCGCGGCCCGCGCATTGGCCTCCAACACGTTGCCATTGCCGTCCGCCAACAGGATCGCGTCATAGGCATGCTCGAACAGAAAACGATAGTCCAACTTATCGAAATAACCCGGGGCCGACGCGACGCGCTGCGCGTCCATTCCAGGAACTCTCCCGTACCCCAAGGAACGTATATCGATCTTGATGGTCTGAGATTTCTCATTGGTCTTCATACGTCTATACTTTCAGCACAAATCATGCCGTTGCCTGTGTGGCCCTGGGGAACGCCTTCTGTGCGGGAAACCCCCCGACTTTCTCTCTTCTGCAAACGCCTTTTGCAAAAACGAGAATAAGAGCCCGCCTTTTCCCTTCGAGCGGCTCTTTGGTCCCTTCACATTAGATTCAGATTAAGAGCACGATTAAGCGTAAGTAAGGAGCAGGGCCCTTCGAAATCGTCATCCCGCTCCGAATCCTCAGCCGAAGTTCGTCCAAACAACGCTACCCGGCCTTCCCTCCTCCGCCGCCGAGTTCCGGCCTCACTTCTCCACCCTCATGGCATCATTTATGCTTTTTCAAAAACATGAAGTTTTCATTCCTGCCAAACCAGTTTGCCCGCCGGCGCAAGACCTACACGGATGTTGTGGGTCTTGAGCTGGGGGCCAATCAGGCAGAAGGCGTGCCTGCGGTGCGGCTGCGCAAGCGGGAAGGGCGGACCGAACTGGTTGCCGCCGGTTTTCTGAAACTGCCGGGAAAGTTTCCGGGAAACCCGGAGTCCGTACAGGCCGGCACAAAGTCATGGGCTTTACCGCACGCTTTTCAGGCACCGTACGCCGCGTTGGCGGTCTCTTCGGAGTTTGCGTTTCTCAGACACTCGACCGGACCCGGCGAGGACACGCCCGAGAACAAGCAGTTCGCATACCGGGAGGTCTCCCGGGTGATCGCGCCTGATCTTCCGTCTGTCGTGGTCGGCCTGCCGAAATTTCAGGCCTCTTGGGCCGCCGGCCTGCTGCCGGAGGGCCGCCGGCCGACCGCGTGTTCGCTCCAGATCGCCGCCTCCGCCGCCATCAGCGGGTTTATCGCGACCCCCGCGTTCGCGAAAGCGGGAGGCACCGCGATTACGCTCTTTGTTTTTCCAGAATACACCGCGCTGGCGGCGTTTCAAGAAACCCGGCTGGTGCTTTACCGCGAGCACCCCGTGGGTTCCTGTCATCTGCACAGCGCCATCAGTTCCCAGATGCGCATCGACATCGGTTTGGCTGACGCGGTGCTGGAGGATACCCTCATCGACCCGGTCCCCATGATCGAGCCGGTGCTGCGGTCCCTCTTCCGCCAGGTCGAGATCTCGGCCGACTATCTTCTGCGGCGCCGGAACTGCGCTGTAGCAAACTTCTTCGTCTGCGGCTTGACTGCGGGCAGCCGTTACTGGTCCTCGATCTTCGCCCATAAGATGAACCAGCCCCTGACGCTCTGCTCCCCGCTGAGCGACATACAAACCGTGGCACACCCCGCCGCCCTGCCGGCAGACCTGAACGCCGCGGCGCCGCTCCTGATGGCTGCGGCCGGAGCCGCCCGCGCGGTTTTGGAGGATGTATGAGCGCATCCCTGCACCTCGACCTGTTGACCGATGAGGAACATGTGAGCTCCAGTCCTGTCCGGCTGCGGGTTATGGTTCCGATGTTAACCTTGTTGGCCGTCCTCGCCATCGCGGTCTGGTGGTCGTTCTTCGTTTTACGTCTGCATGCGGCCACGCTCCAGAAGATTAAACTGGAGGCGAACGTAGCCGGGCTGAAGCCCGCGCACGCGGAGGTCGTCCGGTTGCGGGCGCAAGAAAAGGAGTGCGCCGCCGCGCTGCAGCAGCTTGGTTTCTACCGCAACGCCCGTATCCGCTTCGGCGAGACCTTCGCGCGACTTGCGGAACACGTTCCCGCAGACCTTCAGCTCATCGAGTTGCGCGTACCGCCGCCGCAGCAGCCGCCGCAGCAGCAGCAGCTCTCCGCTGATCCGAAGAAAAAAACACCCTTGCTCGGGCCTACCAACGTACTCGAGACCGTCACCCTGCGGCTGGCAGGCCGTGCGGGCGGGGAAAACCCCAGTGAGGCGATCAACCGGCTGCTCCAAGCGCTCCGCACCCCGGCATTCACCAACCTCATCCTGTCTGCGGAAACACCGAAAGGCGCCTTCCGACAGGACACCACCACCAAGGCGTCGTCCAACCGGGACGAGCTGCTGTTCGAAATCACCTGCGGGTGCGTGCCAAGGAGGTTCGAATGAGCATCGACACGTCACTCCTCAAGAACCTGACCCCCCCCCTGCGGCAGGCTGTTCTCATCACCTGCGGCTGTTTTCTGATTGGCGTTGCGCTGATTATGTTGGCCGTGTTGCCCGCGCGCACGCGCCTCTCTGCCGCACAGACCGAAATAGCCAGATTGGACGTCGCTTATGACAACATGGAGAAGGACCTCGCCGGCATCGCCCAGCAGAGGGCCAAGACCGCCGCCATGACCGCTGAACGCGACGCCTTCCTCGCCGACGGCGTGATCGAACCGCTCTTGGGCTCTTTCGCCATGCGCGGTAAGTCGCTGGTCGCACCCTTTGCCCAACAGGCCGGGTTCACCATCAGCAGCGTCAAGGAGGACCGCTTCATAGCGCTTCAAGTCCCCAAGTCACCACCCGATCAGCTCTACGGACGCCAGCAGGTCGAATTCACCGGCCAAGGCACCTATTCTCAGATCACCGCCTTTGTATCCTTCACAGAAGCCTCCCTGCCACTGGCCACACTCTCCAGCATCATCATCATCGGCCAATCGCAAACGCCCGAAAGCCACAAAGCGATGATCACCTTCGAGTGGCCGGTCAAAGGCGAGAAGCGGAGCCTGCCATGAAAACATCCACCGGACACCTGCTCTTCTCCCTCCTCTTCGCGTTGTCCGCCCTAGCCGCGCGCGACCCTTTCTGGCCGATCGGCTATGAGCCGCCCAAACCCGAAGCCGAGAGCGAAAAAGTGCCCGAACCGGTTGCCAAACTGCCCGAGCCGCCCCCCCCACCTCAGCCGCCCGCGATCAAGCCCGTCACCGAGAAAGATTGGGCCGAAGCCCGCAAAGCCCTGCTTATCAGCGGCTATATACAGTCCCGGCGGCCCGACACCGGAGAAACGCACAGCAAGGTGATGATCAATCGCGAAACCTTCTCTCCCGGCGACACCTTGAACGTCACCAATCTTAACATCCACTTTGTGTGGTTCATCGAATCCCTCGCCGACAACGATCTGAAGCTGAAACAGGTCCAGGCGGCACGCATCGCGACCCTCAAAGTTACCGATCACAAACCCTAACACGAAACAGGAGCCTCAGATGAAACGTCTTGTCCTTGTCTGTCTATCCTCTACGGCTGCCGTCATCCTGACGGCTCCCTTGCAGGCGCGCGCGCAAGAGCCCGCCGCAGCCACCCCCGCAGTCGCGCCCGCGCAACCGACGGCCACACCTGCCGAACCGGGCCTCCGCATCGTCGCCGAGGCCAACAGCAAGGAGCCGGTCGTCTCCATCGCTTTCGATGAAACGCCGCTGAACGATGTGATCAAAACGTTCCGCGACGCCACCGGTGCCAACATCATCTCGGGCGGCACCAACCTCCAGGGCGTGGTCAGCGTCCGTCTCGACAACGTGCCCTGGCGCAAAGGGCTCTCCGCCATCCTCGACCTTCAGGGCATGCAGTTGCTTGAGCAACCTGCCGGCTCTGAAATCTATGTGGTTTCCCCCAAGCAGGTGATCGAGATCCCCAAGATCATCAAGACGTTCGCCCTCGACTACGCCAAAGCTGAGGATATCTCGGGCCTCTTTTCCAATATCCTCGCAAAAACAAGCCGGGCCACGCCCTACAAAGAAGCCAATGCAGTGGTTGTGGCCGCAACCGAACAAGAACTCGGGGAGTGTGAAACGATTCTGAAGTCGATCGACAAGACGTCGCCTCAAATTTCCATCGAGGTCCGATTCGTCGAACTCTCTGCCAACGCCAGCAAGAAGCTCGGCATGAAGTGGGACACTCTCAAGGAGTGGGGTGCGACCGTACACAGTATCGAGGGCGGCATGGAGTACAACAACGGCAAACTGGGCCACTATAAGACCGGTACCACAACCGTTCGACCCAGTGCAAGTATACTTCCCGGAACAGGCGTAAACGGCGCGGACGGGAAATTCATTGAGCCCGTGTATAGGAACGAAGTCGTCGACGAAACCTGGTTGCCCAGTGATTTCCCGAGCGCATCAATGACCACTCCGTTGTTGAACGCCGGGGGAGCGGGGCGTAGCAAAGAAGACATGGCTTGGCACACGGCCCGCGGCATTGGCGGACAACTCTCGGTTGACGGCTTCCGCCTCGCCATGAGCGCCTTCGAGCAACTCGACGGAGCCTCGGTTTTCTCGAACCCGAAAATCATCGTCGCGAACGAGAAAGAGGCGCTGGTAGACATGACCACGAAGGAGCCGAACCTGACGGTCACCACCACCCGTTCCGGCACCTCCAGCGACCAGATCGATATCGCCGCCCGACTGGAGCTCATTCCCGGCTCAATGGGCGACAAAGACGGCAAGGGGAAGGGGCTTTACGCGGGTGAAGCGTTCTTCAGCTACGGCATCGTCGTGAAGGTCATCCCGCGCATCAGCCCCTCCGGCCTGATCACCGTGAACATTGAGCCGTCCATCAGCGACAAAGTCGGGACTTACGACTTCGGCACAGAGACAGGCACGCCCACCCCGAAATACCCGATCATCTTCATGCAACGCTTGCAGACGGTCTTCACCATGCAGGACGGCGAGACCGCCGTCATCGGCGGCCTCACGCGAACCACCGAGGGCACAACCGATTCAGGGATTCCGGGGCTGCGCAAGCTGCCGTGGGTCGGCCCGCGCATCTTCGGCTGGAAGGGCCGCGACAAACAGCAGAAGGAGATCATCATCTTCGTGACCGTCGCACTTGCCGACCCGTTGAACATGGCGAAAGATGTCGCCATGCCCAAGAACGCCATCCTGGGCCGCGACCTCATCAGCGGCGTGACACAAGAGCCGGGTGATCGCACCACCGAGGAGGTCATGTCCCTGTCTGACAAGGTGATGCAACAAGACCGCAGCAAAACGCCCGCCTCCGTCAAGGTTGTTCCCGAAACGGCTGAGCCCGCAACAGCCGCCCCCGTCGCGGTGGCCCCCGCAACAGCCGCAACAGCCGCACCGATGACGGTTGCGCCGGCGACAGCCGTACCTGTGACGGCTGTTCCCGAAACAGCGGCCCAAAAAGCGGCTGAACCCGTTACGAGCGAGCGCGAAGCCGTTGCACCACCCAAAGACGAGCCCGCCGCAAAACCGAAGGAAGAGGCCGTCGCTAAGCCCAAAGAAGAGCCTATCACCCCGCTCCTGAAGGATAACTGAAGCGGGCGAAGCCCTCGGCCTAAGTATTCAGAAGTCAGGAGTCAGAAGTCAGAATGAAATGCGTAACAGAGTAGCTCTTTGTCGATCATCCCATTCTGGCTTCTGAATTGACGCTTCGCTCCCACGACTGCGTGTGGGCACTAACTGAAGAGGGGGATTGCACCATGGCTGCCATAGACCGTTTCCTGATTCCTTTGGTGTCCGGTGAGGGCAGCGACCTGCACCTGTGTGCGGGACGCTTACCGTATATCCGTGTCCACGGGACACTCACCCCGGTTGCCGGGGAGGCGGCGCTCTCCAGCCAGCAGGTGTTCGACCTCATCAAGGAGGTCATGCCCGAGGAGAACATCGAACAGCTCCAGCGCGAGTGGGATACGGACTGCGCTTACGAGATTCCCGGCACGGCGCGTTTCCGCGTGAACGGCTACCGCGACATGTGCGGCTACGGCACGTCCCTGCGCGTGATCCCCGAGCGCATCCCGACCTTCGAGGAGCTCAATTTGCCGGACATCATGCGCGACTTCTGCATGCTCTCCAAAGGTCTCGTGGTGATCACCGGACCGACGGGCAGCGGCAAGTCGACCACACTCTCGGCCCTGATCGACTACATCAACCAAAACCGCAACGAACACATCATCACCATCGAAGACCCCATCGAATTCGTCCACACCCCGCACAAGTGCATCATCAACCAGCGCGAGGTCCACCGCGACACCACGAGCTTCGCGCGCGCCCTGCGCGCGGCCCTGCGCGAAGATCCCGACATCGTGCTGGTCGGCGAAATCCGCGACCTTGAAACCATGGAGACCGCGATCGAGACCGCCGAGACCGGCCATCTGGTCTTCACGACCCTGCACACCAACAACGCCTCCACAACGGTGGAGCGCATGATCGACAAATTCCCAGCGGAACGCCAGAACCAGATCCGATCCATGCTGGCCGACACGCTCAAGGGCATCGTGGCCCAGACGCTCTGCAAAAAGACCGAGGGCGGACGCATCGCCGCCTTCGAAGTGCTGGTGGTCAACACTCCGGTCTCGGCCCTTATCCGCGAAGCCAAGACCCACATGATCCCTTCCGTCATGCAGACAGGCAGGAACGCGGGCATGCAGACCTTCAGCGATGAACTCACGCGGCTGGCGGTCAAGGGCATCATCTCCGCCGAGGACGCCTACATGAAGGCCATCGACAAGGTCGACATCGAGACGAAGTTCCAGCTCGCCGGGCTCAGCCTCGATTTCAAGAAAAAAGCCGAAGAGGCGCTGCGTATCGCGCGCATGGCCAAAACGAAAGAGTCGCTGCAAATCAGCCGCGTCGCGCTGGATTCAGATCCCAAGAACACCGAGGCGCTCTGCGCCGCGGCATGGATTCTGGCGGCGTCGGTCTATCCCGAGCTGCGGAACGGCAAGGAGGCGGTCAAGCTGGCCGAGAGAGCCTGTGACCTGCTTCGCGAAAAGGATCCGCACGCGCTGGAGGTTCTGGGCGTGGCCCAGGCCGAGTACGGGTCATTCCGCAGAGCGCTTGACGCCACGCGCCGCGCGAT
>JAEAMG010002111.1_pt1 | contig 13163 bp, 11 predicted proteins | sample 8958741 | NCBI WGS metagenome assembly JAEAMG01 (sample SAMN16933256, study PRJNA681125) | bioreactor sludge metagenome | isolation source: anaerobic bioreactor treating anionic surfactant - SDBS | place: India: Bengaluru | collected 2019-02-28
GCAAGGCGGCTGCGGAGAAGGGCTTTAACCTGGAGCACTTTGGCAAGATCCTCTTCGCCCGCTTCCACGCCGACTTTGGCGCCATCGTCGACAAGGTGCAGGTGACCATCTACACCGACAAGGCCAAGATGGAAGAGTGGCTGGCCAAAGCGCGCCAGGCCTACACCCACCGCAACGAGCGCCTGGCCGGCATGACCGATGATTCGGTCGAAGAGTTCTTCAGCTGCACGCTGTGCCAGAGCTTTGCACCCAACCACTGCTGCGTCATCTCGCCGGAACGCCTGGGCCTCTGCGGCGCTTACAACTGGCTCGACTGCAAGGCCTCGCACCAGATCAACCCGACCGGACCCAACCAGCCGATCAAAAAGGGCGCGTGCGAAGAGCCGTCTATGGGCGTTTTTACCGGCGTCAATGACTTTGTCAAAGTGGCCTCTCACCAGGCGATCCAGAATGTGTCCATGTACTCGATCATGAACAACCCGATGACTGCCTGCGGCTGCTTTGAGTGCATTGCCATGGTCATCCCCGAAGCCAACGGCGTCATGGTCGTCTCGCGTGAAGACCCCAGCATGACTCCGGCAGGCATGACCTTCTCCACTCTGGCCGGAATGGCCGGCGGCGGTCTGCAGACCGCCGGTGTCATGGGCCACGGCAAGTATTACCTGCTGAGCAAAAAGTTCCTGTCTGCGGATGGTGGTTTCAAGCGCGTCGTGTGGATGTCCTCCTTCCTCAAGGAGAGCATGAAGGAAGAGTTCAAGGCGGTTGCCGAGCGTGAGGGCGATCCCGACCTGATCAGCAAGATCGCCGATGACAAGGTAGCCACTACGGTGGAGGAGCTGCTTCCGTTCCTGGAGGAAAAGGGGCATCCCGCACTGACCATGCCGCCCCTGTTCTAGCTTCCACTCACAGGGGCATGGCCTGTCGCCCCTGTTGTCGCAAATCTACGTAGGGGCACGACGTGCCGTGCCCCTACAAAAGGAGAAACCAGAAGATGGCAGAGTTCGTTAGGGACTTGATGCGTCACGGGGCCATCACCTGCACCCTGGACACATCCATCAAAGAAATCGCGCAGATCATGGTGGTCAACCGCATCCGCTGCGTCGTGATCACCGATGAGCACGGTGCGGTCGCCGGCATCATCTCCGGCCGTAGCATCCTCAAGGCCTGGGGCAAGGACCTGGACAAGACCACCGCCAGGGATATCCTTCTGCCATACACCGTGACTACCACGCCGGACACGCCGTTGGCTGAGGCGGTCAAGGTGATGCAGAAGAGGCGGATCCAGCACCTGGTCATTGTGAGCGAAAAGCCGCCCCATCAGCGAGTAGTCGGCATCCTGGCCGCCGTGGACCTGGTCAAATACATGGGCAAAAGCTAGCGCGGGAACGGAGGAAAAGATGACTCTCGTCAGAGATTTGATGCACCGTGGTATCATCACCTGCGACCTGCAGACCCCGGTCAAACAGATCGCGAAAATGATGGAGATCAACGACGTACGGAGCATTGTCGTCACCGCCGACCGCGGCGAGGTATGGGGGATCGTCTCCATCATCAGTATCCTCAAGGCCTGGGGCAAGGACTTGGACAAATTGACCGCTGAGGATATACTGCAGCCCTACACGATCACGGTATCAGGTGAATCGCCCATTGAGGATGCAGTCAAGCTGATGCAGAAAAAGCGCATCGAGCACCTGGTGATCGTCCATCCGGGGCTTGTGCGGCGCGCTGTTGGCATTCTGACCACCTTCGACATCATCGAGCAGATGGCCGGTACGAGTGCTGGCACGTATCGCCGTACCCTGGACATGGGATGACCGATCGTTTGAAAGGAGACGTGTATAATGCCCGCTGCAGTAGAAATACCCAAGGAAAAGTGGACAGGCAAGGTGCGGGAAGTGAAACTGGGGGCGACTGCCGCTGAAGGTGGCACCCGGCAAAAGGTGGTCACCGTCGGCGGCGAAACCACGTTGCCTTTCCTGACATTTGAGGGTAGCATTCCAAACGCGCCGGTCGTGGCGCTGGAGGTTCAGGACCGCTACCCGGCCGACTGGTCGCAGCTGCTGCGCGATTTCTGGGGTGATACCCTGCGTGACCCGGCCGCCTGGGCCAAAAAGGCCGAGGAAGCCGGTGCCGACATCATCGTCCTCAAGCTGCAGAGCGCTCATCCGGAGGGCGACAACACCGACGCCGCGCACGCTGCAGCCACCGTCAAAGCCGTCCTGGCTGCCACGGGCCTGCCCCTGATCGTTCTGGGGCCTGGGCAGGCGGAGAAGGATAACGAGGTGCTGGTGGCTGCCGCCGAGACGGCCAAGGGCGAGCGCATCGCCCTTGGCAACTGTGAGGACAAGAACTACCGAACGACCGTCGCCGCGGCGCTGGCCCACGGTCACTTGGTGGTTGCCAAAACCCCCATTGACGTTAACCTGGCCAAGCAATTGAACATCCTGATTACCGATATGCGGCTGGAACCGGATCGCATCCTGATGGATTCGACCACCGGCGCGTTGGGCTATGGCATCGAGTACAGCTACTCGGTCATGGAGCGCCTGCGCCTGGCTGCCCTGACCGGCGATAGTATGACCCAGCAGCCCATTCTCTCCACTGTGGGCGAGGAAGCCTGGCGTGCCAAAGAGAGCAAGGTCAACACCGGCGTGCCCGCCGCCTGGGGCGACTGGGGCACGCGCAGCGCCAACTGGGAGGCGATCACCGCCTGCACGCTCATCCAGGCAGGTGCGGACATTGTCGTGCTGCGGCATCCGGACAGCATCAAGCTCGTCAAAAAGACCATCGCCAGCCTGATGGCGCAGTAGAGAGAGTGAGGGAGGAGCAAGACTATGCCACTGAGCGGTCTAGAAATCTACAAGCTGTTGCCCAAGACCAACTGTAAAGAGTGCGGCCAACCCACCTGTCTGGCTTTTGCCATGAAACTCGCCCAGAAGCAGGCAGAGCTCTCTGCCTGCCCTTACGTCTCGGAAGAGTCCAAAGCCAAGCTCGCCGCCGCCTCTGCTCCGCCAATCCGGCTGGTGACGGTAGGCACGGGTGAGAAGAAGGTAGAAGTAGGCAATGAAACCGTGCTCTTCCGCCACGAAAAGACCTTCTTCCATCAGCCCGGATTGTTCATCCGGCTGAAGGATATCCAACCGCTCCCGGAATTCGAAGCAGACGTGGAGCAGATCAAGGACTATCTGGTCGAGCGTGTCGGTATCAAGATGCGCGTCAGCGGTATTGCCATTGAGAATGCCTCCGGCGATCCGGCAACCTTTGCCAGGTATGTCGCTGCGGCAGTGGCCAAGACCGACCAGCCGCTGGTGTTGCTGGCCTCGAACCCGGCTGCAGTAGCCGCCGGGCTGGAGAAGGCCGGCCCCTCCGCCCCGCTCCTCTATGCGGCTACGGCCGACAACTGGAAGGAGATGGCCGCACTGGCGGCCAAGAGCAAAGCTCCCCTGGCCGTTCGTGCCGAGGGCGATCTGAATGCCCTGGCCTCTTTGACCGAGCAGATCAAGGGCGCAGGTGTCGAAGACCTCGTCCTCGACCCCGGCGCTCGCGACCTGCATGGGTCACTGGTGGCTCTGACGCAGCTGCGCCGCCTGGCGCTGCGCAGCAATTTCCGGCCTCTCGGTTATCCCATCATCACCTTCCCCGGCGAACAGGCCGAGTCTGTCGGGGAAGAGACCGTGCGCGCAGCCGAGCACATTGCCAAGTACGCCGGGATCATCGTGCTGGATCACTTTGACCCGGCCACGATCTACCCGCTGCTGACCCTGCGCCAGAACATCTATACCGACCCGCAGAAGCCGATCCAGGTCAGCCCCGGCCTGTACGAGGTCAACGGCCCGCAGCCTGATTCACCGCTGCTGGTTACCACCAACTTCTCCCTCACCTACTTCAGCGTTGCGGGCGAGGTGGAGGGCAGCGGCAAGCCCACCTGGCTGCTCATTGTGGATTCGGAGGGCATGTCCGTGTTGACCGGCTGGGCGGCGGGCAAGTTCGATGCGGCCAAGATTGCCAAGTCCGTGAATCAGTTTAACGTTCCCGCCAAGGTCAATCATAAAAAGATCGTCATCCCGGGCCTTGTTGCCGGTCTCTCGGGCGAGCTGGAGGAGGAATTGCCCGGCTGGGAGATCCGCGTGGGGCCGCGTGAGGCCATTGACATCCCAGCCTACCTGAAAACCTGGCAGTAGGGGTGCGACCGATCGTGCCCCTGCTGGATGATTGACCCGTGCTTTACTTTGTTTCCGCGGAACTGGCTCTGGGCTACTGGCTCTTTGCCTTCCTGTGCGTCCTGGGAGCCCTGCAATGGGTCGCCGTGCGTTATCGCCTGGGCGGGCTCGCTTTCCTGGAGAGCCGTGCGGGGGGATATGTACTGGCGGCGCTCCTGGTCGTCGTTGGCACAGCCGGGTTCTTCCTCAGCCAGTGGGGACCGATCTTTGCACCGGGACCAGCGGGCAGCGAGCTGGCCGTCCTCTTCGGCACAGCTGCCATCTGCGCTCTGGTTCTTGCCGTGATCCTTGCGCCCGTGCTCGCCCGTGGGCGCAGAGGTGTGGTTGTCTTTCCCGGGGACGACGATGGCCAGCCGGTGACCATTGGCCGTGCCACGGCCCGGCTCTATTTGCCTCCCGGCCAGACGACCCTTGCTCCTGCGGTCTGCCTGCTGCCGGCATGCCCGGTAGGTGCGGCTCTGACCCTCCCTGCTGATCTTGCCGGCCCCGCCGCGTTTGCCGGGCGCGGTGGCCAGGCGCAGCCGGCCAGGACCGCAGAGGCCAGGTCCATGTCCATCCTGGCCCGTCACCTGGCCGCTGAAGGTATGGTGGCACTGGTGGTCAACCCGGATGAGCAGTCTTATGCCTACCCGGCCACACTGGCCACTCTGCCGGCAGCAGTAGCGCTATTGAGGGAGCGCTCGGAGGTAGACCCCGAGCGCATCGGGGCGCTGGGCGAGGATCTGGGCGGGGACCTGGTCATCCGTGCGGTGAGCACTTCCAGGGAGATAAAAGCCGTCGTGGCCCTGGCCCCCATCCTGGCCCATGTCCCGCCCGGCCTGGGCTTGTTGTCGGAGATGTCCTACGTTCAGGCCCTGCGCTGGGCGCGGGACCGCAGGCGGGCCAGCCTGTGCAAGGAACTGAGCGCGGTGGAGTACGGGGCGCGGATCCCGCCCCGCCCCTTCCTGTTGCTGTACGGGGAGGATGACCGGCTGGCAGGAGATATCGCTACTGCCGCCCCCGGTCTGGCGGGCAGCGGCCAGTTGCAGGTGATCCCGGGTCTGGGGCACCTGAACCTGGCCTCGCACCCGCTGGCCATGCAGATCGTCAGCCAGTGGCTGAAAGAGCACCTGTAGACTGACTCCGGGAGTGGATGGAGTACCTGTGGGCATTGATTGGAAGCTGTTCCAGTTAGCCAATAGCCTGGCCGGGCGTTCGCCGGTCCTGGACGCCGTCATACGATTCCTGATGAACGATTATGCGCTTTCAACGGCGTTGGTGCTGGTGCCGTTTGCCCTGTGGTTCAGCGGCCACACGCCCGCTGAACGGGAGCGGAACCAGCGCGCCGTGCTCACCACGGTAACGGCTCTGGTGATCGCCAACCTGATCGTCAAAGCAATCAACCTGGTGTACTGGCGCTGGAGACCTTTCACTTTCCACGAGGTTACCCTGCTGTTCTACCACCCGTCGGACTCGTCCTTCCCCAGCAACGCGGCCACGGTGGGCTTTTGCATTGCCACGGGCATCTGGCTCTATCGCCGCAAACTGGGGCTGCTCCTGTACGTGATCGCCGCGCTCTTTGCCGGTTCGCGGATCGTTGGCGGCGTGCACTACCCCACGGATATCCTGGGCGGGATGTTGATTGGTGGACTGTCGGCCTACTTCGTCGCCAGAAAAATGCGCTTCCTCGATCGGCTGTGGACCCCGCTGATCGAGCGCATGCGTAGCCTGCTACTAGCATGATGCATACGATTCGGTTCCGACCCGAAGGCAAAACCGTCGAGGTCCCCGCTGGCACGCTGTTGAGCGATGCCATCGCTCAGGCCGGCATCGGCTTGAACCTGCCCTGCGGCGGCCAGGGGCGTTGTGGACGTTGCCGGGTCGTCGTGGAGAGCGGCCAGATCGACCGGCGCGGCAGCAGCCGCCTTTCCACCGTAGAGTTGGAGCAGGGCTACGCCCTCGCCTGCCAGACCACGGTGCAGGGTGACCTGCAGGTATTCATTCCGCCGCAGGAAGCCATTGTCCGCCACCTGCCCAGCGAAAAGGCCGCCGTCGAAGTCCCTGCACTTCCTGTCGCGTGCGACTGGCAGACCAACCCCATCGTCCGCCAGTTCTTCCTGACCATCGAGCCACCCAGCCTGTCGGATAACACCACCGATTTTGAGCGCCTCAAGCGTGAGCTGGCCCGGCAGCACGGCGTCCGCGACCTGGTCGCCAGCTTGCCCATGATGCGCAGGGTGGCCCGCACTCTGCGTGAGTCGGAGACTGGAGAGGGCTGGCAGGTGACCGCCGTCCTGGAGATGGGCACCTGGCTGGATGGGGATGCCCCTCCGCGGCTGATCGACCTGTGGCCGGGGGACCATACCGGGCGCACGCTGGCGGTTGCGGTGGATATTGGCACAACCAGCAATGTGGTCTATCTGGTAGACCTGGCGAGTGGCAAGTTCATCGACAGTGCGGCCTCCTACAATGCGCAGATCTCCTGCGGCGAGGATGTGATTTCGCGCATCCTCTACGCGCGCAAGGAAGGCGGGCTGGAGCACTTGCAGCGACTGGTCGTGGGCACCATCAACGAGCGACTGCAGGAGCTGGCCGAGCGCAACGCCATTGATCTGAGCAAGATCTATGCCATGACCGTAGCCGGCAACACGACCATGATTCACCTCTTCCTGGCACTGGATCCGGCGTACATCCGGCTCGAACCCTACATTCCCACCGTCACCTTTCCGCTGCCGGTGGCGGCAGCCGAGCTGGGCATCCACATCTGTCCGGAAGCCAGCGTGGACTGCCTGCCCGGCGTGGGCGCTTATGTCGGCGGCGACATCACGGCCGGCGTGCTCAGCTCGAGCATGTTCAAGACGGACAAACTGACCCTGTTCATCGATGTGGGCACCAATGGTGAGATTGTGCTGGGCAACTCGGACTGGCTCATCTCCTGCGCTTGCTCCGCCGGCCCGGCCTTTGAGGGCGCCGGCGTTCGCTCCGGCATGCGCGCCACAGTTGGCGCCATCGAGGAAGTGTGGATCAGCGCCGATACCTATGAGCCTACCTACCACGTCATCGGCGATGTGCCGCCGCGTGGCATCTGCGGCTCTGGCATGATCTCGCTGCTGGCCGAGATGTTCATTACCGGCGTCATGGACAAGTCGGGCCATCTCAACCGCGCGCTGGACACGCCCCGTATCCGCGTGGGGGAGCACGGCCCGGAGTATGTGGTGGCCTGGGCCGCCGAGGCCGCCGGCGCGGGAGGAGACGTTGTGTTGACCGAGGTGGACATCTCGAACCTCATCCGCGCCAAAGGCGCCATCTACGCCGGCTTTTCCGTGCTGACGAACAGCGTGGGCATTGACCTGGCCGATGTGGAAGAGGTGCTCATCGGTGGTGGGTTCGGCAAGTACATTGACATCGAAAAGGCCATCCAGATTGGCTTGATGCCGGACATGCCCTGGGAACGCTTCCGCTACCTGGGAAATACATCGGTACTGGGCGCGTTTACCGCTCTGCTGTGCCGCGACATGCGCCGCGAGGTGACCGAGATTGCCAGGAAGATGACCTACCTCGAGCTCAGTGCCGACAACCGCTTTATGGAGCAGTTTACATCGGCTTTGTTCCTGCCGCATACCGATACCGCGGCTTTCCCCTCCGTCATGCGCCTGCTCGCGGGGCGGGCCAATGCTCAGGGCGAGGCAGGGAGTACCGGAGAGTGATCCTGTTACGGAGAACGCAACCATGACCATGACGATTGCCGTCGCGGGCAAGGGTGGCGTAGGCAAGACCACCTTTACCGCCATGCTGATCAAGTACATCCGCACCAACAACCTGGGTTACATCTTGGCGATTGATGGCGATCCTGCCTCCAACCTCAACCTGGTGCTGGGCATGGACCTGCCTGAGACGGTGGGCCGCATTCGCGAGGACACCCGCACCGACGTCAGCACAGGCCGCTACGACGCCTCCATCGCCAAGGCTGACTTTTTCGAGTACCGCGTCACCGAGTCCCTGGTGGAGGGCGACAAGATAGACCTGATCGCCATGGGACGCCCGGAGGGCCCCGGATGCTACTGCGCCGCCAACAACATGCTGCGCGGCATCATCGACCGTCTGGGTGACCAGTACGACTTTGTCGTCATCGATAACGAGGCCGGCCTGGAGCACATCAGCCGGCAGACCACGCGCGACGTGGACAAGCTGTTCATCCTCACCGACATGACCATGCGCGGCGTCGCCACCGCCGGCCATATTGCCCGCCTGATCAAAGAGCTGGGCACGCGGGTGCACGAGACCTATCTGGTCATCAACCGCGCGGCTGAGGACGTGCCCGCACCCATGAAGCAGGAAATTGACAAGCTCGGACTGAGGCTGGTCGGTACCCTGCCGCAGGATCCTACGGTGGCCGAGTTCGATATGGTCGGCCGGCCGCTCTTTGAGATCAGTTCGGACTCGGCCAGCTACAAAGCAGTGGCGCAGATCGCGGCTCAAGCTGGGATTCATTAGCACGCAAAGCCTTACGCTTTGCGCCTTACGTTTCACGTTTTAAGCATTACGTTTTGCGCATTCTGCTCAAGGAGGAACACATGCTGACAGTCATTGGCGAGAACATCCACATCATTTCGCCCAAGGTTAAGGAGGCCTTCGAGAAACAGGACGGCAAATTCATCCAGGGGATGGCCTTGAAGCAGGTCAAGCATGGTGCCCACGTGCTCGACCTGAATATCGGGCCCCAGCGCAAGCGCGGCGTCGAAGTGATGGGATGGATCGTCGACGCGGTGCAGGCCGTCACCGACACCCCGCTCTCGCTGGACACAACCAACGCGGCGGCCATCGAGGCCGGCCTGAAAAAGGTCAAGAAACAGGCCATGATCAACTCCACCTCCGCCGATCCGGAGCGTTTGGAGAGCATCATGCCCCTGGCCGCCAACTACAACGCCAAGGTGATTGCCCTGACCATGGGCAAGACCGGCATCCCCACCACGGCCGATGCCCGCGTCGCCATGGCCATGGAAGTGCTCATCCCCAAAGCCATGGAGCTGGGCATCCCCATGTCCAACCTGTACCTCGACCCGCTGGTCCTGACCGTCAACGGCACGCAGGAACATGCCCCCGAGACGCTGAACGCGGTGCGCTTCTTCAAGCAGTTGACCGACCCGCCGCCGATGACCGTCGTCGGGCTGTCCAACATCTCCAACAGCGTGCCCAACGAGGGCCGCAGCCTCATCAACCGCACCTTCCTGGTCATGCTCATGGCCGCCGGGCTGGACTCGGCCATCGCCGACCCCCTGGATGAGAAGCAGAACGAGTTCATCCGCATCGTCGAGGCGCGCGACACGAGCACGGGCCTGGGCAACCTGCTGGTGACGCTCTACGACAAGACCGCGGCGATGGAGCAGCTCGAACCGGCCGACGTGGACATGAAGGATCCGGACCAGGCGGACGTCTGGAAGACCGTGCAAATCCTGTACAACAAGGTCATCTACGCTCACTCGTACCTGCGGATGTAACCTGCCTGTACGGCGTTGGCCGGTCGTGTCAGCGACAATTCACCACGGAGACACAGAGAACACGGAGCAAACCTCCGTGCCCTCCGTGTCTCCGTGGTTATCTGCCCAATCCACGCCCGCGCCTGAACCGGTGCCAGAGTCTTTCGTGTATTTCGTGGTTGACTCCCGTGAACCACTGCCCTGAGCGGGCCGTATAGGATGATAATGGACAACACGTCGCACGCTGAGACAGAGCAACCTTCCCGCTCGCTGGCCCCCTTCTTCACCATCTGGACCGGCCAGGCCGTTTCGCTGTTCGGCAGCGAGCTGGTGCAGTTTGCCCTGGTCTGGTGGCTCACCGAGCGCACCGGCTCCGCCACGGTCTTGGCCTTTGCCACCATGATGGCCCTGCTGCCCCAGGTCTTTCTCAGCCCCTTCGCCGGAGCCCTGGTGGACCGCTGGCCCCGCCGCAAGGTCTTGATCATCGCCGATAGCGTGATCGCCCTGGCCAGCGTCGTGCTGGCCATCCTCTTCCATCTGGAGCTCGTGCGCGTCTGGCATGTCTATGCCATCATGTTCGTCCGCTCCGCCGCCGGCGCTTTCCACTGGCCGGCTATGCAGGCCTCCACCCCGCTGATGGTGCCCGAGAAACATCTCTCGCGCGTCGCCGGCCTGAACCAGGCGCTTTACGGGGCCACCGGAATCGCCATGCCGCCCCTGGGGGCATTACTGCTCCGGCTCCTGCCCGTCCACGCCATCCTGGGCATTGACGTCGGCACGGCCCTCCTGGCCATTGTGCCGCTCCTGTTCATCGCCGTTCCTCAGCCGCCGGTCACGGATCGCAGCCCCCGGACCAGCGGCCCGCTGGCCGTCCTGGCGGACATGCGTGAGGGCCTGCGTTTTGTCCTGGGTTGGCGCGGGCTGGTGCTCATCATGGGCATGGCCACACTGCTCAACTTTTTGTTCAACCCGGCCTTTGCCCTGCTGCCCATCCTGGTCACGGACCATTTCGGGGGCGGCCCGCTGCAATTAGCCTGGCTACAGTCGGCCTGGGGCCTGGGGATGTTGGCCGGTGGCCTGACGCTCAGCGTATGGGGCGGCTTCAAACGGCGTATCGTGACGGCCATGTTGGCGCTGGTGCTGCAGGGCATCGGCATCCTCATCGTGGGCTTTGCTCCCGCGACGGCGCTCCTGCTGGCCATCGCTGCCCTGTTCTTCGCCGGGTTCATGAACCCGATCCTGAATGGCTCCTTCCATGCGGCCATGCAGGCGATCGTCCCCCCGCAGATGCAGGGACGTTTCTTCACCCTGGTCATCAGTGCGTCGGCGGCCATGTCGCCGCTGGGCCTGGCCATCGCCGGCCCGGTCTCGGACGCGCTGAGCATCCAGGCCTGGTTCGTCTTTGGTGGTGTGGCCTGCATCCTGATGGGCGCGGGGATGTTCTTTGTCCCCGCCGTGATGCAGATCGAGGAAAACCGCTACCCCCGGGCAGTCGACCTGTAGGGGCGGCTCGCGAACCGCCCCTACTTACCACACGCCCGGCAGCAGCCGGTAGCGCACCCGCTGCGCGTACTCTTTATACCCCTCCAGCTCTTGCTGTAGTGTCCGGTCCTCCAGCGCGGTGCGGATGACCACCAGCACGCTCGTCAACGTCCCTGGGATGAGCGCCCAGACCGAGCCCAGTGCCAGCGGTCCGGCCGCGTTGGCCACAATCCCACCCACGTACCCCGGGTGCCGCACGAATTGATACGGCCCCCTGCTGATCACCGTGTGCCCGCGCTCCTTCTGAATGCGGTTCAGCGCGGCGAAGAAGGGATTGGAGGCCATCGCCCACACACCCAGCAGCGACGACAGCACCAGCACCACCATGCCGGCCACCTGCCAGAGCAGCGGAACAGCGGGCGTCCAGCCAAAGCGCCGGTTCAGCCCGCACACCAGGACCTGGATGAAAGGCCCGTAGAGGGCCACCCAGGGCATGATCTTCTTGTCCCAGCTCTTGACGCCCTCGGCTTTCTGGTATCCGGCGCGTTCCACCGCCAGGTCCGGATGGCGGTGCAGGATCACGAACCGGCTGAACGCCGTAATCGAGACGCTGACCAGGATGTAGACCCAGCCCATCGGCCAGTTCACGCTGCCCGCGCTGACGAACAGCAGCGCGGCCAGCAGCACCATCAGACCTCCCAACCTCACCAGAGCTTTCCAGCCGATCTTTTCCATGTCCCTCACCCCCAATCCTGCTGCAATTTTGGATCCTCGATAATCTTGGCGATCTTGGCGCCTTTGCGGTGAAATCCCCGCACTTCCCAAGTCTCCCGGAGTTCGGCAGTCTGCTATGTGCGCAGATCTCTGAGCCATTCCTCGATCAAATCCAGGTACCCGGGTGCAAAGGGGGGATCACCCAGCAGCCCGGGCTTGTACGGATCCTCCAAAATCGCCTCTTGCGCTTCGCTGATGGACGCGTACCCCAGGGTTTTCACGTACTGCTCAAACCGTTGGCCATCCTCGCCCGGGCAGCCACTGCCGGACACCACGATACCGTGATTAGCCGAGGGGAATACTACCACGCGTGACTTGAGGGTGCCTGCCTGCTCCAGTGCTTGCCGGTAGGCTTGCGCTCCCTGCAGCGGATCGATTTGCCTGTCCCGCTCACCAAAGATAGCGAGTATGGGAATCGTGCTCTGCGCGATCACCTCGATCGGATTCCACAGCGGCTCCGCGTCGAGGTCGCTCTTCCGCCAGTCCTCCTCCGACAAGACGGGCCACTTCTCGATGGGTGCCGAAGTGATCTCCGCCAGGTTGGCGAGGACCTCCCGGTAGTGCAGGTACTCCTCGTACGTCTCGTACGTCCGTGCCTGGTCCAGCTCGGCCAGCAGGCGCGTCTTCTGCTCATCCTTGTCCTCGGCCACGTCGCAGAGAGCGAGCGCTGTGACCTGGAATGCCATCTGGTCGTAGCTGGACATGCCCGCACAGGAGACGCAGACCATGAAGGCGATATCCTGGCTCCGCGCTAGCACGCGCGGCATCACGTAGCCAGCCTGGCTGATTCCCCACAGACCGACGTGTCCCAGGTCGATGTCGGGGCGCGCCTTCATGACCTTGATTGCATCCAGTACGATCTGAGCTCGCTGCGAGTGAGTGCGTTGGTCGTCCAGACGGCCGGTTGACTCACCTGTGCCCGGCTTGTCCCAGGCGAAGGTGGCATAGCCGGCTTGCAGCATCCGCTCCATGACCGGCAGATAGGTGGCCGTGCCCGTGCGGTCCGCTGGGCCGCTGCCGTGGACGAACAGGATAACCGGATACGGGCCTGGCCCTCCCGGTGTTCTGAGGTCGCCGACAATGGTAAACGCCCCGGACTTGAAAGTGATCTCCTCCGTCCCGGGTGGCCGGGGCGTAGGGGTGAGCAAAGAGCAGGCCGTCACCAGCAGGGCGAGAATCAGCCCCAGCAGCAGCTTGATCGTGGTGGTCTTCCCGGCGCCGTTGGGTCCCA
>JAEAMG010002112.1_pt1 | contig 13161 bp, 13 predicted proteins | sample 8958741 | NCBI WGS metagenome assembly JAEAMG01 (sample SAMN16933256, study PRJNA681125) | bioreactor sludge metagenome | isolation source: anaerobic bioreactor treating anionic surfactant - SDBS | place: India: Bengaluru | collected 2019-02-28
TCTGAAACCAAAAAAAAGTGCAATACCAATTTCCGCCGAGGTCAGGAGGTCTGAACTTAATACCGGATAACGCAAACAAGATTTTCATAAAAATTAGGTGGTCTGCCGTATTAGAATGCCACATTTTTCAACGCACAGGGACATGACGAAGAAATGTGGAAACACGCCCTTTATTCTCCCATGCCACCTGAATGCGTCTTCGTGCTCAAAAATACTATCCTAGCGAATACCAAAAGCACGTTTCCAATTAAGGAGATTCAAGCCTGAAATTCTGATATTTTGAAAGGATATCCAGACGCTGGTGTTTGCTTCGAATTTAGAAGTCGCGGGAAAAGCCGCAGGTCCAGCCACCGTCAACAACCAGGTTGTGACCATTCACGTAGGCGGCAGCGTCGGAGGCGAGGAAGAGAACCGCGTTGGCGATTTCGTTGGTCTCGCCGGGACGGCGCAGCGGAATGAACGAGGTCAATCGTTCCGCCATTTCTTTGTTGTTGTAAAAGAGTTGGCGGGTTCCTTGTACCAGGGTGGAGCCTGGTGATACGGCGTTGGTCCGAATTCCCTGCGGGCCCAGTTCGGCGGCCATGGCTTCGGTGATTTTGATGATGGCGGCCTTGGCGGCGACAAAGCCTATTTGCAGACGCAAAGGCACCACCCCGGCAATGGAACTGATGTTGATAATGGAGCCGGACTGTTGCCTGACCATTTGCGCGGCGGCCGCCTTGCAGCAGTAGAACAGGCCATGCAGGTCCACATTCATGATGCGGTGCCATACCTCATCGGGATACTGGTCCACGGTAACGCGTTCTTCCGAACGGCCCGTGTTAATGCCGGCGTTGTTTACGGCGATGTCGAGACGACCGTGAAGGGCAACAACGGTGTCGAACAACTTGCGCACCTGGGCAGCGTCCGAAACGTCACACGGGTGGAACATGGCACGGTCGCCCAGTTCAGATGCGGTCTCCCGGCCCTTGTCTTCCTGTACATCGGCAATTATCACAGAAGCGCCGTTGTCCACAAAGGCCTGCGCAATGGCGCGGCCTATACCCTGTGCGGCGCCTGTCACTATGGCTACCCGGCCTTTAAGGTCTACCTGCATGACTCAGTTTCCTCTCGCTTCGAGAAATGCGCGCACGGCCTCCTCCACATCCACCTTCTCCCCCGGCTCCGCCATGACGGCGATGGGCTCGAAACAGGGGATTTCCCCGTTGTCTGACGTTGCCAGAATTTTTACCAGCACGCCCGTGTAGTCGGACTCCACTTCCAAGGTGGCCTTATCGGACTGGACCGTCAACAGTACTTCCCCTTTCTGAACGCTATCCCCTTCGTTTTTCATCCACTCAACGATTTCACCCACTTCCATGGTCTGACCCAGGCGGGGCATAACAACCACATACGCCATGATATTTACCTCCAGTCTATACAGTATCCTTGGGTATACACCGTGCTTATTTCTTTACGCCGGTCAGCAGCAACGCTTCTTCAGGTTCGGGAAAGGGAGCGGCATCGGCAAAGGCGGCCGCTTCAGCCACTTCTTCGTCGGCTTTTGCCGCCAGGGCCATGAAAGCCTCGTCCGTGAGGATTCCATCGGCAATCAACTTGTTTTTCCAGTACTCGATAGGATCACGCTGTCGCGCTTCAGCCACTTCTTCCTTGGTCCGGTAAATGGCATCATCTCCTTCAAAATGTCCGCGTATGCGATAGGTTTTGCATTCGAGCAATGACGGCCCATCCCCGGCGCGGGCGCGGGCTACGGCCTCTGCCGTAACGGCATAGACGTCATCCACACGGTTGCCGTCAACGACGACGCCAGGCATACCGTAAGAAGCGCCCCGAATGCCGATATCGCGCACGGATGTGGAACGCCACACCGCCACCGACGTGGCATACTGATTGTTTTCACACACATAGAGGATGGGCAGTTTCCAGATGGACGCCAGGTTGAGACTTTCGTGAAAGGCGCCATTGTTGGCCGCGCCGTCGCCAAAGAAACTTACCGCAACGCGGTCGGTATTCCGCATCTTCATGGCCAGCGCGAGACCGGTGGATAAGGGGATGCCGCCGCCGACGATGCCGACCGTGCCCATGACACCCGCTTCCGGTTTGAACAGGTGCATAGTGCCGCCTTTGCCGCCACAGCAACCGGTTTTCTTCGCGCATACTTCCGATATCATCTCCTTGAGGCTCAATCCCTTGGCGATGCAGTGGCCGTGGCCGCGATGCGTACTGGTAATGCAGTCATCGCGGCGCAGGTTGGCGCACACGCCTGCTGCGATAGCTTCCTCGCCTTCGTACAGGTGGGCGGCACAGGGCACCTTGCCATTCTTATACATGACCGCCAGTTGCAGTTCGGCCTTACGAATGCGAACCATGGTTTCCAGCAGTTGAAGTTTTATATTCGGGTCCATTGTTTTACTCTCCCGCCTGTTTCGGGTTGAATACCGCGCGCGCCGCCCGGGCAATACGTTCCGCATCCGGAAAAACATATTCTTCCATGGGGGGACTGAAAGGAATGGTCGTGTGCATTGTGGTCAACTGCCGCGGCGGCACGCGAAGACAGTTCATGGCGTTTTCCGCGATGAAGGCGATAACCTCTGATCCAAAACCGCAATACCGATACCCCTCATCCACGACAAGCAGCCTTCCCGTTTTGCGTACGGAGTTCAGGATGGCTTCGCCATCATAGGGTATCAGCGTGCGCGGATCCAGCACCTCAACGGAAATAGTTTCTTTCGCAAGCGTTTCGGCGGCGGCCAGGCTGAGGGGTACCATTCCTCCGGTCGCCACCAGGGTGAGATCAGTACCCTCGCGCTTGATATCGGCCACGCCCAGAGGAACCTCGTATGGCTCCTCGGGCACCTCGCCGCGAACATTATAAAGAAGTTTATGCTCCAGGTAGATTACCGGGCCGTTATCGCGTATGGCCGATATTATCAGGCCTTTGGCGTCGTAAGGCGTGCTGGGAAGCGCCACTTTCAGTCCGGGCGTATTCACGAACCAGGAGTAGAAGGAGCCTGAATGATGGGCCGCGTTCGACTTGGACCGGCCGGTACTCATGCGATAGACGACCGGTACGGAAACCTGCCCGTTCGATATGTACGGCAATTTTGCGGCCTGATTGCAAATCTGGTCCATGGCCAGCATGGAAAAGTCTATCCACATCAGGTCCGCGATGGGCCGCATACCGAGAAGCGCCGCGCCCGCCGCCGTTCCCGCGATGGCAAGTTCCGAAATGGGTGTGTCGCGTGACCGGTCCAGCCCGAACTGGTTCGTAAACCCTTCGGTCTGCTTGAAACAACTTCCATGGGGTCCGACGCCCTCTCCCATGACAAACACAGCGGGGTCCCGCTCCATTTCCTGGCGCATTCCTTCGCGCAGGGCATCCACAAAACGTATTCTTCTTGCCATAGTGCTTCCTTTGGCTAAACGGTTTCGATGATTTCAATGGCATCTTCCGCACAGAGCAAGCCCTGTCCGGGTCGCAGTATCATGACAGGTACCTCGGGGCATTGCACGGCACAGGCCTGCACAAAAGCCTCCGGGTCACCGTTGTGTTCTTTGAACATCCAGAAATGGCACGGGATCACTGCGCGCGGGGCGACGAGGGCGGTCAGTCCCGCGGCTTGTTCCGCGTCCAGGTTGCCGAACCGGCCATTGATGCAGGGCACGAACACATCCGGTTTGGCGTCAATCAGGGGTTGCATCCAGGGAATATTCAGGCAGGTGTCGCCTGTCAGCAGAACGCGCATGCGCCCGGCGTCAAGCAGAAGCGACAACGCCGACGGCGATATGCCGCCATGGTCCGCACGCGCCGTCCGGACGCGCATATCGCCAAAGACGTAGTCCGCGCCGTATTCCAATAGGGTGAACCGGGGCGGGATAATTTCCATTTTGCCAAATTCCGGCGCGCAGGACATGGGCCCGGCAAACCGGCATTCGGGGTTGTTGGCCGCGATGACCGGCAGCGCTTCGATATCCATGTGGTCCAGGTGCTCGTGGGAGCAGAGGACAAAGTCCGCGCTAATATTTTCCGCCGCGATGGGCGCCAGGGAAAGCCGCTTGAAACCGAAGGCCTTCTCCACCACATTGGACAGGTAGGGGTCCACATAGAGTACCGTGCCGGCATGGGTCTTGAAAGCAAACCCCGCCTGGGCAAGCCACCACAAGGCCAAACCGCCTTCCGGGACCTTCGTATGCTGAATTTCATGTTTCAACGCGTTCATGGCCGTGACTGTCCTTTTATTCGGCGATCACCGGGTTGCGCAACACGCCGATGCCTTCAATGTCCACTTCGCAGCTGTCGCCCGGCTTCAGAAGCAGGGGTGGTATGCGCGCGATACCCACGCCGCTTGGGGTGCCTGTGTATATGGCGGTTCCCGGCAGCAGCGTCATCGAACGGCTGAGATAGCTCACCAGATACGCCACATTGAACACCAGGTCTTTGGTGGACTGGTCCTGAACAGTTTCGCCATTGACACGCATGCGGACACGCAAATCGCCGGGATCAATGCCCGTTACCACCACCGGTCCCATGGGTGCGAAGGTGTCAAAGCTCTTGGCGCGCGCCCATTGTCCATCGCTCATCTGGCAGTCCCGGGCGGAAACGTCATGGCCACACGTATAACCGAAGACATAGTCCAGCGCCTTTTCCAGGGGCACATTTTTCGCCTTGCGCCCAATAATGGCCACCAGTTCCGCTTCATAGTCCACCTGTGCCGGCGCAGCGGCGGGGATAACGATAGCGTCCCCGTGGGCAATCAGGGCGGTTGTGGCCTTGATGAACAACAGGGGCGCCTTGGGCAATTCATCGGCGGTTTCCGCCGCGTGCTCCCGGTAATTGCGGCCCAGCGCCAGGATATTGGGGGGATCCACCGGCGGCAGGTAGCGTTCTATCTCGGCCATACGCATGATTTCGCCGGTCTTCTCCACCGGGTCGAACAGACCGCCCTTGAGTATCGCAATGGCATCTTGCCCTTCCAGGAGGCCATACACGCCGCCCGGATAATTCCGGGTTGTGAAACGCACTAACTTCATCCTTGATCTTCCTTCACTGTTACGATTTATTTTCCACCGTTTCAGACAAGTCTTGAACCCACCGGTTTACCCAACATGAAATCCCGTGCCGCCTCGGCCGCCTTGCGCTGCAGCATTTCCACGGCCTTTTCGGAAACCGAAGCGGCGTGGCTGGTCATCAGCACATTGGGGAACGACCGCAGGGGGCTGTTCGCAGGCAGGGGTTCTTCCTCAAATACATCCAGTCCCACGCCGTTTATCTTCCCGGATTGTAGTCCTTCGATAAGCGCTTTTTCATCCACAGTCGGGCCCCGGGACGTATTGATCAGAATCACGCCGTTTTTCATTTTGGCGATGCTGTCCGCGTTAACAAGATGGGTCGTTTCCGCAACAAGCGGGCAGTGCAGTGATATGACATTCGCAAGCCGGAACAGTTCCTCCAGACCTACGGATTTCACGCGGTATTCTTCAAAAACAGAAGGAGGCAGCAGCGGATCGTAAGCTATCACGGTAAAACCGAAGGCTTGCGCTTTTTGCGCCACGCGCCGGGCGATACGGCCGAAACTAACCAGTCCCAAGGTCATTTCACTGCACGCCGGGATGGGACGAAACGGGTTTACACCCCAACCGCCGCGCATAATCTGGTTATGGTCCTGCGGGATGCGCCGGCACAGGGGCAGTATCAACGCCATGGCATGGTCGGAAACCTCCTCGACACAATAATCGGGCACATTGGCCGCGCAAACGCCGAGGTCTTTCGCCGCGCCCAGATCGAAATTGTTCACCCCCACGCCGTACCGGACGATACAACGCACCCTGGGCAGTGTTTCGAGGACGCGGCGTGTTACCGGCGCCCATTGTACTATCAAAACGTCCGCATTGCCGCAGGTACGGATAATATCGTCCTCTGTTTTACATATCGGTTGAATGGATTCCAGCATGAATCCCGCCGATTCGATGACCTCCCGCTCTATATCGGTGTTGGGGAAGCCGTGGTCCGTAATGATTGCCTTTGCCATATTGTTTTCCTTGTGTGCTATACAGTGCCTGTGGCTGGTTCCGCCAGTCGGCACAGTTCATTCCAGAGCGTCTCTTCCATGGGAATGCCATTTTCGGCGCGTTCCCTGCTTTTCAGGTATTCCGGTTCTCCCGGCGCAAGCACCCGCGCCACGCCGGGTGCGGGGGTTACTTCATGGATTTCCCGAATCATCCTGGCGGCCATGGCGGGAAACGCGGAACCGCCCGCGAACCGGGAGACGTCAATTACCCCCAGCAGATGGCATAAGTTCCGGGTCTTTTCAATCTGATCATACATGGGCAGAATGTGGGGTCCAAAATCGCCGCCGCACAAAACGCCGGTAAGCAGGTCCATCATCACGCCCAGGCCGTATCCCTTGGCGCCCGCGGCAGGGGTCCAGTACGCCGCCTGGTGCGGGTCGGTGGTCGGCCTGCCCTCCCTGTCCACGGCCCAGGTATCGGGGATGGGCTTATTCTCGGCGCGGGCTTTGAAGACATGCCCGCCCGCCACCGTGCTCGTGGCCATATCCACCATGACGGGCTGGCCGGAAGCGGAGGGCGCGCCGATGCACAACGGGTTGGAACCCGCGAAGGGTTCCATGCCGCCCACGGGCACGACGCCTTTGTCCGCCTGCGAGAAGGCCATGCCGATCATGCCGGACTCGATGGCGCGTGTTACGAAAAACGACAAGGCGCCGCAATGATTACTGTGCAGCACGCCGACAAAGGCAGCACCGGCTTCGCGGGCCATGCTGATGGCAAGGTCCATGCCGTCCCAATTGGTCACGTGGGCAAAGCCGTTGCCGCCGTCAATCATCGCTGTCGCCGGTCCTGTCCGGGTCATGGTAGTGGCGGGTCGGGCAACAATGGAACCCAATTCCAATCGCCGCACATAATGGGGAATGCGCATGGCCCCATGGGAATCCAGACCGCGCAAGTTGGCGTGGACAAGCGAATCGGCAAGGATGGCGCTGTCGCGTTCATGCATGCCCCGGCGTTGAAAAATACCGGAGGCAAGGGTTTTCAATTCTTCCGCAAATACGGTAATCACGTGTTGTTACTCTCAATGTTCATGGGCTACGGCAAACAGGGCGGTAAGGTTTTCCAGGGGAGTATCCGGAGTGATGACATTGGCCGGTCCCAGCAACAGGGCATTGCCAAAAGGTTTGCCCAGGGTGTCTATGATGCGAAGGACCCCGTCATAAACCTGTTGCGGCGTTCCGGCGCACAACAATTCCTGTATGTCCACGGCGCCGCAGAAGGCGGTTTTGCCGCCATATTCCCGGGCAATCAGTTCAATATCCATGGCGCCCGGCTGCACCGGATCCAGCACATCCATCCCTATGTCAATCAAGTCACCTACAATGGAGGTTACATTGCCGCAACTGTGAAAAATGACGTCCATATTCTGTTTGTGGACTTCCTCAAAAACACGCGCATAGTACGGTTTGAAGAGGGAACGCCAGCGTTCGGGAGAAATCATCAGGCCTGTTTGGGAACCCCAATCGTCCGTCATGAACACGCCATCCGCACCCAACGCGCCCCAACGCCGCACCATCGCGACAAGATAGCGCTCCAGCGCATCCAATAGCCGCTTTGTTTCATTTTCATAAACACAAAAATCCATAAAAGAATTTTCCATGCCCCTTAAGGCGTGGAATCGCTCGAACAAAGCAAGGTGAATGATGCCGAAACAATACCTGTCCGTACCATGCATGGCGAGCGTTTCTTTAATGGAGTCGAGCCGCCCCGGCGCATTCGGGTCGGGTATGCCGTCTCGAAGATACGCATCCAGCATGCTCCAGTCTTTTAGAGGATGTTCCACGGGTGTGGCGCCAACACCCAGGTAAGCATGCCCCCATCGGGTCCCCCACTCGTCCGTCCACTGAGCGTCGCGCATCAACGCTTCCACCGGATTTATGCGCGGCTCTTTCTCCGGAGGTTGATAGCCTATCGTAATATCGTAGGGAATCATGGCAACGACATCATCGGGATATGCACAGAAGAGATCGGCGAGCGCGTCACCGTACTTTAAAATGATGTCCGTGGATAAACGCTTAATCCGTACAGGACAACGGCCAGTTCCCTGACGATGAAGGGCTTGTTTCACCCACTCCTTAGACGGTGGACACTGTTGCATTGCGGCACTGATCCGTGACTCGAAACGGACCAGCCGCGCTTCCATCTCCGGGATGGGAAGGTTGCGAAAATCTTCTGTTGTTAGTGAAGTCATTGAGTTATCTTTGGTTGCTTCATCAAATGAACTGCCTGTACCCAGCGTTGGGCGCACGCTGTAATCTCTGAGAATCGCCGGCCGCAAACAGCATCCGCCAAGGCCATTTCCGTGGTGACGCCCGCCACACCGGCGAAAGCCCCCGCCTCATGGTAGGCACGCATATTGTCCAGAGTGATACATCCGGCGGGCATGATGCGTACTCCCGGGAAAGGGCCCTGCATAAACCACAAAAACCTGGGGCCTACCATGTCGCACGGAAAAAGTTTAATCACGTCCGCGCCCGCCCGCAAGGCATCGGCAATTTCGCTGGGCGTCATGCATCCCGGCATGGAAACCACGCCCGCCGCGACCGCAGCCTCGACCACCGGCAGGTACAGGTTGGGCGATACAATTCCCTGGGCGCCGCTGGCGATGGCCGCGCCGGCTTGTTCGACCGTGGTTACCGTTCCCGCCGAAACAATTACCCGCCCCTCGTGCCGTGCGCGCAGCCGCTCGATGATACCGCAGGCATCGGCTGTGGTAAAAGGAACCTCAATCAGCGTGGTGCCCCCCTCGATTAACGCCTCGAAGGTGTCCTCGGTTTGCTGGGGGGTGTCTCCCCGTAGAATGAGCACCAGCCATTCATCCCGGATGCGGCTCAAAAGTCCTTGCTTGTTCATAGTCTCGTTCTCATCGTTGAGGTCTGCCTGCCTGTCCGCCGCCCAGAAGCTGCATGACCTCCTCGTAAGAAACCAGATTAAAATCACCGGGAACGGAATGTTTCAGGCATGCCGCGGCGGTGGCAAATTCCGCCATATCCTGCAGGTCGGCGTCTTGCATGATTTGATAAATAATTCCCGCCGTAAACGCATCACCGCTGCCGATGCGGTCCACCATCTGGATATCATAGCCGCGACTGAATGCGTATCCCCCGGCGCCGTACACCATGCCGGTGTAGTGGTTTACCGAGGAAGAATCACCACTTCGCATACCGAGGGCGACATGCGTGGCTCCGAAGCGCTCGCGCATGCCCCGGGCCGCATATTCCGCGCGGTCCCGCTCCCCGGTACTGGCATCGGATGAAGGAACGATACCGAACAGCGATGCGGCATCTTCCATGCCGCCAATAATGACATCCACGCCTTCAAGCAGGCCGCCGAGTATTTTACCCGCCTCACCAGGTCCCCACAATTTCTTCCGATAATTACAGTCGCAACTTGTCCTGAGACCCAGTTTCCTTGCGGTAATGAGTGCCGTTTCAACTGCGGATCGCACCTCCCGCCCCAGTGCCGGCGCTGTACCGGAGAAATGGAACCAATCCTTGTCCGTTAAAATTTGTTCCCAGTCAAAATCATCGGGACTAATCCCGGTAATGCTGCTGTGCGCGCGATCATAGACGACCTTCGAGGGGCGTTGCGATGCACCGGTTTCTACATACAGGATACCCAGCCTGCCGCCGCCCCGGGCTATATAATCGGTATTCACGCCATACCGGCGCAAATAATTGATACAGGATTGACCGATTTCGTGGTCAGGCACCTTGGACACCACAAAACTTTCCATCCCGAACCCGGCGAGTGATACCGCGACGTTGGCTTCCGCCCCTGTATACCGCGCCTTGAACGTATCGGCCTGCACAAACCGCTCGCATGCGAACGGATCAAGCCGTAGCATGAGTTCGCCAAAGGCCACTATTTTTTTTGTTGATGACGGCATTCTGAATAATCCCGGATGGTCAGGAAAAAGACGGCAATCAGCCCTCGGGCGCAATTTTCGCAACCAAATTCATTGTCTCACGGGCGGCTTTCGTTATCGAGTCAAAATGGCCGTCCTGTATACGGCCGCGCCCGAACATCCATGTGCCGCCGCAGGCCAGTATATTGCTCAACCGGAGGTAGGTCTCCAGCGAGTCAAAGTTCACCCCGCCGGTCGGCACAAATTTCATGGCGGGGAAAGGCCCCTTCATCGAGGCGATAGCCTGCGCGTCGCCCATAATCGAGGCGGGGAAAAACTTGACGGCTTCGAGTCCCAGGCCCAGGGCGGTCTGCACCTCAGTCGGGGTTACCACGCCCGGAAGGGCGGGCAGCCCCGCCTCTTGGCTGATTCGCACCAACATGGGATCCAGCCCGGGGCTTACCAGGTAACGGGCGCCCGCCTTGATGGCTTGTTCCGCCTGCCCCGGCGTCAGAACGGTACCGGCGCCGATCAGCATGTCCGGTCGTTCCCGGGCTGCCAGTCGGAGCGCCTCGACTCCTTCCGCGGTGCGAAGGGTAACTTCCAGTACCGGCAAACCGCCGGCTGTCAAAGCGTCACACAAGGGCAAAATGGTTTGTGGTCGATCCAACCCTACGGCCACGGGGATAATTCTGTATTTGCCGATGGCTTCCAATGTTTTGTTCATGGTAAGTTCCTTCTTTATGCTTCGGGCGACAACAAACGCCGGGCAATGGCTTGGACCGGTTCCAGGGGGCCGCGAAACGCCCAGACCTGGGCCGCGTCATCGCAGCGTGTGCGGCCAGTCTTTCCGCCGATGGCCGGAATATGATACTCCAGTTCACTGAAACTTCCAAGACCGCTGTTCACGTTGCAGGCCTGCGTCGAATAACCGAGGTCATCGGGGTCTCCCCAGGGCGCATCTATATAGTCGCCCGAGGGATTTACCGCAAAGTTGCGGACAATCAAAGTGCGTGTCTCGCCGACGCCATGAAGATAACCTACCCTTCCGGTGGTTGCCACGGCGCGCACGCCCAGTTTGTGTTCACCCTTGGCGCGCATGGCATAGCGAATGAGCCGATCGCCGACTTTCAGGTCGTCGTCCGAGATTTCACCGAACCATATTTTAGGTTCCGTCCGGCTGTAGGTCGGAATAAGCAACTCGCCGCCGTGAGGCATCTGCACGAGGTTCCACAGTCCCACGGGCACATCCGCCGCAGGTGTGTCATCCAGGAGTTCCAACGTCGTGTATTGCGTGTAACCGGCATACGCAATACCGTCGAGATCAACCTGCTTTTCATGGCGCAGGGGATTCAGTGCCGCCCCCACGGATTTGGTTATCCGCATGGCTAAAGCGTTGCCCGACCGTGAAAACCGTAAGGTGAGCGTATTAACCAGGGAGGAGCCGTCCGGACTCTCCTTCACTTCATAGTTGCCGGGGTCCAGTTCACGGGGTTGGAAATAGGTCTTGGTATCGGGGAATTCGGGCAGGAAGATGTCCACCTCCGGGGCCAGCCAGGTACGGTCACCCCCGGAGTTTTTCCATTCATCGCCCTCAAAAAAAGCGCGGGCGGTCTCTTCCGCGGCCAACTTCGGATTCACCCAGTAAAAGTTCTCTTCGCTGCCGAGCGCGAACACGCCAAGCACGCGTCCACCGTAAGGCAGCAGCATAATCGTGGTCCCATCCGGCGTGACAACTTCCAGGGGCGGCTTGCCCACGGCCTTAAGAACAGCGTTCAACCCTGACCTGGTCAACGCGGGGAGACCTTCCGCAGCGACAGGTGTTAAACCGTGGGTGAACATGCCCGCGGCCACAGCGGCGCCGACAGCGCTCATGAATTCACGTCTATTTCGCATGGTCATGATCCTTTCCTGCCGCCCGGCGATGTGTCGTCAATGATCGTCCAGGGATTTGCTTTTCAGTGAAACGGAAATGTCTTCCAGAATCTGGCCCTTGGTCTCTGGAAGCACTTTCCAGCCGAAAAGGGCGGCCAAAATACAAATCCCGGTAAAGAGCCAGAAGGCCCCTCCCACGGAGCCCAATTTCTTCTCGGAATAATCCGTAATAATGGGAAACAACTGCGCCCCGCTGTAAATGGTCACCCAGAGAAACGCGGTGACCAGCGAGACCGCCCGGGCGCGCAGACGTGTCGGAAAGATTTCGGAAATCATCAGCCAGGGCAACGGACCGAGCGCCAATCCGTGCGGTATGGTGCACAGCATAATGACAGTCAATACGAACCAGCCGCTCAGGTGGTATTGGAAAACAATGCCGGTAAGGGCGGTAACCAGCGCCATCAGCAGGGACGCAAAAATCCACAGGGGACGCCGCCCCAACCAGTCCACCGACCAGCACGCCACCAGCGTCATTAGTCCCATAAAACCGTAGGTAAAGGTGAACTGAAGAATGGCGAGCGCGCGGTCCTGCAATCCGGAGGCTTCAAAAAGCATGGGCACATACCCGCCCATTACACTCCAGCCGGTCCAGTTGTTGAAGAATGCCAGAAGCAGCCCGATAATCAAAATGATGCGCATCTGTGGCGAAAACAATTCTTTCAGGGTTCCTTTTTCTTCCTGGAGGTCGGCGCGAATTTTCACCATTTCCCCACGGGCAAAATCAGCGCCATCCACGCGGGCGAGTACGGAGAGCGCCTCGTCATACCTGCCACGGCGGGCGAGCCAGCGCGGACTTTGCGGCAGGAACAAGAGCAGCGTGACAAATACCGCTATCGGTAATAATTCCGAGGCGAACATCCATCGCCAGCACGTTGTTTCCGGAAAGGTTTTCACAATGATGAACGAGACCAGCGGCGCGGCAATACTGCCCACCACAATAGCCAGTTGATACATCACCCCCAGTCCGCCGCGCATCCGGGGCGGCGCCACTTCTGAGATATACATGGGTGAGGCAACAGAACAGAGCCCCACACCGATACCCCCCACAATCCGGAAAACATTAAAAGTGAAGATGTCCTTCGGCAGAGCGGTCATAACGGCACTTGCGCCCAGGAACAGGCAGGCGATAATCATGGTACGGTTACGCCCCAGCGCGTCGCACATCCACGCGCCGATAAATGGACCAATAATGCATCCCAGAGCGGCGCTTCCTGTAGCGAATCCGAAGGCGGCCGGGGAGAGATGGAACACCTCCTTCAGATATAGATTAGCCCCGCTTACGATGGCCAGGTCATAACCAAAAAGAAACC
>JAEAMG010002114.1_pt1 | contig 13149 bp, 10 predicted proteins | sample 8958741 | NCBI WGS metagenome assembly JAEAMG01 (sample SAMN16933256, study PRJNA681125) | bioreactor sludge metagenome | isolation source: anaerobic bioreactor treating anionic surfactant - SDBS | place: India: Bengaluru | collected 2019-02-28
GGCGCCTTGCCCTACGTTCTTTCCGGGGAACTGTCTCTTGTGGACGCTTATTTCGAGTCCATGTCGGGGTTCAGCACTACCGGGGCGTCTGTTGTGGCGATAGTGGAAGATCTGCCCGCCAGCCTGTTGTTCTGGCGAAGTTTCACCCACTGGCTTGGCGGTCTTGGAATCATTCTGCTGCTAATCATTGTGTTGCCGCACTTGGGTGCGGGCGGCAAAATGCTGTATCGATCTGAAATGCCCGGCCTGGATAAAAGCAGTTACAAGCCTCGCGTCAAGGATTCCGCGCTCTTTCTTTTCCGGATATATTGCGGGCTGACCCTGATTATGACCCTCACACTGCTCCTGGCGGGCATGAATCTGTTTGATGCGCTCTGCCACACTTTCGGGACCCTGGCAACGGGCGGGTTTTCAACCAGGACCAACAGTATCGCCGCTTATGACAGCCCGTTGATTGAGTGCATTATCTGTGTCTTTATGATGATTGCAGGCACCAGTTTCAGCCTGATTTATTGTTTCTCCGTGGGTGCCTTCAAAAAGATTTATACCAATGGGGAATGGCGCTTTTATCTAATCCTTCTGGCATTGGCTTTTGTGTTCATAACCTTGAATATCCTTTGCACGGACCAACCCATTCCGGGACTGATTGGCGCATCCGATACTGCTGCAAGCCCCGGAAAAGTGGACAGGGCCCGTTTCGCCGCCTTTCAAACGGTTTCCATGATGACATGTACGGGATTCTGCACATCGGACTTTAACCAGTGGCCCGACTTTTCCCGCATGCTGTTGCTGGTACTTATGATCATAGGCGGTTGTTCAGGGTCCACATCCGGGGGACTCAAGGTAGTTCGGGTAATGTTGCTTTTCAAAATGACGCTGTGGCATCTTGAACAGACATTCCGCCCGAAGCACATTCGCATATTCCTGATTGATGATTCCATTGTCCCGAAAGAGATCCGAAACAGCGTATTAATGTATTTTTCTCTTTACATGTTCGTTTTGATATCGGCCACGCTGCTATTGGCGGGAACGGGAGTCGCTTTTGTTACCAGCCTCAGCGCCGTTATCTCCTGTTTCAATGGCGTGGGGCCCGGCCTCGACCTTGTGGGGGCAATCGGTAACTATGGCTCTTTGCCCACGACCGGCAAGTTGTTGTTGTCCCTTGTCATGGTGATGGGGCGACTTGAAATTTACGCGATAGCAACGCTGGCTATCCCTTCTTTCTGGAGGCGATTTTGAAAGCTGAGGTGCTTCTGCCTTATGTTGGTCATTTCCCGGCACGCGGAGGACGTCAGGCCTTGAAGTACATATATAGGATACCAGCAACGGACCATGCTGGGCGTTGACGCTATATATCAACCCTGAAAGAACAACGAATGCCGCCTTCTGCGACTTGTGAAACGCAGGTATGATTTATATGGAACGGATAACAGCCACATCATGAATCATTATTCTTTTATCAAGAACCTCGGCCTTGCGAGCATGGCGGTCGCCTTAATGTTTTTGCCCTCGCTGGCCTGTGCCCTGCTGTATTGGGAAACAGGCATGATGGGGGCCTTTCTCCTGAGCATGGCGACCGCTTTTTGTGTAGGCGCCTTACTGTACTTCCTGGGGCGCAAGGCGGATGGTCGAATTTACCACAGGGAGACCCTGGCGCTCGTTGGCGTTGGCTGGCTCCTGACCGCCTTCTATGGTGCCTTGCCTTATATCATATCCGGACAATTATCTTTCGTAGATGCTTATTTTGAATCTATGTCTGGCTATACGACAACAGGGGCTACAATTATATCTTCAATTGAAGTTTTGCCCCGAAGCCTGTTGTTCTGGAGAAGTTTCACCCACTGGTTAGGCGGCTTGGGAATCATCCTGCTGCTTATCATTGTGTTGCCCTTTCTTGGCGCCGGTGGCAAACTCCTGTATCGTTCTGAAATGCCCGGCCTGGACAAGAGCAGCCTGCGGCCCCGAATTAAAGATTCTGCCCTCATATTGCTGAAAATATACATCAGCCTCACTGTCATCATGACGCTATTATTGATGATTGCGGGAATGAACCTGTTCGAAGCGCTCTGCCATACCTTTGCCACCTTGGCCACGGGAGGTTTCTCCACCCGCAACAGTAGTATCGCCGCGTTTCATAGTCCTTTAATTGAAAGTATAATTGTAGTTTTCATGATCATAGCCGGAACGAGCTTCAGCCTGCTGTTTTGTATAAGCAAAGGTGATTTCAAAAAACTTTTTGCCAATGCCGAATTTCGTTGCTACATATTGGTATTGTCCGCCGCTTCCCTGCTGATAACATTCAACCTGCAGGGGGCTAATCATCCCCTCCCCGGACCTATCGGGGTAACCAATGCGGCGGTGGTCCCTGATATATGGGACCATATCCGCAATTCCATTTTTCAGGCCGCTTCCGTGATGACCACGACGGGATTCTGCACCGTGGACTTTGATTCCTGGCCTCATTTTTCACGAGCGCTTCTGGTCATCCTTATGTTTGTGGGTGGCTGTTCCGGTTCCACAGGAGGCGGTCTCAAAGTGGTACGTGTATTCTTGTTGTTTAAGATTATGTATAAGCATTTCGAGCATACCTTCAAGCCGAAAAATATCCGCGTATTGCGTATAGATAGTCTCACCATTTCAGATGAGCATCAACGTTCCCTACTGACTTTTTTTACCATCTATACGGTTGCGGTTGTTGGGGGAACCGCGTATCTGGCTTTTCTTGACCTTCCCCTGGTAACCAGTTTTACCGCTGTTGCGGCCTGTCTTAATAATGTCGGACCGGGTCTTGAACTGGTGGGGGCGGTCGAGAACTATGGCTTCATTCCCGCATCGGGGAAACTGATGTTATCCCTGCTCATGGCCATGGGCAGGCTTGAGTTGTACGCCATTTGCGCGTTATTTATTCCGTCATTCTGGAAACGATATTAAGCACAAAGGGCTTCTGGTGATATCCCCTTCTGATTGCATTTGCCGCCTTGACGAAATATGTCCCTACTTCACCCGTTTCCCCTTGTCATTTCCTTTGACTTTGTTCCAAGACGATCCTCCGGGGTGGATATTTGATCCCTTTTGTGGCTGCGGCACCACGTTATTCGCCGCGCGCTGCGCAGGCTATCATGCCTTTGGTATGGATTCCAACCCCCTCGCCGCCATTGTGGCCCGGTCAAAATTAATAAGGATAGATGTAGAAACGGTACTGAAGCGGGCAAGAGAACTGCTGGCCGAGAAAAACAATCCGCCCGTTCCGGAGGGGATGTTTTGGGAGTTGTGTTTTTCCCCCCGTGTACTGGAATCCCTGTGTATTTTCAGGGCACGCTTTGAAAGAGGATTGGAGAACGATGCGGACATTATGCTTTGTGCCCTTATATGCGGAATGCTCCATGGCCCGGGCGGCGAAGGAACCAACTTATATCTTTCAAATAAAATGCCCTCCTCCTTTTCGCCCCCGCCGGAAGCGCTAACCGACTATTGGATACACAATCGCCTAAGGCCGCCCGATATAGATATTTATGATATCCTGAGTCAACGTAGCCGCTATCTTCTGAATACCCTTCCCGCCTCTGTCCCGGGAAAGGTCAAACTTGCGGACAGCCGTGACCAGCGGTCTTATGCCTACGACACATATTTTAACCGGGTAACGACCTCTCCCCCCTATTATGGACTGGATAGCTATCATGCAGACCAATGGCTCCGTCTTTGGCTGCTGGGAATCCCAAGCGACCCAGGCGGCAATATCAATCACTATGATGAAAACGTCTATGTCCATGACTTGGCGGCCGTATGGAAAAATTGTGCAAGCGTATGCTGTGATGGCGCGAAACTCGCTATCCGTTTCGGCAACGTTCATGGGCATGAGAATGTCCCTGCGCATGAATTGCTTGAGGCATCGTTTGCCTTGGCGAACGCTGGATGGATAATGGACGGCAAAAGACCGGTAAAAACCGAATCCACCTCGACAGCGCAATCCGTTCCTTTCCCTCCACCTACCCCACGCCCCATTTCCGAATATGAATTCTTTTTCCACGTAGAGAAATAACAGACAACTGGAAGGAGTGCCAAGTTCCATCCGTGCGCCTGACTAAAATACCGGTCCCCACAATAGCCTGCACGTCCATTCATGGCTGGCCCCCCAAGGCGCTTGTATGCATTCCCACGCAGAATAGGCGGAAACCAGAAACAGGGCTGCAAATAACATCCATTGATACTTTCTACGCATGGCCGTAAATTGCGGCACGGACAAGAAGATCAATACGGGCACGGCGCCTATATGCCAGCGGAACCCGTATGCCGCACCGCCATAATTATTGGTTTTGAATACATAATACAGGGTCAGAACACCCCAGGCGATCGCCATGGCCAAGGCGAAGAACCGCAGTCCACCGGCCTTGTCCGCCACCATGCGGACAAAACCAGGCAAAGCCAAAAGCAATACGGGAAACAACATGAAAGTTCCAAAGCGGCCGATATGCATATGGAACCAATAGATGAGGCGGCTCTCATTCAGTCCATCCACACCGATAGGATTTCTCCAGTACGAATTTCTAAAGTTAAACATGGCCTCCTGCATCTGTACCGGCAGGGGATTTCCGGTAATAACCGTCATCAAAACAAAATGTAGCAGGAGCAATGGGGCGGCGCCGATTGTCACCCATCGGAGAAAGAATAGGGGGAACTTTAAGAAAAGCAGACATCCAAGAGCCGCGGGGAAAATCGTGATTGGGATATCCGTAACAAAGACAAAGGCTGTGCAAAACCCGTAGGCCAGAAATCGCCACCACACCGGTTTCAGTTTTCCGGCGTACAATCCAATTCCAAAATAAAGCGCACCGCATAAGGCAGCCGCCGAAGGGGTATGATTGTTAATCTGAAGCGCATATCCCAGCAGGGGCGATGCGAAGGCAACACAGAGCAACATCAATGCAGCTTTGTACCGTATGGGCACGAAAAGACGCAAAAGCAACGCAAAGAAGAAAACACCCAGCACATAAGGAATTTTTATCAGGGGAAAAATCATCGCGCGCAGTATGGGCTTGAGATCCTCCGGGCAGGTCAGTTGCCAGCCAAAATATCGCCTCAACAGCAGATATTCACCCGTCATCATAAGGGGGAGTATCGGCGGCTTACTCGATATCATCCGGCCATCGGATGTACGCACTTTGTCTACCGTAAGCGCCTCGAAAGGGTTTGCGGGCTGGCTTATCGGTCTGTCAATCCGCCATGTCCCGTCATGCGCGAGCGCATACACCGTCGCGAGGCGACTATTCACCGTTTCACCCACAAAAATTCCAGGAGCCAACAGGAAAATCGGCAGGACAGCCGCCAAAAATGCGCCCCATAGCCAGATATCCCCCCACATCAGCGGCCATCGCGCCCCGGATACTTGTGTGGAAGAATGGCCGATACCTGCTTCATCTTCAATCAAGGTACTTGACGCGGAGAGGTTACTTTTCACCTCGTACACGCTCCCATATTCTGCCAAACCAGCCTCGCTGCTCCGCCGCGGGATCAACACGCACCGGCTCTTCTTCATGGGCAACCCATTCACCATTCACTTTTTCATCCGTCTTTTCCGCATCGAAAATGGCGCCTGTTTGGACCCACCGCCCATTATGCCATTCGAAAACAAGCGTCTGCGATCCCGTGTCGCGAAGAAAATCCGTATCGGACGCAGCGAGATTCTGTTTGCGGTGCATCTTGGTGGAATAGCGTGTCTTGTTCAATTTAACTTCAGCAATCAATGGACGCGTACGCAAATCGTTTTCCCGAAACTCAATGGTAAAACCCTCCGCACCGTCCGGATACACCGAATATTCTCGAAAATAATAGGGACGCCGGTAAATTACCGGTATGCCGGACGATTCCGATACCTGATTTTCGTTTGTAATCTTCTCACGTATCAGGTCTTTCAGATGTTCCTTGGCCTGTTCCTGATCCGGGATAAATTCCGGATCCCTGAACCCGCTTGTTGCCGGACCGACACCTTTGGATGTATCCCCGGCACAGCTTACAATGAAAACCAATGTCGCCAATGTCATCATGGTCGGCAATATCTTGGTGCATGACAATTTCATGACTTCTCCCTTTTCTTGACGAAATTACGCTTCAAGCGGTTATTCAAAAGTATCCCAAGTCGTGTACGAAAAATGCCGTCACACTCGACGCGCCCCCTCTCGCCGGCCTTTGATAAGGAGAACCCATACGCCTTCCTCCATGCGTTTGGCCTTCTAAAGAAAAATCGGCGGACGTCAAAACCATCGCGACACCGTATCGTACATCCTCTTGAGCGTATCATGGTAACACATTGACCGTCGGTGTGGAAAACGGTGTAGCGCCCTAAGTTTTATTTTGTCCTGGCGTCTGTGATATAACACAATGTGTAGAAAATAACATTGAATTCAATACTATATACGGTGTAATCCATGGGTGAAAACAAGGTGATGCAGGAAACAGGTGTTTCCAAATCCGCGCCCCAGGTAGTTATCTATACCGATGGCGGCTGCGAGCCAAATCCCGGTATCGGTGGCTGGGCAGTGGTCCTCATCGCGGGCAACCGTGAAAAAGAACTATCCGGCGGAAACCCCAATTCCACAAACAACCGCATGGAAATGACCGCGGCCATTAAAGCACTCGAGGCGCTGAAACGCCCCTGTTCAGTTCAACTTCATTCAGACTCCAAGTACCTTATAACGGGAATTACTTGCTGGATTCATAAGTGGAAAAGAAACCACTGGATGCGGGGCGGGAAACCGGTGCTGAATGCGGATTTGTGGCGGCGCCTGGACGAACTCTGTCAACTTCACCATGTGGAATGGATTTGGGTACAGGGCCATGCCGGCAACAAGTATAACGAACGCTGCGACCAATTGGCCCAATGCGCCATAGCCGCCCATAAAACATTCCCCGATGATAGTGGCTTCCCGGATTCAAACCCAGGAGACTAAAACAAGAACGATGTCGAGAATGCGCACAGAAATGCAGCGGGGGATGACCGTATATGGTCTCCCCGTGCTTATTGGTTTGGGCGGCATTCTTTACGCTCAGCAGCTCCCCCCTCAACTGTTGCGTGTTACCGTTACGCTGGTTTCAGTGGCGCTCCCGCTTTGGGCAAGCGGCAGTTTGCTTTCCCGTTATCAGACCAGTTATCTGGAACGCCTTTTGATGCTCATAGGCGTTTTACTCCTTCTATTAAGCGTCTCATACAACATCTCCGGCGACTTTTCGCAAAGTATGACAAGGGGGCCGGTGCTTGTTCTTGCGCGCATACTCGGTATGTTAAGCCTGTTTCTGGGTCTGTTCGTGGTCCTTTTTTTCGTAATTCGCCCGGGTGCCGGCGCCGAAGAAATGGCCGATCGCTTCAGGTTTCTGGCTGAACATATTTCCGAGGGCTTTATAGTAAGCCAACCTGACGGTAAGATCGTGTTGGCCAACCAACAGGCATTGGATATGTTCGAAATGAAGCGGGAAGACACTATCGGACAAAATATCCGACAGATTGCCTCAACGCTGGGCCTGAACGTGGTGATACGCCACCTTGATGACCGCGCCGACGGCATCATTTCCGAATATGAGATTGTGTGGCAAACACCAAACAACTATCGCGTCCTTCTCATAGGCGGCACCCCCTTATTCAACAAGCGTGGCAAACACATGCTGACCCTGGCCACTGTTCGCGATATTACCGAACAGCGCCAAATGACCCAGCGCGCCAGGGAACATACCGAAAGCCTGCAGAAACAGGTGGAAGAACAAACCCAAAAACTGCGCCAGTCGGAAGACTGGTTGCGACATCTCTTGTTTTCCATGAATGAAGGATTCCTTACTGTTGACGCACAATACCGAATCCTGCTGGTGAACGATAAAGCGGCCTCTTTGCTGAAAACAGACAGGGATAATCTTCGCGGCCGTGATATCTTCGAGTATGTGAACACTGTGGGGCGTACACGGCTTCAGAACCTCTTTATGCACGCCATGCAGGCCACAGGCAGCAAAGGACGCAGAGAGGAAGTGGAGTTTCTGGATGTGGAGGGCAACCAGTTTCCTGCTCTTGCCGGTGTAGTATATCTAAACGATCCGAAACATGACAATGAGGGGTATTCGCTTGCACTAACGCCCATAGCGGATTTTAAACAGATGCAGCAAAAACTCCTCTTTCACACCAGACAACTGGAACGCGCCAATGAGGAATTGCGTTCCCATGACCGCGCAAAAGACAGTTTCCTCTCCAATGTTACCCATGAATTGCGGACGCCTCTTACCACGATACGTGGATATATTGAGATGTTCCTTGAAAACAACATAGGGGAAATAACGGACGCCCAACGTCACGCACTGATGGTTATGGACCGTAATTCAAAGCACTTGCTAAATAACATCAACGAGATGATTGAATTCAGCCGTATGCAGATCAAAGGCATACATCTCTTAATGAACCTATACGATGCAACGGCACTGGGACGTGAAGCCGTAGCGGCGTTTCTGCCGGCGGCGACGGAAAAGAAAATCAAAATGCTGGAAAATTCCCCGAGTTATCCGCTGCTCGGATGGGGAGACCGGGACAAACTGCTGCAAGTCTTGGGAATACTGCTGAATAATGCCGTCAAGTTTACCGAACCTGAAGGCGTCATAACCCTTTCCATAGCATGTGAGAAAGATTCCGACATCATTTTCTCTGTGAAAGATACCGGCATCGGGATAGACCCGGTTAATCAGGCTAAAATCTTTGAACGGTTTTTCCAGGTGGACCGTTCCAAAACAAGAAAATATGAAGGCTCCGGTATCGGCTTGTCTATTGCCAAAACCATTATCGAAGCCCATGAAGGATCTATTAAAGTCAATAGTATTCCTGATCATGGCTCCACTTTCATCGTACATCTTCCAAACAGTATCTTCGTGAAGGATGTAGACACCGATACGGCAGCTGGGCTCAAGGCACTGCGTATACTCATCGTTGAGGAAAGTGAAGAACGACGCGACGCGCTGCGGTCCTTTTCTCCCCTCGACTCCTGCCCTGTCCATTTTGTCCCCAACGGTTACCAGGCGGCGCGTCACCTCTCCGGAGAGAAGCCGGACATGATCATAATCAACGACGCCCCGGCTGACGTTGCCGGGGAAATTTCCCTGCGCTTTCTGCGGCAATATCCAGGCACCATGGAAGTGCCCGCTATTGTACTGACCGGCGAGCGCAGTGACGTCCTGCAACGAACGCTGGAAAGTGGAACTAATGTCCGCTTCCTGTACAAACCTTTCAAAGCGGACGTACTGGTGCAGTTGATGGAACGTATCGTTACAAGCGGCATAACTATCGCCGAGAATATATTCGAAGAATATCTCCACCCCCCCACCGATAAACCCCTTGCGCTGATAATTGACGCTGATCCGGGTTTCCTGGAATGGGTGGATACCGCACTCAAATATGATGACATTGACGCCTGCTGCATTTCCTCCCCGGAACGTATTCTTGAATTCAACGAGTTCACGCGGTCGCCTGATGCCATTTTCATAGATTCCGACATGTCCACCCGACAGTTGGAGGAATTATTAACCTCTCTTCGTTCCTGCGCAGCCACATCGGACAAAGCTGTGTATCTGCTAACCGGAATGACCACAAAATACACCAAGACCCACGAAATACAATGTGCGGGCACCCTCCACAAACCTTTTCCAATAAGCGACATGACGGCTATTGTCTTGTCCGCAAAAAAATACAGAAATACAAAAGGCAACACAGTAGTACCATGATCATTACCGTGCACCCACACGTTAATATAACTCCGAGGCTGGTTCCTATCGGATACCACGTCAACACGAGAACGCTGTCTCTGCAATCACGTAAGACAACACGAAAACAAGATAAAACAAAGGAGTACCGTCATAGTATGCTTTCCCTGGCCTTATTCACGGGAATCCTTCTGGTATCAACCGCATCCATGGGAAATTCTCCGGCTCCTCTCCCTGTGAGCTCCATTTGCGTTGAAGTTGAAACACGCCAGATCCTGATGGAGCAAAATGCGGACATCCTCCGTCCACCGGCAAGCATGTTGAAGATGATGCAAATGCTGCTGGTGGAAGAAGGCATGCAGTCCGGCAAATGGAATTATGAACAAATAATAACGGTTTCCAGCCGATCACAGGGCATGGGAGGAACACAAGCGTATCTGGAGAAAGGAGAATCTTATACGCTAGAACAACTGATGAAAGCCATCGCCGTTATTTCAGCGAACGATGCGTCCGTTGCCGTTGCCGAGGGGCTTTGGGGCAGCGTGGAAAACTGTCTGGCAGCCATGAACACCCGCGCTGCCGAACTCGGGATGCGTAACACCCGCTTTTACAGCGTTAACGGCCTCCCGCCCAGCGATAAGGTATCCTTCGACCAGACCACAGCCCGTGAAATGGCTATTCTCGCTTTGAAGGTATTGGAATACCCGAAGATACTCACCTGGACAAGCCTTAGAGAATATGCCCTCCGCCCCACAGACAAACCAAAAGAAAACACAAACAAACTGCTGAAGGATGTGCCCGGATGCGATGGCTTAAAAACCGGGTATATCATGGCTGCGGGCTTCTGCCTGACGGCCACGGCCAAACAAAATGACATCAGACTTGTCGCGGTCGTCATGGGCAGCGATAAAAAGGGCCGTTTCACCCATACAAAAAGCCTTCTGGAACAAGGCTTTCAGATGATAACCCGCGTCACTCCCGTAGAGGCAAAAAAGCCGATAGGAGAACCGGTTCCAGTGGAAGACAGCATGGATGAAAAAGTACGACTTTTAGCCAGAGACCCTATTGAAGCCATTGTAAAAACCAAGGACATTCCAGGACTTACTCTGCGAATTACCGCGCCCGCGACTTTGAAGGCGCCTGTGGAAGCCGGTACCGAGATAGGCGTAGTGCGCCTGATGAATAAAGACAAAGAACTCGGGAAAAGCGCCCTGCTTGCCGACAGGTCGGTGGAAAAGAAACGACTGACCGATTATGGTTTCGGCTGCATGGGCCGCAAAGAATAACCTGCAATAAAATCCCCGCGTCAGCGATCCCGGCGTCTCTGTCTGTAATATTATCCCTGCCGGATAACATTATCACCCGAAAAAAATATTACCCCATTTACCTTTGAAGTTATCTTCGGCTTATGTTATACTACCTTTACATAAGCGATATCGCGGGGTGGAGCAGCCTGGTAGCTCGTTGGGCTCATAACCCAAAGGTCGTAGGTTCGAATCCTACCCCCGCTACCAATAAAATCAAGGACTTACGTCAGCGTAAGTCCTTTTTTTATGCTCAAAAAGGCCGATTTGATACCAATTTGATACCATGAAATCGGCCGCTCGGTTCTGCCGCATAAGAAATGGACTTGCCACACATGACCTCGGACCCAAGCAGAATGGAGGATGTGTGCAATGGCTTCCTTACTCAAACGCGGCAAAATCTACTATGCAAAATATCGGCAAGGCAAGAAGCAGCGCATGGTCTGTCTTCATACCCGGTCCCGTCCCATGGTGATGGATCTGCTTCGGAAACTTGAATGTAGTCTGGTAACTGGCGATGAATTCCCGCTTTCAACCAAAACACCGATTGCCAAAGTGCTATCGGCCTACATCGCGCATATGCGCGCGGCAAAGACCAAGAATACGCTCAAGAGCGAGCTGTTTTATTTGCGGGACGTCTTTGGACCGCTCTGCCCTGAACTGGATATCCCGCAGAAGTCTGGCGCAAGAAAAAAGAAGAACATGCGCAGACCGGCATCTGGGTACATCGAAGCCGGTTCTTTCGAGGGAATTACGACGGCGCAGATTGTGGTGTTCATCTTGGCGCGCATGCAAGCCCGGAAGTTGTCTCCGAAGACCTGTAATTACTACCGGGGCATCTTATCCCGGCTTTTCAGCTGGGCCATGACCCAGTACGGTGTGCGGATGCCCAACGATGTCAATCCGGCGCAGAAGGTCGAACGCTACCGTGAACAGGCGCATGCCATCCGTTTCCTGTCACGCGAGCAAATTGAGGAACAGATTGAAGCCTTAGACGGCTATCCCGTCTTGCAGACGCTGGTGGCCATTTACATCTTTGCGGGTGTGCGACGGGAAGAAGCACTGTGGCTTACTCGAAAGGACATTGATCTCGATGCTGGAAAATACGGTGTGCTCCATGTCCGCTCCAAAACTGTAAACGGCGAATTCTGGCAGCCCAAGACGAAAGTCAATCGGGTCGTTCCCATTAGCAGGAAGTTGCGGGAATACCTCGACCGGTATGAAGTTAAAATTGTTCCAGGCGCCTGGTACCTCCCTTCACCTACAGGAAAGCGATGGCATCCAGACAATTTCTCTCAGGACTTGCGGGCTATTAACCAGAAGAAAGGGCTCCCATGGGGGTGCCTGGACTTTCGGCATACTTTCGGAAGCCATTTGGCCATGAAAGGGGAAAGCCTGTACAAGATTGCAACGCTGATGGGAAACTCGCCTGAAATCTGCCGGAGGCACTATGCCTCTCTCTTACCGGAATCCCTGATCGATTCCGTGGAATTCATGGAGGAACGTGCCCCGCTAGAAGCGTGTGGCAGTCTTAAACCCAGATTGCATTTGCTACCGCGGCCCGAGGCAAACGAGCAAGGTTAGATACAACCGAGATATAACGATGGGGCCATCTTCTCTGGACTTGCCACAAGCAATTGAGATGGCCCCGTCTACACAAGATAATGTTATTGCCTTAGCATTCGTGATTGCTCGTACTGCTCCACTTCTTTTATAAGATAACGAATGATTCCATTCCTTCCATCCCCCAGACACAGCCGCGTCAGACGCGCCCGAACTGCAATGCGATCTACGGTGGAGCGGGAGCAACGCCAGCGAACAACCAGTTCCCTGGGGGAAATGTACACCACCCCGTTACTCGCCGCCTCATGGTTTTGTGAAGCAGCGGATGTCTTCAATATTGTCTTAAGCCCGGACTCTTTTTTAGGAACGCTTGCCATAAATGTAACCTTCGGACTCGTGGCGTCTTAAAATGGCACTTTGGGAGCGAGAACGTCTGCCACATTCGCAAAGGTGATGCCGTCAGCATTTGTTTTGTGCTTGATGACAATGCGGCATTGCTTTTCGAGTACTCTACAGTCGTAAGTTCTCAACGTTCATGATGCATCATATTCTTTGAGTAGAG
>JAEAMG010002115.1_pt1 | contig 13130 bp, 13 predicted proteins | sample 8958741 | NCBI WGS metagenome assembly JAEAMG01 (sample SAMN16933256, study PRJNA681125) | bioreactor sludge metagenome | isolation source: anaerobic bioreactor treating anionic surfactant - SDBS | place: India: Bengaluru | collected 2019-02-28
TATCCGCCAGGTCGAGGAGCAGGCGAACGAAGAGGCCGATCGCAAGGCACGGGAGATCATCACGCTGGCGGTTCAGCGCGTGGCGTCGGATCAGGTGGCGGAGATAACCGTGTCCAGTGTGGCGTTGCCCAGCGATGAGATGAAGGGACGGATCATCGGCCGCGGCGGACGCAACATCCGTACGATCGAGAACGCGACAGGTGTGGACTTGCTGATTGATGACACCCCTGAAGCCGTCACCGTGTCGAGCTTTGATCCGGTGCGGCGTGAGGTGGCACGCGTGGCTCTGAACAAGCTCATTGTTGACGGGCGCATTCACCCGGCGCGGATAGAGAAGGTAGTCAAGAAGGCGCAGCAGGAAGTAGAGGCCGTCATCCAGGAGGAAGGCGAGCACGCCGTGATGGAGGTGGGCGTTCATGGCCTGCATCCCGAGCTGGTCCGGCTGCTCGGACAGCTCAAGTTCCGCACGAGTTACGGCCAGAATATGCTGATGCATTCGCTGGAGACGGCGCATCTGGCCGGCATCATGGCGGTGGAGTTAGGGGCCAACGTGGCCCTGGCCAAGGAAGCGGGCCTGTTGCACGATATCGGGAAGGCACTGACCCATGAGACGGAAGGCTCCCACGCACGAATCGGAGCGGACATCGCGCAGCGCCTCGGCAAGTCGGCCGCAATTGTCAATGCCATTGCCGCACATCATGCCGAGGAAGAGCCCCAGACGCTTGAAGCAGTCCTGGTGCAGGCTGCCGATGCCGTCTCAGGCGCGCGCCCGGGTGCGCGACGCGAAACCCTGGAAACCTATATCAAGCGTGTCGAGGCGCTGGAAGGCCTGGCCGATTCCTTCCAGGGCGTGGACAAGTCCTATGCTATCCAGGCGGGGCGTGAGATTCGTATCATTGTCAAGCCTGAAGCGATTGACGACCTGGGGATCATCACCCTGTCACGGGATATCGCCAAGAAGGTCGAAGAGAGCCTGCAGTATCCCGGCCAGATCAAGGTTACCGTGATCCGCGAGACGAGGGCTGTGGATTACGCCAAGTAATGGACTGTGCTGCAACCCGGCCGCCTCGTTGACGACCGGCGAGCTGTGGCAGCGATGTTGAGCATGGCGTCCGTATGGCAGTTGTCCTCCGGCTTTCCGTTTTGGTGCATGAATGGCATCGAAGGAGACGACGAACATGGACATCTTGAAAGTCTCGGCCAAGTCCAGGTCTACGGCAGTTGCAGGCGCAATTGCCGGCGTAGTCAGGGAGAGCGGGCGTGCGGAAGTCCAGGCCATCGGTGCCGGAGCCGTGAACCAGGCCGTCAAGGCGGTGGCCATCGCTCGTGGCTATCTGGCAGAGGATGGCATTGAGATCGTCTGCACACCGTCCTTTACTGAGGTGATGATCGGCGATCAGGAGCGGACAGCAATCAAGCTGCTTGTGGAAAAGAAATGAGTAGTGCTGGCACTTTATCGTCGAATGCTGCGGTTGACTTGCACATACACACCGCAGCATCCGACGGCCAGTATGCACCCGCGGAGGTGGTCCGCCTGGCGCATGTTCAGGGCCTGACTACGATCGCCATCACCGACCACGATACTACGGATGGCGTCGCCGAAGCGCTGGCAGCGGCCGAGGGCATCGCGCTTGAGGTAATCCCTGGTGTGGAAATCAGCACGGACATCCCGCACTCCGAGGTGCACATTCTGGGTTACTACGTGGCCTATCAGGATCCGTCGTTCCAGGCCAGGCTGGCCCCTTTTCGCGACTCGCGCCTGAACCGGGCGCAGCGTATGGTGGCGAAACTGGCGCGCATGGGTCTCCCTCTAGATTGGCGAAGAGTGAGGCAAATCGCGGGCACTGCCACGGTGGGGCGCCCGCATGTGGCGCGGGCCATGGTGGAAAGGGGCTATGTTGGCTCGATTGACGAGGCCTTTGACCGGTACATCAATCGCAACGGCCCGGCGTATGTGGAGCGGCTCAAGATCTCACCGGCCGACGCAATCCAGTTCATCCTGGAGGCAGACGGGATACCGGTGTTGGCCCACCCTCTCTATGAGAGCTATCTGGTTCCGGAACTCGCCAGGCATGGTCTGGTTGGCCTGGAGGCGTACTACCTCGGCTACACCCCTGACGAGACCCGCTTTCTGGTCGACCTGGCCGCCAGACATGGTTTGTTGGTGACCGGGGGATCCGACTTTCACGGTGAAGAGGTACAGCCGGAGCACCTGCTGGGCGGCGTTATGGTGCCGGAGACAGCCGTCAGCAGCCTGAAGGCATGCCATGAGGCGCGGTCGCGCCGGTCCGGCTGAAGGCAACAGGAAAGCGCCGGCTGCCTCCGGAGCGGTCCGGCTCTCCGTTTGGTCCCTGGATTGCTGCGCTCCGCCTGCAACGAGGCCGGTGTTGTGCGGGCGCACACCTGCACACACCCTTGCCCTCTACCTGTCCTGCCCCTGGCCGCCTGGTTCGTCGGGTAGCGGTTTGTCCTTCCCGGACGGAGATGGCCTGGAGGGCGGATTCTGTCTCTGCTCCTGGGGGTGTGGCGGGCCGGGCTCCGGTCGCCGCGTTGACAATACCTGGTCGAGCGGCACCTCTATGGTGATACCGCTCTCCAGTGCGACGTGCACCGTCTCTTTCACCGCGTTGTGACCTGTGACCCTGCCCTCACCGTCGGCGGTGCTGATCAGATCTCCTGCCCTGGGCATCTTCTCCTGGACTTCCAGGTAATAGGCATTCTCGTAGGTCAGGCAACACAAGAGACGTCCACAGGCGCCCGATATTTCCATCGGGCTAAGGGGCAGACCCTGCAGTTTGGCCATTTTGATCGAAACCGGCATGAATTCGCACAGATGAGTAGCACAGCAGAGCTCGCGTCCACAGGGCCCTATGCCGTGGATGAGCTTGGCTTCATCGCGGACGCCGACCTGCCTGAGCTCGATGCGTGTGTGGAACATGCGCGCCAGGTCGCGTACCAGGTCGCGGAAGTCGATGCGCTGTTCTGACGTGAAGTAGAACGTCAGGTGCGACCCGTCCATGTTGTACTCGGCACGGATCAACTTGGCCGGCAGCCCCGTCTCCACCACTTTCTGGCGGCACCTTTGCAGAGCATCGGCCTCCAGGGTGGCGTAGTGTTCCGCGTTGGCCAGATCCGCGCTGGTCGCCTTGCGAATCACCGGCTTGAGCGGGTTTACCACCTCTGCCTGGGGCACTTCCTTGGGCGGATTGACTACGCGGCCCAATTCGCGGGCGCGCGCTGTCTCTACCACGACATAGTCGCCCACTTGCAGTTCATCCTTCAGACCAGCCGGGTCGAAGTAATAGGTCTTGGTCGCCGGCTTGAAACGTACTCCAATTACCAGTGGCATAGCATCACACCTGACTCATTCTTGATATGGGATAGGGACCAGGCTCGCCGTCTTTTGGGCGGGGCTGGTACTCCGTCCCGCCATCTTTTGGGCGGGGCTGGTACTCCGTCCCGCCATCTTTTGGGCGGGGCAAGGACAGTAACAGAACTTCCATGGCCAGAGTTGCATTCACATTCTGCTCAATCTGCTGCGCCGCGCGCTCGATGCTGCGCAGACAGGCGTGAATCTCGTCGAGCGTATAGTGTTGCGCTTCGCTGCTGACCGTTTGCTGCCGGTCGACGTTGACCAGGGCTTGCACATTGCCGCTCCTGGCCAGCAAGAGGTCGCGCCACCAACCCAGCCACAGATCCAGTACCTCAGGCAAGGCCTGCGGATTCTGGCCGAGTTGCTGCGCCAGGCCCACCCGGTCTGTGCGTTCTTGTCGTATGGCCTGCTCAAGGGCAACCAGGTACTTCTCGCGGCTGCGCAACAGAGCGTCATCCCGGCTGGCCTCGATTGCCCAGCCGAGACGACCACCCGATAACCTGGCCAGGACCCGGGCTCGTTGCGGTTCGAGGCCCCCGTACCCCTCGAGCGCCTGCTGCACCTGATCCACGGGCAATGGGCGCAGGTTCAGCAGCTGGCATCGCGATAGGATTGTCGGAAGCAGCATCTCTGCCTGCAGCGTGGTGAGGATCAGGATGACCCGCGGTGGCGGCTCCTCAAGGGTTTTCAGCAGGCAGTTGGCTGCTTCCAGAGTAGCCTGCTGAAAGTCGCAGAGGATGTAGACGCGCCGCCGTCCCTCAAAGGGAGCGAGGCTCATCTCCGACTGTATTTCGCGTATCTGGGCGATTTTGATGCTGGCGCCGGGCTCGTCAATGACCCGCACGTCAGGGTGCACGCCCTGCCCGATCTTGCGGCACGCCAGGCACCGGCCACAGGGTTTTCCGGTCTCCGCAAGGCAGTTGACGGCACGGGCCAGGTAGAGTGCCAGGCTGGTCTTGCCAATGCGCGGCGGACCGGCAAACAGGTAGGCGTGCGCCAGATGGTCCTGCGCCAGACCATGCTGCAGCAAATCCAGTGCCCACTCGTGGCCGATGACCAGGGGCGTATCTGCGGTGTTTTTCACGGACATACGGCTATTGTAGCACGACTTCCGGTCGCTGTCCAATCCCGTCCGCTTTTGGCAAGGCCTGCAACCTGTGCTACACTTGGCGCTATATGGTCATGCAAAAGGGCAAAGGGACTCGCGAAAACAAGATGGGCGCAGGTGACCTGTTCGAGCATCGGCGCAAGCTGCAGATGGCAAAGGACCAGCCTTTGGCGGCGCGTATGCGCCCGCGGACGCTGGACGAGTTCGTCGGCCAGGAGCACATCGTTGGCCCGGGAACCTTGCTGCGCCGGGCGATCGAGGCTGATCGCGTTTCCTCCATGGTGCTGTGGGGCCCTCCCGGCACCGGCAAGACGACCCTGGCGATGATCATTGCTCAGAGCACCCATTCGCATTTTGCCAGCATCAGCGCCGTCATGGCTGGCGTCGGCGACATCCGGCAGCTGGTGCAGGAGGCTCGAGACCGGTCGGGCATGTACGGCCAGCGCACGATCCTCCTGGTGGATGAGATACACCGCTTTAACAAGGCGCAACAGGATGCGCTGCTGCCCCATGTAGAGGATGGCACGGTCACTCTCATCGGCACGACTACCGAGAACCCCTATTTTGAGGTCATCGGGGCGCTGGTGTCCAGGTCGCGGGTTTTCCAAATGAAGGCGCTGAGCAACGCCGAGCTCACGACCCTTCTGCGCCGGGCCCTGGCGGACCAGGAGCGGGGGTTGGGCAAGATCCCGGTGGAGATTGATGACGATGCCCTGGCGCATCTGGTGCACGTGGCCGGTGGCGACGCGCGCAATGCGCTGAATGCTCTGGAGCTGGCGGTCATCACGACTCCGGCGGATAAAGCCGGCCGGGTTCATGTCGATCTGAAGGTGGCGCAGGATTCCATCCAACGCCGGGCCTTGCTCTATGACCGGGACGGGGACGCGCACTATGATACCATCTCCGCCTTTATCAAGAGCTTGCGCGGTGGTGATCCGGATGCCGCTCTGTACTGGATGGCACGCATGATCTACAGTGGCGAGGACCCCAAGTTCATCGCGCGGCGCATGATCATCCTGGCCTCAGAGGACATTGGCCTGGCGGACCCTCAGGCGCTGGTGGTGGCGACGGCTGCCGCGGAAGCCCTGGAGTGGGTAGGCCTGCCGGAGGCGCAGTATGCCCTGGCCGAAGCGGCGCTCTACCTGTCTACAGCGCCCAAGAGCAATTCCTGCGGGGCGTATTTCAAGGCATTGAGCGAGGTCGAGCGCGATGGCATCACGGACGTGCCCAATCACCTGAAGGACACGACGCGGGACGGCCAGGCTCTGGGCCATGGCGATGGTTATCGCTACCCGCATGAGTTTCCTGAACACTGGGTTGCGCAGCAGTACCTGCCGGAGCGGTTAAAGGGCAAACACTGGTATGAGCCCGGTGAGCTCGGGTATGAGAAGGTGATTCAGGAGCGCCTGGCCCGATGGCGCAAGGACCAGCAAGAGGAGTAGGTGCCGGGCCGGTCAGGCATTCTCCAGCAGTGTCTCGGCGCAGTAGGAACTGCGCACAAAGGGGCCGCTGAGTACCCCGCGAAACCCCAACCCTCGCGCTCGTTCAGCGTACGACTCGAAAGTCTCCGGTGTCACATATTCGATGACCGGGTAGTGCTGTGGCGAAGGCCGCAGGTACTGGCCGAGGGTCACGAAATCGCAGCCCACGCCGTGCAGGTCCCGCAAGACATCCATGACCTCTTGCTCGCGCTCTCCCACACCCAGCATCAGCCCCGACTTGGTGTACACTGTGGGGCACAGTTGTTTGGCGTATTCCAACACGCGCAACGACTGCCGGTAATCCGCCTGAGGCCGGATTTGCGGATAGAGCCGGGGCACTACTTCCACGTTGTGCCCCAGGACCTCGGGACGGGCGGCGGTAACGGCCTGTACGGCTGCCGCATCGCCCTGAAAGTCGGGAACCAGCACCTCCACGGTAGTGGAGGAATGCCTGTGTATGGCCCGGATGCAGGCGGCAAAGTGGGCCGCGCCGCCGTCCGGCAGGTCATCGCGCGTCACCGAGGTGATTACGACATGGCGCAGGCCAAGCTGCCGCACGGCGGCGACGATGTGCTCGGGCTCCAGGGAGTCCACCGGCTGGGGTGAACCGTGGTCGACAGCGCAAAAACGACAGTGGCGAGTGCACCGCCGGCCGAGGATGAGGAAGGTGGCCGTCCGCTGGCGGAAGCACTCACCGATGTTGGGACAGGCCGCTTCTTCGCAGACGGTAGCCAGTTCGAGTCCGTCGAGCATCGATTTCATCCGTTGCCAGGTTTCGGCAGTGACCGCCGGGCGTTTGAGCCAGGGCGGCCTGGGGGGTGATTCATCCTTCCTGTTCATCGCGGCGATTATACCCCGGTCTTTGCAGATCATGCAAGGCGTGGTATACTTGGATTCGTGCCAACAAGAGGTGGGATCGTCCTCGTGCTAAGGAGAATCTGGGTTTCCCTGACATCGTGGCTGCCCGGTAGACGGCGCGCCGTCGAAGAGCTGCTCGTCCAGCTATCCGGCAACCAGGCACGCCAACGTTGGGAAGCCGCCGAAGCCCTGGCCCCGTACAGCGGTCAGGCGCAAGTGGCCGAAGCCCTGGTTGAGGCGCTGGGTGATGCGCACCCGTTTGTGCGTTGGCAGGCCGGGCAGAGCCTGGCCCAGCGCAAGGACGAGCGCACGTATTCCCTGCTGGAGAGCGCGCTTGCCAGCAGGAACCTGTACCGGCGGGGCGCGGCGGCGGATGTTCTCGGGCAGTTGGGGGACAAACGAGCCGCGGCCGTTCTTTCCAGGACGCTTGATAGCCGCAATGCGGAGATCCGTTGCAGCGCCGCGGAGGCGCTGGCGCGCCTGGCGGACCCGGAGACCCTGCCGGCTCTGCTCAAGGCCCTTGGCGATAGCGATGAGCATGTGCGCCGGGCAGCCGCAGCTGCGGTGGGCGCCATCGGCGGGCCGCAGGCCATCGCGGCGCTCCTGACTGCTCTGCAAGACACGAGCGCCCCGGTGCGCGCCAGCGCGGCCATGGCCCTGGGCAAGGTGGCCGACCCGGAGACCGTTGTGTCTCTGCAGCATGCGCTCGGCGATTCCGACCCGGCGGTGAGGTGGCATGCGGTGCGTGCGCTGGGCGTGGTAGGGGACGAAGCCAGCGTGCCCATGCTCCGGCCGCTATCCAATGACCAGGCCGTGGTGTTTGGCGGTTCCGTCGCTCAGGCCGCGCAGGAAGCCATCCAGGAGATTGAGGCACGCTGCAAGAAGCAGGCGCGGGCCGGCCGCACTCTGTGACCGCAGCGGCTTTGACTGAAGAGGAGTAATTGGCATGATCCTTTGTCCCAGTTGTGGCGTGCGCAATCGCAGGGGAAGCAAGTATTGTTACCGCTGTGGTCAGCGTTTGGACGTCAATTTTGATGTCAGTTGCCCGTCCTGTGACAGGTTGAATCCAGCGGGCAGTGCATTCTGTGCGTTCTGCGGGGCCGCAATGGGTGCTGTGCCGTCGACCGGCGCGCCCGCGGTGACCCCGCAACCCCACGGGGGTGCGAGTACGCGACCAGCCCTTGAGAGCAATCCGCAGAGCGTGGAACCTGTTGCCGAATCAGAGCATGAGGTGCCTCCCTGGCTCTACGAGCAGGCGGCCGGTCGCCCCGCTGAAAAGGCTCGAACACCCGCCGGCGAACCCGGCTCGGCCACCCGGGGGTCGCCTGCGCAGAGCAAGTATCTGAATGACATCCCCGGCGCGCTGCCCAAAACCGAGGGCTGGCTGTCGTCTGCGACAAAATCCGACAAGCCTGCCGAAAATGAGCCGCAGCCAACCAGGCCCAGGGGACAGGGGGGATGTTTGACGCTCGTGCTGGCCACCCTGTTGGCGGTTGCCGGCCTTGCGCTCATGGTCGTGATCTAGGCGCGGGTTCCGCGGATCCTCAGCCATCTACCACTCGAGGAAGAAGATGCTGCTCACCCGTGATCAAGTCAAACATGTCGCGGACCTGGCCAGGCTCGGCCTGAGTGAAGAGGAGATCGAGCTGTACCAGAGGCAGCTATCCGCCATTCTGGAGTACGCGGCGATTCTGCAGCGGCTGGATACCGATGCCATCCCACCAACGGCCAGCGTCCTCCCTGTGCTCAATGTGATGCGCGAGGACGAGCCCGCGGTTTCCCTGTCTCAGGAAGACGCACTCGCCAATGCGCCGTCCGTGGCCGAGGGCCACTTTCGGGTCAGAGCCATTCTGGAGTGATGACGCAGCGATTCAGGCTGCAGGAAACAAGGTGCAGAGGTGTTTCGTACGCCGTCTCTTGAACTTTTGGCCTCGCGGTGAGGAATGACGGTCAAGCTGTACGAACTGACCATCCATGAAGCGCTTGAGCGGTTGGACAGGCGCGAATTCTCAGCGGCCGAGCTGACTCTGGCCGTGCTCGACCGCATCGTGGATGTGGACAATACAATCAAGGCCTACCTTACGCTGATTCCGGAGGTGGCTCTGGAGGACGCGCGCCGCGCTGATGAATTGCGCGCTGCGGGTGTCCATGGAGCGCTGCTGGGCGTTCCTCTGGCGCTCAAGGATACCATTTGCCTCAGCCAGGTTCCCACCACCTGTGGCTCTCAGATTCTCGAGTCTTTTGTGCCACCCTATGACGCCACAGTGGTGACGTTGCTGCGCCGGGCTGGTGCAGTTTTTCTGGGCAAGACCAACACCGACGAGTTTGCCATGGGCTCCTCAACGGAGAACTCGGCCTTTTTCACCACCCGCAACCCGTGGGACACTGCGCGCGTTCCCGGAGGATCCAGCGGGGGCAGTGCCGCGGCGGTCAGCTCCGACCAGGCTCTCGGAGCGCTGGGCAGCGACACGGGCGGCAGTGTGCGCCAACCCGCCGCGCTGTGCGGCGTGGTCGGCCTCAAGCCCAGCTACGGTCGCGTTTCGCGTCTTGGTCTGGCGGCGTTTGCTTCATCCCTGGACCAGATCGGCCCGTTGAGCAAGGATGTGACCGATTGCGCCCTGATGCTCAACGTCATCGCCGGCCACGACGCACGTGACTCGACCTCGCTGAATGTCCCTGTGCCTGACTACACCGGGGCCTTGCGGGATGGAATCCGCGGGCTGCGCATCGGTGTGCCGCGTGAGTACCTGGGTAGCGGCGTCGAGCCCGGGGTCGAAAGCGCGGTACGCCAGGCAATCGCTGTGTTGGCGGATCTTGGCGCTGAGGTCGGCGAGGCGTTTCTCCCGCACACCGAGTATGCTCTGCCGGCTTACTACTTGATCGCACCGGCGGAGGCCTCGGCCAATCTGGCTCGTTACGATGGAGTGAGGTATGGCTATGCGGATGCCGGTGCCCCCGATATCTGGACAGCCTATCGTCAAACCAGGCAGCACGGTTTTGGTTCGGAGGTCAAGCGGCGTATCATGTTGGGTACATACGCGCTGTCTGCAGGCTACTATGATGCCTACTATTTGAAGGCGCAGAAGGTCCGCACCCTGATCAAAGGCGATTTTGACCATGCCTTTGGTCAGTTTGATGTCCTGGTGGGACCCACCTCGCCCACGGTGGCCTTCCGTATCGGCGAGAGAGTCGACAATCCGCTGCAGATGTACCTGTCTGACCTGTTTACGCTGTCCCAGAACCTGGCCGGCATCTGCGCGATCTCACTTCCCTGCGGTTTGGCGGATGGGCTGCCCGTCGGGCTACAGATCACGGGGCCGGCCCTGGGCGAGGAAACGGTGCTGCGCGTCGCGTATGCCTATGAGCAGGCAACCCAATGGCACAAACAGAAACCCCCGATGAAGGAGGAGCAAAAAGCATGAAAGTGATCATACCGCTGGCGGGTTTTGGCACCCGGCTGCGTCCGCATACCTATACCAGGCCCAAACCTCTGGTATCCGTGGCCGGCAAGCCCGTGCTGGGCCATATCCTCGACAAGCTGGCGGAGCTGGACATCGAGGAGACCATCTTTATCGTTGGCTACCTGGGCGAGCAGATTCGCGAATATGTGGGTGCCCACTACCACTTTCCGGCCCGCTATGTCGAACAACACGAGCTGAAGGGCCAGGCGCACGCACTCTACCTGGCCAGGGACTATATCTCAGGCCCCATCCTGATCGTTTTTGTCGACACGATTTTTGACGCCGACCTGGACGCTCTGCCGCAAGAGCCCGCGGACGGCATCATTTACGTCAAAGAAGTGGATGACCCGCGGCGGTTCGGAGTGGTCATCACCGAGAACGGGGTGATCACCAGGCTGGTGGAAAAGCCGGCTACGCCCGTGTCCAACCTGGCTGTGATTGGCGTGTACTATGTGAAAGACTCGCGGCTCATGCTGGATTGTATCGAGGAGCTCATTCGCAAGGACATCAAGACCCAGGGGGAGTATTTCCTGGCCGATGCTTTCCAGTTAATGATCGACCGCGGCACCCGGTTTGTGGCGCGCACCGTTGACGTGTGGGAGGACTGCGGCAAGCCCGAAACGGTGCTGCACACCAATCGCTATCTATTGGAGCATGGCGGTGCGCAGGAAGCGCCCACCGAGAACTCGGCACTGATCGCCCCGGTGTACATTGACAGGACCGCCGTCATCAGAGATTCGGTCGTCGGCCCCTATGTCAGCGTCGCGGCAGGGGCGACCATCGTGCGCTCTATCGTGAGGGACTCGATTATCAACGAGGAAGCTCACATTGAGGACGCCAACTTGAGCCAGTCGCTGATTGGCAGAGACGCTGTGGTTCGCGGTTCCTTCCAGCGGCTCAACGTGGGCGATTCCTCGCAAGTAGATCTTTCCGGCAATGGTCACGACCAGTGACGCCATCCTCGCCGAAAAGATGGCGCGATGGAGTACCGACGTCGAGTGCTACTCCGGCCATACCTATGCCCAGGAGCCGCGTGCCTTCCGGCTCGGCGCGCAGCGACGGAACGTGATCGTGGTGAACCGGCGCTGGCGTGAGCCCACGGGGCCCTGTTTTGAGGTGCTGGCGGACGATGGATATACCTATGTGCTGGCATATCGGGAGATGACTGACTGTTGGAGCGTATCGGCCAAGGCCGATTGCAGGAGATCAGCTTGACGCCCGGATCCGGGGCAAAATTCATTCCATTAGGAGGACGGTCCATGATGATCATCGGAGTACCCAAGGAGATCAAAAACAACGAGTATCGCGTATCCCTTACCCCTGGTGGAGCACACCAGCTGGTGAGAGAAGGGCACCGGGTACTGGTGCAGCGCGGAGCCGGTGAAGGCAGCGGATTCACCGACGAGGAATACGCGCAGACTGGCGCGGAACTCATCGCGGATGCTGCGGAGGTCTGGCGCAAGGCCGAGATGATTATGAAGGTCAAGGAGCCGTTGCGGCAAGAGTACCCGTATCTGCGCGAAGGTTTGATCCTCTACACCTATCTCCATCTGGAGCTCACTCGTGAGCTGATGAAGACCAGGGTCACCGGCGTGGCCTACGAGACCGTGGAGCTGCCAAATGGCCTGTTGCCGCTGCTCACCCCGATGAGCGAAGTGGCAGGGAAGATGGCGGTACAGATCGGGGCACACCACCTGGAAAAGATACAAGGCGGGCGTGGCAAGCTGTTGGGGGGCATCCCCGGCGTTCTGCCGGCGGACGTGGTGATCCTGGGCGGCGGTATGGTGGGCACCAATGCGGCCATTGTGGCCCTGGGCATGGGAGCCGCGGTGCTGATCCTCGACATCAGCGTGGACCGGCTGCGCTACCTGACCGAGGTGTTGCACGGCAATCTCAAGACTCTGGTGGCCACGCCGCACAACATCGCCGAGGCCGTCAAACGGGCCGACCTGGTCATCGGCGCCGTGCTGGTGAAGGGGGCCAAGGCTCCGCGCCTGGTGACTCGCCAGATGGTCGCTGAGATGAAGCCAGGCAGCGTGATCGTGGATGTGGCCGTGGACCAGGGTGGCTGCATCGAGACGACTCGCGCTACCTCGCACAGTGAACCCACTTTTGTGCTGGATGGGGTGGTCCATTACTGTGTGCCGAACATCCCTGGCGCAGTGCCGCGCACGTCCACCTATGGCCTGTCGAATGCGACGTTGCCCTATGCGATCAAGCTGGCCAACAAGGGCCTGGTCGATGCGATCAAGGCGGACCCCGTTCTGGCCAAAGGGGTCAACACCTACAAGGGCTACGTCACCTACAAAGCTGTCGCGGACGCCTTTGGCATCGAGTATCATCCGCTCGCGGAGCTGATCTAGCCCACAAGAGGGGCTACGCAGTAGCTAGGACAGGCGCATCCCTGCTGACAACAGCCGGGCACACCCTGGCGCAGGCTATGCCCATTCCGGGCTGGGGAGTGCGGATGGATTACGCACCGACTTTCGGCATTGAGACACATGCCCAGTTGCTCACTGCCTCCAAGATGTTCTGCTCCTGCGGGACGGACTATGCCGCCAGGCCGCCGAACAGCCTGGTGTGCCCGGTTTGTCTGGGCATGCCAGGCTCGCTTCCGGTTATCAACCGGCGCGCTGTCGAGTACGTGATCAGGACCGGTCTGGCTCTGAACTGCCGGATAGCCGGGTTCTCCAGGTTCGATCGCAAGAACTATCACTATCCCGACCTGCCCAAGGGCTACCAGATCTCGCAATACGACCTGCCGCTGTGCCGCGATGGCTGGCTTCAAGACGTCCGCATTCACGATGTGCACCTGGAGGAGGACACTGGTAAGCTGATCCATCTCCCCG
>JAEAMG010002120.1_pt1 | contig 13128 bp, 7 predicted proteins | sample 8958741 | NCBI WGS metagenome assembly JAEAMG01 (sample SAMN16933256, study PRJNA681125) | bioreactor sludge metagenome | isolation source: anaerobic bioreactor treating anionic surfactant - SDBS | place: India: Bengaluru | collected 2019-02-28
CGCCGTGATCAATCCGAACGATGTGCCCCGTTCCATGCCGGTTATCGCTGAAGAAGATCGGTTGATTAAGGTTGTTGCCGCGCAACTGGAGAATGGGCGCCTGCGGGCGGATACCCTGACGGATGTGTCATCATTTGCGCGAACACGCAGTCTTGAATGGAATGTGCCGGAAGGACGTTGGCGGATCATGGCATTCTGGCTGACCCGGAGGGACAACGGCAATGCCGTGGATCATCTGAACCGGGGGGCGATGACGCGCTATTGTGAAACCCTTGGCGCCCAGTATATCGCGGCTGTGGGTGACCATTTCGGGAAAACGGTGGAGTCTTTTTTTGGCGACAGTTTCGAAGTCCCCATCTACCGTAACGGCCTGTATTGGACGGACGGCCTGTTCGAGGCCTTCGAAAAGGAAAAGGGATACTCGCTTGTTCCCTGGTTGCCGGCCCTTTGGTGCGAGGTGGATGACTTGTCCGCCAGGATCCGATACGACGTCAATGAATTTTTGCATAAGCAGGGAATGGAGGCCTTCTTTCAGGTGTTCTTGGACTGGTGCGAGCGCCACGGCGTGCAGGGACGTATTCAACCCTATGGATTTGTTACGGACATCCTGGAAGGCGCCGGGAAAGCGCATATCCCCGAAATGGAAGTAACCCCCGGTGAAAAGGACGCGCTGCCCTGGTATGACACACGCATCGGCCCGCGCGCCTATGTAGCGTCGGGCGCGCACCTGTACGGAAAATCTATTGTCAGTACGGAGGCATTTACCTACCTTCACTGGGAACCATACCGGGCAACATTGGAAGAACTGAAAATTGCCACGGACGGGTTTTTGTGCGCCGGGGCCAACAAGTTCTATAACCACGGCTATATCACCTCCCCTGAACGGGATATCGTCCCGACGCGCGGTTTCTTCGCCGCGATTCGTATCAGTCATGAAAATATCTGGTGGCCTTATTATCACCACCTGGCCGCCTATACCGCGCGATGCTGCGCCCTGCTGCGTCATGGTAAGTTCGTTGCGGATGTTGCCGTCTATTCCCCTCTGGCCAACCAATGGACCAGGAGTGTGCTGAACGCCCGTAAATGGACCCGGGAATTTGATTTTGGCGACCTGGGGCAGTTGCTTGCCGTCAACGGATATGCCTTTGATCTGGTCAATGATGACGTAGTGCAGCGGGCGGACCTGAGTGGAGGCGCACTGCGCCTGGGGGAGATGACGTACCGGGTGCTGCTTCTTCCCGGTATTGAGAACATCCCGGTGGAGACCTTCCGTCAAATAAGGAAATATGTGCTTGGCGGAGGCATAGTCATTACGCTGGAGCGCATTCCCGAAGCCGCGACGGGGTTTCAAAATAACGCGGCGAATGATGATGAAGTGCGGCAAATCAGCGCGACTCTTTTCAGGTTGCCGGTAAATGCTGATGATAGCGGCCTGAAAACATGCGGAGACGGGAGGACCTTTAGTCTGAAACAGGTGCTGCGACGGGAAGACCCGCTGGATTGGCGGATTGCGCCTCTGGATCCTCTTCTTAAAACGTTGCGCCTGTGCATCGGCCCGGATTTGGAAAGCGAACGCATCCCGCCGGGACGCGGAAACGATGAAGGTCTGGCTTTCATTCATCGGCAATCGGAGGACAAGGACATTTATTTCGTGGCCAATCTGCAATATACGGCGAGCCAAAAACCGCTTGGATTCCGTGTCAACAACGGTCAACCCTATTGCTGGGATTCCCATACGGGAAACCGTCAGACGGTTGGAACCTATTCAAGAAGCGATGGGTACACCTGGCTTCCGATATCCCTGGCGCCCTTTGAGTCCAGGTTCTTCGTGTTTGAGGGAAGAGAAGTGAAAGAGGATGCAGTACCCCATGTCCTTCACAGCGATTTCTTTGACGTTCTTAATGTGGACCGGCAGGGATTTGACGCCTTGATTAACCATAATGGACGCCACACCTACCGCGTTTATGACGGCGTAACCACGGTTTCAGGGGAAGTGTACGCGGAAGGCCTTCCCGCTGTTTACGGGATCAGCGGTGACTGGGACGTGGAATTTCCCGGAATGCCAACCGTGCGCTGGCCTGTTCTAAAATCATGGACCGAGGAGGAAAACTGGCGTCATTTCAGCGGCACCGCACGATATGCCGTTAATTTCAATTTGCCGGAAACCTACTGTGAGAAAGACATGCGACACAGGCTGTCGTTGGGAGAGGTGGGTGCCATTGCCGATATTCGAATCAATGGGATGCCCGTGGGCGTTCAGTGGAGAACCGGACAAACATTCGAGCTGGATGGCGTTCTCAAGTCCGGCGAAAACCGCCTTGAAGTTGATGTGACCAACACGCTCATCAACCGCGTTTCCGGACTTGAGGCCTTTCCGGAAGTGCCGGAAGCACTGCGTCCGTTTTTCGGAACCGGTATGAACACTTCATCACATGCGGCGGATGCCCTGCTAGGTTTTGAACCACTGCCGCCGTCAGGATTACTGGGCCCGGTAGCGATCCACCCGTACAAGCGGATACGCGTGGAATTGGCATATCAGGACCAGACTGCGAAATAGCTTCAATTCCAGGTTTTGGCGAAGAAAATAAGGTCGCTATCTCGCATTCTGTCTATGATTTGCCGTGAATTCCCAGTTCCAACTATCTATGGAATGGCTGGGATGCAGACTGTCACATGTGCTGTCATTTGATCAATCCCGCTTCCTGAAAGCTGTAGTGTCCATTCCTGGTGACGATGATGTGGTCAAGGACACGGATGCCGAGAATTGCGGCGGCTTGGGTAAGTTGTTCGTGAATCTTGAAGTCGGCGTCGCTGGGGTTCAGGTCGCCGGACGGGTGATTGTGGGCGAAAATGACTGCGGCGGCGCGATCGATGATTACGTCGGCAAACACTTCGCGCGGGCGGCTGTGCTCAGGCATGTCTTTGATGGTTTTCATGTCCGTAATATCTTCCATTTTGCAGGAGTAGTGGGATTAAACGTGCGGTACCACCGATGCGCGGCCTCGAAGGACCAATCCGGACACAATGTCCGCTCCGATGTCCAGATAGGGGCTCCACATGGTTCTTGCTCGGCGTATCGGGCCAAGATGGCCCGAATTTTGGCCCGATTCCGGTTTGTTGGCTGACGAAGGCCATCAATCGGGCTATGTTGGCCTGATTGACGGCCCGTAGGGCGTCGGCTTCATGTTGAGAAACGGTCTTCACTGACGATTCCTTGCCACCTTGTACTGCGTGGCTCGGCCAGATCCAACCATCACCAGGAGGCCCAGATCAGTAAACTTTTTTATATGATTCTTTGCCGTACGGTTTGGCAGATTCATCGCCTCCTGGTATTCAGCGGTCGTGACCGAGTCCCTCGTTACCAGCCATTCCCATCCTGAGCGTTCAGCTTTACTCAGTTCTTTCAGTTTTCCTTCATCGAGGGTTTCTAGCGCCGCCTTGGACGAACGGTACAGGGTTAGCACGAGATACGGATCATCCCATGTAAAAACTGGCAGTGGCAGGTTCTGCTGTCTTGCCCTGTCCCGCAACGAGGCAAGGCCAAGCCCCTGTTCCTCCGCCATGCCCATGCGGGCGAAGACAAAATGCATGGACGGGTTGCGGCTCAACATAGGCGCTGTAAAATTCTGCATCTGTTCCAGAGTGATCGGTGGTGTCGGGGCGCCGGGACTGCGGACAGTCACCGTATCAGCATCCACCGCAAACTGGCATTTGCCACCTTCGATGTCGTAATTCCTATGGATCAATGCGTTGACCACGGCCTCGCGAACCATCTCGAAGGGCAAGGCCGGACGCTCTTCGCGTTGCATCTGGTTCCGGTCAAATACATTGGGCAGTTTCTCCTTCAGCCACTTTTCCAGGAGATTAGGGATCAGCACGGCTGGTTCGTCGAATTCCTTGCGCTCCTTTTCTCCGTCCGGATACGTAATCGAAGCCAGCAGGCCGGCCTGCCGCAGTGTGTTGCGGGGTTGCTTGCCGAAAAGCAGCATTCCGAACCCGGTCGGCAGCAGTTCATCCTTATCCTTTTTCAACAAGCCTTGCTGCATTAAAAGGCGATTGAATTCGGAAGAACCAACGGCAGCTTTGATTCCGGCACGGTCTCGATAAAATTCCAAAGCATCGTTCGAGAAATTGCTTACTGCAGCCAAGTCGAGTTTCCCCTCTAGTGGAGACAGCACAATTTTCTCGGGGGCCTTTTTTGCCGTCGCCGCGCGCTCGTTGGCCTCCTTCAGAAACTCGGCATTCTCTTTTTCGATAATCTCCTGCAGATCGCGGTCGAACATGGCGACTTCGATGCCGTTGTTTTCGAGATGTTGGATGCCCTTGCGGGCAACCTTGGGATCGGGATCCTGAATGCCAATCCAGACCTTCTTGATCCGGGCCAGCCGAATGCGCTCGGCGCAGTCAATCTTCGGGTCGCGTCGAGCACCTGGAGCGCAAGGCTCTAACGTCGCGAATAGCATTGAGCCGTCCAGATTGTTACCCCGGTTCTTCCTTTCCAGCAAAGTGAACTCGGCATGATCGCCATGCCGCAATTCGCCCCGGCAGGCCGTCTCCACCGTGCCGTCAGCCTTGACCAGCACCGCGCCAACCTTGGGACTGACCTTGCCATCGGCCCGTGGTTCGGGCACGGACTGGCGCATGACCTCGATGGCCAGTTCCATCAGTTCTCGTGGCGTGTAGATCTGCTTCTTACTCATTTGTCCATTTTTGATCCACAATCTGCAATCGCCAATCCCTTGTCTCCCTCACACTTCTGCTAGACGATCCCCCATTGATCAAAAGTTGATGCTGTTCTTTGGAAGATCAGTGAATGAATACAAAGTAAATCCGGTTCGAGATTTTAATGAAGAAAACCACGCTCGCTATTTCGTAGTCTTGCCATGATTTACTAGGCATGTACTATCAGCGACAGCCGCCAATTTCATGCATCCATTTCCGCGCGAAGGTCTTCCGCAGGATAATTAACGACGGGGATGTGATATTGGCCCAGCACCTCGATAAAGACACGTTTGGAAAAACCGGCGATTTCTGCCGCCCGGCCTAAGGACACCCGGGACAACTCAAAGAGTTTCAGCGCCAGAGAGAGGCGCGCCTCGTTTTCAGAAACACTGTCCGGTATTTCCACGGTTAATGAAACTGTTTTTGGCATGATACTAGGTTTACCTGACAATCTACATATAAAAAACAGGTCTGACGTTACCCCTAAGGTTTACATTACTTGGAACTGTCAATCTCACATCGGGTGACACTCCGAACATCGGGAATAGCGTAACAGATTGTGTCGCTTTTATCAACGTCTCTCTTACACGTCTCTCTTACTCGTTTTCACAGCCGAGCACCCCGGGTGTCGGAGTACTGCAACCTGGGGCTAATTTCCAACGCGGTCGTTGCCCGCAACCCAGTTGTGAGTAGCAAGTACGGAGCAAAAAATGGGACGGCATCCGGCGCATGCGAAGGCCTTGACTATTGTACGCAATCTTAAAACGCGCCGGAGGCGGTCCCAAATTTTTTGCGGGCCCATGGAGCAAGACCGAAAAAAGCGGGACAGTTCCCGCCGCTTGATCAATTCGGGTATCCCGGTCCAAAATACCGCCATAGTTTAAATGCTTTATCCGCCAATTATAGTATGGTGCGGCGGGAACAGTCCCATTTTTTCTCAAGTATGAATAACACACCTAACTTCTTATTTTTTACAGCCGTTGCGAGCCGATAAGCTCCCCAAAAGAACTCCAGGGTGAAACAAACAGGCTAAACTGCGTGGCACGGGCGTCTCGCCCGTTGCACCACGGACGGGGAGTTAATAAGGCGGTCCGTTTTCTTATTCAATCAGAAAGGCGCCTGATTTAATCTGTGAGCACTTCATGTTCGCTGCTGACGATATGCCCTTTATCATCCGTCAGGTTCAGATAGTACACCGTTGTGCCTTCTGGAAGGATGCCGGTCGCCCTGCCCGCCTCCCGGTTGACAAGTCCTGGTATGCTTTCCCAGAGACGGTCCTGCCATTTACCCACAGCCCTGGTATAGATGAGTTCCGCTTTAGCTACAGGCGTTCCGTCGGCAAAGGTCGCCCAGGCAGTCTGTCCGTCTCTACCTTGCGCGATAATGGCGGGCAGCGGGCTTCCTGACCGCAAAATACTGTTGGCGAAAGCGTGTATCTCTTCCGGGTTTTCGCCCGCGCCCCCATGGCCGTGAGGCATGCGTATCCGGATGCATAGGGTCCGCGGTCCACCAGGAAGGCGATAGGACTTTTGCAGGGAGTTCATGGGATAGGCAAAATCATTCGTGCCGGTCACCCAGAGCATGGGCAACGCTGCATTGGGCAGATAGACGGAGGGATCCCACTGCTTTAGCCAGGACGCGGCTTTTTCTTCGCCCATGCCCTTGAAGGTATCCACCCAGGCGGAATCCTCGCCCAGAAAGCCGCACCCATAAACGGGAACAGCACATTTAAACCGCGAATCAACACCCGAGGCAATGCAGGTCAGATAGCCGCCCCACGAAATGCCGGTAATGCCCGTGCGCTCCGCATCCACTTCCGGAAAAGAACGCAATAGCGAGTGGGCCAGCAACACGTCGGCCACCGCATGATACGTCCATTGGTCTTCCATCGGCGCTTCCATCTGGCCAAATCCGCCCCAGCCTGTCGGCCCCCCGGCGTCGTGTCGCTCCCAGTTGCCGTATTCGCCCCGGGGCACACAGCCACATGTATCCATGGCAATGGCGCAGTAGCCGCGCTTCACCCACAACCGCACCCATTCGGCAAAGGCCGTGCCGCCACCACCGTGGACCAATACCATGGCCGGATACTTTTCCCCAACCATGCCGGTTGGTGTACCGTACCAGGCGAACACCCGGGTAGGTTTTTCCTGGAAAGGCAACCCCGCATAAAACAACGCGCGGACGCCCGTCTCAGAGAACCCCTCCGCCGGAAAGATTTCGGGAGTTTTAGACAATGCGTCCCTGTCCCATGGTATTTCCACCGGCGCGGCGGTTACAGCGGCCGACAGAAAAATCCCGACAAGGATAAACGCTGCTGCACGTATTCTGGCATTACAGTTTTTGTAAATCCTTCTGTTCATGGAATGACATTCCTTTCTGCTGCGATTACATTTCCTATCAGTTTGCCCTCGCCCCATTGAACATTAACATAAAAGGGTAAGACAGAATTGTATGTCAGATAAAAATAGGATGCAAAAAATTGTTGGATACCGTATACTTTTATGAGTATGCTGGCGATAGCATGATGCCATGAGATGGATATTTACGGAATCGTTCTTTGATGGGAGGGTATTATGAAAATCGGTTTCAACATGTTGCTGTGGACGCCGTTTGTAACGGAAGAGCATTATCCCCTGTTTAAAACCTTGAGAAATACAGGGTATGACGGCGTGGAAATTCCCTTGTTCAACGGCGACGTAAAACACTATAAGAAAGTGGGGCACGCCTTGATGGATAACGGACTGCTGTGTACGGCGGTTACGGTGATTCCGGACAAGGCTCACAATCCCATCAGCCCGGATGAAAAGGAGCGGGAAGGCGCCCGGGACTATCTGCATTGGGCGCTGGAATGTTGTGAGGCCTTGCATGCGGAGGTCTTGTGCGGTCCTTATTACCAGCCGCTTGGAGTTTTTGCCGGGCTGGGCCCCACGGAAGAGGAGAAAGAACGGGCGGCGGAGATACATTGGAATATGGCCTGTGAGGCGGAGGATGCGAACGTGCTCCTGGCCATCGAGCCCCTCAACCGCTTTGAATGCTATTTTCTGAATACGCTGCAAGATGCCGCCGAATATGTCAGGCGCGTGGGGCATCCCTGTTTTAAGGCCATGTATGACACCTTCCACGGCAATATTGAAGAGAAAGATCCGGTCGGCTGTATTCTTGCAGAAGGGAATGTTCTCGGCCATTTTCATGTTTCCGCCAACGATCGCGGCACTCCTGGCCGCGACCATATACCATGGCCCGAGACCTTCGCTGCCCTGCGACAAATCCATTATGACGGCTGGATTACCATAGAAGCCTTCGGCAGAACGATGCCGGATTTGGCGGCAACCACCTGCGTGTGGCGCGATCTCTCCAACAGCCTCGAGGAAGTCTATGAAGAGGGATACACGCTGATTTCCAACGGCTGGGAAAACGCGCTGGAGTAATGCCGTGTTGCACGGGATATAGGGGCAGGGGCTTCAATAGGACTTGAGTCTTTCTTTTTTCCTTCAGGAGGACTTATGGGCAATTCTTGATGATAAGGTTGCCTGCACAAAATCAACGACTTTACAAAGGACTTAAAGGACCACAGGGACATAAAGAGCGTGCATAAACAGCACACATTGAAGTCAGTTGCTCGACCGCCAAAGATGTCCTTGATGTCCTTTTTGTCGTTTAAGTCCTTTAGCGTTGGCGGCCCTTTCCCGCCAAAGCCTGCGCGTGAATGTTCGTGAAACCTAATGCCTGCCTATAAGGTCTTTCAGAGGTAAAGGATTTCGCAAACAAGTAGGTTTGGAATGCCATGGAAAGGGCGACAAATGCGGTTTCGATTTTGTGCCGTAATTCTGACCGCCTTCACGGGATTTACAGGGTCCGCCTTTACAGTGGAAGTATCTATTGATGCCGACCGCATGCTCCTGATAGATGGCGGGCGAACCTTCATTTTAGGACTCTATGAGAACCCGGCTGATGATGCCGTGCTGGAGGACATCGCCCATGCCGGGTTTAATCTTGTGCGCAGTTCCGATGATATCGCCGCACTGGATCGGCTTCACAGGCATGGGCTTTATGCCTGGATAAACACCGGCGGCCTGATGCAGTTAGGCCCGGACGCTGTTGACCGCGAGGCGCAACTGGCGGAAATGGTGGCGCGCTGCGGCGCCCATCCTGCCTTGGCGATTTGGGAAGGGCCCGATGAAGGCTTGTGGATGTGTGCCGTAAATGCCCTTTCTTCCGAAGGAACTTTGAAAGAAAAGACCAAGATTTTTAACAAGAATGCATCGGCGTTACGGGATGGCCTATTGGCAGGGTATGAGAAAATTAAAGAACTGGATCCGCATCATCCTGTATGGTTAAATCATGCGGCGGGTAATTCCGTTCGATTGCTGGAAGGATTCGGCCGCGCAGCGGACATTGTAGGCGCCGACATCTATCCGGTAATGCCCTATCCCACCCATCCCATGGATATCTCCCGTATTGGTCTTGGGTGGGTCGGCGTGACCACTGCAAGGATGCAGGAGAGCGCGCCCGGAAAACCCGTATGGATGGTATTGCAGGGGATGAGCTGGGGATACCTGTCCGGCGACCTGTTTGCCATCAAAGACGAACCCGCACAATGGCCCACCCGCGAAGAGTCCCGGTTTATGGCGTACAATGCCATTGCACGGGGCGCCCGCGGCATTCTGTATTGGGGTACCCATGTTCTTGAAAAGGACTCCGATTGCTGGAAAGGTATTCTCACCGTTGTCCGGGAACTCTCGGACAACCAGTCCTTGTTGACTGCACCCGATTCAGCGGTTGCGCCGGCCGTTGAAGTCCGGTTCATGGAGATATTTCCACTGAGCCTTGACGACAACATCCTGAGTTTGCCGGTACTCGGAAAAACACTGAACGGAGAAACCTGGTGGATTATCGCCAACGAATATTTCTTTCCGGTATCGTATACTCTTCGCGGGTTGGATGCGCTTGAGGGCGTTGTGTATACGGAAAAGGATTCCGGGAAAGAGGCCTCTGTCCGAAAGGGCGCCTTGACCTTTTCAATACCTCCGATCGGCATTCATATTCTTCGGCCTGTGTCGCCCAAAACGAGGATAGACACCAAATAGCATGAACCGGCAAATACCCTATAGGCAGTAGTCATGAGCTATTTGGCGTCAGTCCCCGTTTTGCCACACGCGGATATTTTGCGTTGGTCGGCCGCACTGCCTGAACTTTCCTGTTGGACTAAACGGCTTTGCCGTGAATGTTTATTCCTGTGTCCAAAAAACGGGGACAGACGCGAATGGCACTAGCTTAAGCCCGCAGAGGAGGGATAGACACCCCAAAACAGAGATGTTGTTGATAGCAATAATGGCTTAGGCTTGTTTTTGGGGAGTCAGTCCTTGTGTCAAGTAGTCTCGTGAAAGGAGGATGTAATGTGAAGTCTACATACGAAACCCTTCTTTGAGACCTTGCGGGTAGAAGCCCATCTGGTAAGGCGTAACAAGCCGCCGGGGCTATCCGCTCATTTTTTACCCTGATTCCACCTATATCTACGGCGACTTCTACTTGACATTTTAAACGAAATGGGCTATAAAAAGGGTGTAGGGCATAACAGGTATCCCATGAAGACAGACAGCCATTCAACATAATGACGGGCAAAACTTTTGGGAAATACGGTATGTTTGCATTATTTGTCAGTGTCCGTAGGGGGGGGGTAACCAATTTTGGCGCGGTGATCACGGCGCGGGGTAACCGACAGTGGGGTTTTACTTACGACAACGCGGGGCGTTTGTCCTATTATAATTGGCCGAACGGACAGCGCACGGAGTACAGTTATGTCGATGACGGACGGCTGACCGGCCTGGTGCATAAGGACAGCCCGACGTCGGGCGTGCGTACGGGCTGGGAGTATGTGCTCGGCGATGACGGTACTATCCTGCGCATGGTGGACGCACGGTCGGCATACCAGGCGGACCGGGAGTATGAGTACGATCATCGGGACAGGCTGATTCGCGCGTTGTGGTATCAAAGCGACGGCACGCCGCAGCTGCGCATGGTGTATACATACAACGATGCGGATAACATGCTGTCCCAGACGCGCTACAGTTTTACGAGCCGGGTGTATGACGCCTTTACGGATGGCGATTATACCGCCAGTCCGGCGTGGACGGTGGAGTCGGGCACATGGAGCGCGGCTACAGGCGCTTTGGTGCCGGTGCCCCAGTCGGGGGCGCGGGCCATCTACACGGCCAACACCTATGGCAATGCGGACATCTGGTATGCCTTCAAGCGCACGGGCACGGGCGGTGGACTGGATAATAGCATGGTACAATTGCGCTATGTGGACGCCAATAACTGGCTGGGTATCCGCTTTATGTGGAACATGCTGCTTGTGGTGGAGAAGGTGAATGGCGTGGAGCAGGACCTGGCCTATACGGACGCGACCTTTGACGCGCAGGATGTCTGGTACGACGTCTACGTCCAGATGGATGGCAGTTCAGTGGTACTGTTCGCGTGTGAACGGGACGATACCATGCAACGGCTGCTGGAAACCGCTACCAACCTGGGAACGTCCACCAGCGCGTTGCGGGTGCGCGTGAACGGCGTGATGCCCTTTGAATTCGATGATTTCCGGGTGTGCAGTCGTAGTATCCACGCGGGTCAGTCCATGGCTTTCACCTACGGCCCCGCGAATCAGCTGGCGACCATGACCACGTCCGGCGTGACCTCGTCGTATACCTACGATCCATGGGGACGCCTGGCCTCGCGCAGCGCCACCATCAGCGGGCAACCCTATACAGCCACGTACACCTATAGGTTCGGGGACAAACTGAAGCGAATCGACAGCAACTTCCCGGGCGAAACGGCGGTGGTGCAGTACAACTACGACGGCCTGGGCAAGCGGCGCCTGAAAGCCGTTGGCAACGATACGACCTACTGGCGCTGGGACGCGGGGTATTCCGTGCTGGTCCAGTACCAAGATACCACGCCGGATTGGGGCATCAGCGGCTTTGACCGCTTCTACGTGCCCTTCGGCCACACCGCCCTGGCCGAAGCGGACTTGGACGCCAGTGGCGTGCCCGCCAATGCCGCCTATACCTATCTTGCTCATGACCATCTGGGCACGAGTTACTACGGATTCAACCAGTCCAAAACCGTCGTATCCCAGAATACTCACCTGCCCTTCGGACAGCGAAGCTATGTGTCCGGTAATTCTCCCTACCATGAGTTCACTGGTAAGCCCTGGGACGCTGAAGCGCAGCTGTATTATTTCCCCTATCGCTACTACAGCCCGAATATGAATCGCTGGACAATACCCGATCCGGCGGGGTTGATTGATGGACCGAATGTGTATGCGTATGTGGGCGGAAATCCAGTTCAACATATAGATAATCTTGGTGCATGGTATGATGATGTAATAAGAGATGGCATTAATCTTTTTTCAACAGACTGGTGTTCTTTAGCCTCATGCCTTAAGAAATGGGCAAAACCAATCAATAATAAAATATTGCGGGTAAAATCGTGTTACTCTATTTGTTGGTGTTTTTTTGATGCTGGTTTATTAAGGCATGGGGTCCAGTTGTTAGAATGTGAAAGGTTGTGTACAGAGGGAGGTAGTATTATAAACATATAATAATACTAATGTCATATATACTGTGATCATCCATGAATTGCAAGGATTATAGTATGTATTATGTATTTATTGCTATAAATATTACGATAACTGCTTCTTTAGATTGCTCTTTATCAAATACTAACATCGAGAATATCTTAGGCGATAATACTAATATTGAGAATATTCTAGTTGATGTATTTTATCCTGAGGAGCCAAATGGGTTAAACTGCAACAATAATGACCTTCTAAAGCAGTATGAACAGGAAATTTGTGATATTTATAATAGTAGATATTCTTGCTTCAGTGAATATATATCCTTACATAGTCAACTTAAAGAAGAAAGATATCCTGAGCACTGGGCTTGGAATCATATTATCGAAACACTCGCAGTAAAAATGCTATTCGAGATTTCAAATGGTTATTATGAAGATTTTTCACAAACATTTGTGTGTTTATTTCAATATTATGATATATTGTCGCAAGGAAAGAAACAGCGTTGTTATACTATGAGAAGATCTATACAAGATTGCATATATGGTTTGTGCTTTTCTTTTGATTTATTTCAATATCTTAATGAAGAGTCTATGCATCTTATACTTAATTATTTATTAAAGCAAGAAAAGGAGAAGCAACTTGTAAATATTATTTATAATGATTCAGTGACATTTATGGATCTATTTTTAGAAAGAGAATTATCATCAAATGGATTATTTCAGGATGTTCTTGGAAAGATATATAAGGCACCTATATTTAAAAAGTTCGAGAAAAGTAATATATATAAATATGCAGATTATTTATCTAAATTTATAGATTCTGGTAGACCCTAT
>JAEAMG010002121.1_pt1 | contig 13128 bp, 9 predicted proteins | sample 8958741 | NCBI WGS metagenome assembly JAEAMG01 (sample SAMN16933256, study PRJNA681125) | bioreactor sludge metagenome | isolation source: anaerobic bioreactor treating anionic surfactant - SDBS | place: India: Bengaluru | collected 2019-02-28
CCAGGGGCGTTTATCTCATTGCTTTGGCCGAGGCAGTTTGGCTGGCAACGCGCCGACAGGGACGGGAGGCTCACGCCGCGCTACAGTGCGCTGCCTGACGACAAGCGTATTATTGGCCTGGCGGAGCATCCCGATAAACCCCTGGGCGCGCTCTTCGTGCTAAACCAGGATACGGCCGAAAACGCTGCTGTGGTATTACTCCCGCTGGCAACGGTTTCCGGTCATGTGGTGAACTCGGAGGGCACCCCTCTTGAAGGCGTTGTTGTAGGCGCCATGTTTGCCGATGAGGCATCTCCCGATGCGTTGGTTTTATGGCGCTGCATTACAGACAAGGCAGGCGCATACATGTGGCCTGCGGCGCCGGCGGGGGTGCCGCAGCGGCTTGTCGCCACGTTGGGAAAAAATGAGGCGCCGGCTTCTCGTGATTTCAATCCGGCGCCGGGGGAGAATCTGGACTTGGGCGTCATCACCTTGTCAGGAAGCCCATCGCCACGGGAAGCCCCCACGATATGGGCCGGTATGCCGCAATTATGCGGGCCGGGTATTCGTCTTAATACTGCATCAGGGCTTGCGGCTTTTTACTGCCTTCCGGCGGAGGCCCAGGTGTATATGAATGCGGCGGCCTCCATGCGGGAACAGCTTCAGCCGTTTCGTATGGAAATAGCGGTCGTAGTAAGGGGCCCCTTTGAATGTGACGAAGCCCGGGTGCCGGTGTTTTCCGGTGATGGTGCAACGACCATGACGCATCTTTTTAATCGTCAAGGCCGCCTTCAACTTGAGATTGTGGGCCTGCCGCCCATTCGTGCCCTGCAGCAATTGGCCATGGAGTAAAGTAAATCATGATTTCGTTTCGAATGAGACTCTGCCTGGTCTTGGTAACCGGCCTGTTGTCCTTTCCTGGAGGCGCGCTTTCCATCAGGGGAAAGGTGCTGAACGTGGATGGCGCTCCGATTGAAAAGGCGATGGTATTTATAAACCAGGACCGGAATGTGCGCCAGGAGACCACCGGCAAGGATGGCGCGTATCATTTTAAGGAGGTGATTGTCGCCCCTATGGAACTGGTGGCATATCACCCGGATTTTGCGTTGGATGGTTGCTCCACCGTTCCCATTGGAGACATGGAGGTGAACCTGGTATTGACCACTCCCGCCGCCATTGCCATTCGCGTAATCAACAACGACTTTATGACGGTTCCGGGCGCGCGCATTACCGGGATGGTCGTTAACGACCGTTTTGCGGTTTCAGCGGAAGACCTTGCCGATAAGGGATTTCCGATGTTACGCAGTAACGACAGTGGCTTTCTTGATATTCCTTGCATTCCGGAGGGTGGATTTATAAAAATGACGCTTGCCCATCACGATTATGCCTATTCGGATGTCGCCTATTTGCCGGTGGATAATCGGCGCCGTGATATTGTGCTCTATCCGGGAGCGCCCCTGCGTGGACGTGTTACCGCCGAAAAGAAGCCTGTTAGTAATGCGCGCGTTTCCCTGTTTCAAAAGGGCGTAGGCGGCCAGCGCAAATTTGCCGAGGCATTGACCGACCCGGAAGGCTTCTATCACCTGCGCGCGCCGGAAGATCAATATTTGGTTGCTGTGCGTCACCCTGAATATGCCTCTCCGACACCGCTCGTTGCGGACATGACTGACAAAGAAAAGCCGGCTGTGGTGGATATTGAACTGATGCCGCCGTTTATCATCCGTGGCAGCATCGTGTTTCCCGATGCTAAACCGTGTCCGGGGGCACGGGTGCTTTTCCGTATCGAGGACACCATTTATGAAAATACCTTTTCCGACGCCAAGGGCAAGTTTACTTTGCGCTCCGGCAGCGCCAAAGGTGTGTTGCGTGTGTTGCCGCCCCAGGGCTACATGACAAGCATTCTGGCCGATATACCAGTGGCTTTGGGGGATGCCCATGAAGTTACCCTGAAACCCGTAAAATTGGTGAAGTTGCCGCAAATTCGTGGGCGCGCCCTGTTTCCAAAGGGCACGAATCCGGAACGATTATATGTGCATTCCCTTGATTTGCCCGCGCCTGTCCATGTGTTGACGGATGCCAAGGGTAATTTCGAGGTGCAATTATTTTATCAACCCGAACAAAACACCATCTCCTTCCGGGTGGAACATCCATTCCGCTTTCTACGGGGCGATTGTGTATTTAATCTCGAAAAGCCCGCCGTGATGGAGGTAAAACTTGAGGAATTTGAACCCAATCTCAAAAAAGCGCCTCATGTGCTGGGACGTAATAATATGGAGGCGTTGGTGGGAAAGGCGGCGCCCCCCATCCAGTGCGCGGAGTGGTTTAATTCGCAACCCATAAAACTGGATGCCCTTAAGGGTAAGGTTGTCGTGTTGACCTTGTGGGGCGGTTTTGATACCAGTCATTTTGCCATGAATCGTCTGACTGAATTGCGTATGATACATGAATTGTACGGAGCCGACGGGGATGTGGCCGTTATCGGTATTCATGATGCCAGCAGTGAAGCTGACGAAGTCGAGGAGTACCTGCTCCAGTACCAAATCACCTTCCCTGTGGGCCGTGACGCTGATCCCTTCGTGACCTTCAATAAGTACGGTATTAATGCCATTCCACAGACCGTGCTTATTGACAAACAGGGCGTGCTGCAATATGCCGTGATCGAAGGCCGCCTTCTGGAATTGATTAAGGACCTTCGACGTCGGTCCTGATATTCACCCCGGGGTTAAAACCAAGGCACTGAAGTAATGAATATTCTGGTTGATGAAAATATCCCATACGGGCTGGAGGCTTTTGGTATGCTTGGCGCCGTGAGGAGGGCTCACGGCCGCTCAATCACGAAGGCCATGCTTAGAGATATAGATGTGCTTGTCGTGCGCAGCATTACCCAGGTAGATGAAAAACTTTTAGAAGGGACTCCGGTTCGATTTGTAGGCACCTGTACCATCGGCGAGGACCACATAGACAAGTCCTATCTGGCGCGAAGAAAAATTGCGTTTTCCAGCGCGCCCGGATGTAACGCCAACAGCGTGGCGGAATATATTGTTACCGCCTTGTTCTATCTTTCAGTGAAATACGGGTTTGAGCCGGCATCGAAACGCCTGGGGATTGTCGGGGTGGGCAATGTGGGCTCGAAGGTGTTCCGCAAGGCATCCGCCCTGGGCATGACCTGTGTATTGAACGACCCGCCGCTGGCGGAAAAGACGGGGGATTCTGTCTATCGGTCTCTCGGGGAAATTTGCGAATGTGATGTTATTACATTCCATACGCCCCTGAACAAAGACGGCCGGTATCCGACCTGGCATCTGGCGGACATGGCGTTCCTGAGACGCCTGCGACCGGGAACCATTCTTTTCAATACCTCACGCGGCGCTGTAGTGGATAACGCTGCCTTGGAAGAAGCGTTGCGGGAAGGACATATCCGGGGTGCTGTGCTGGATGTGTGGGAAAAGGAACCAACACCGAATCTCAGCCTGCTTGAAATGACGACTGTTGCTACCCCCCATATTGCCGGGTACTCCTTTGACGGCAAGGTGAACGGCACCCGGCAGGTATGTGAGGCGTTGTGCGTATTTTTAGGAGTGGATGCCGTGTGGGATCCTCGACCGCTGCTGCCCCCGCCGGCGCTTCCCGAATTGATGGTTGATCCGAATGTTCCTGATGTCTTGGCAAAGAGTGTTCTGCAAGCCTATGACCTGCCCGGGGATGACCAGCGCATGCGCAGGATCAGTACGTTCGATGAAGGAGAACAGGGGGCCTACTTCGACCGGATGCGTAAGGAATATCCCGTGCGGCGGGAATTTTTCAATACGCGTATACGGCTTGTGAGTCCCCATGAGCGACTTGGCCGCATCTTTTCCGGTATCGGTTTTACTGTGGTATGATACCGCTTATGGTCGGGATGGCCGGGATGGTTCAGATGTGGTACTTTCTTCCGCCACCTGCTTGTTTTTGCCGGGGAGAGGGCGCCAATCAGGCCTGTTGCGTGTAGGATGACGACTATGATTCAAAAACTTATCAGCCAGGGCGGTTGTCTGGGTGAAACCGACCTGGAAGAATTTGTTTCCCGTGTCTGGGAAAACGAATCCATAGATGGGAAACGGGTATTATTCATCATTCCCGATCAGACGCGCAGTATGCCCATGCCGCAAATGTTTCGCGCGCTCCACAAGGCGGTGCACGACCGGGTGACGAAGATGGATGTTCTGATTGCGCTGGGTACGCACCCGCCCATGACCGAGGCCATGATTGAGCATCTTCTGGGCATTAGCGCGGAAGAGCGGCATGGGCGCTACGGGGATATCGGCATTTACAATCACGAATGGCAAAACCCGGACGCCCTGACCTGCATCGGAACCATCAGCGAGGACGATATCGCCGCCATTTCCGGCGGGCTTATGCGTCAATCCGTCTGCGTGACCGTTAACAGACGGGTACTCCACTATGACCTGGTATGCATCGTGGGGCCGGTGTTTCCCCATGAAGTGGTGGGATTCAGCGGCGGCAACAAATATTTCTTCCCTGGTGTGTCTGGCGCGGAAATTCTTAACCTCTTCCATTGGCTTGGCGCGCTTATTACCAATTGTGCCATCAACGGCACAAAATATACCCCCGTGCGCGCGGTGGTGGACCGCGCGGCCTCGCTGATCCCGGTTGAAAAACGTTGTTTCTGTCTGAATGTCACCGGAAAGAATTGCGGGGCGGTCTTTTACGGCACTCCCGAGGAAGCCTGGAGCGAGGCGGCTGACCTGAGTGCCCAAACGCACATCCGCTACAAGGACTTCCCCTTTAAGAGCGTGTTGGCCATGGCCCCGCCCATGTACGACGAAATCTGGGTGGCGGGCAAGTGCATGTACAAACTGGAACCGGTTGTCGCGGACGGCGGCGAACTGATTATCTACGGCAAACATATCCGTGAGGTTAGCGTAACTCATGGGAAACTCATTGCCCAGGTCGGCTACCATGTGCGGGACTATTTTCTGAAACAAATGGACAAGTTCGCCCATATCCCCGGCGGCATACTCGCCCATTCCACGCATGTACGGGGCATGGGAACCTTTGAAAACGGCATCGAAGTACCCCGTGTCCAAGTCACCCTGGCCACGGCTATCCCGGAGGCGGCATGCCGCGCCATCAACCTGGGATACCGGGATCCGGACAGCATCCATCCCGAAGACTGGCGGGACAGGGAGGCGGAAGGCGTGCTTCTGGTACCGAATGCAGGCGAGGTTTTATACAGGCTTTCCTCTTAAAATATGAAAGATTTGTAAGTGTCTGGCACGGACGGACAAACAGTCTTTACGCAGTGGTCATAGGCTATTTCGCAGTCAGCGCCTGTTTTGCTCTGTCTTCTTGTTTGTGTTTAGTCCAACAAAGTTTTTCCGTTGGCGAGGCAAATGAAAAAGCTTATTTGTTTATTGAATTTCTATAATGTTGGTGTTGTAGTGAAACTTTTCGAATATGGTATCGGGAGCAGGGATATAGAAGTATAAGGCCACGAAGACCGGCGAGAATATTTTTTTCGATACTGCCGGATGCCGGCGGGCTCAACGCCGATGGGCTATGATTCGGTTGCGTAGCGCGGAGGCGGCCTCGTGGATATCCGGGGCGGCGGTAACAGCGGTAACTACGGCGACGATTTGGGCGCCTTGCTCGAGAACGCGGTCTATGTTGTCTATTTTAATGCCTCCCATGCAGGTGAAGGGAATGCGCAGGTGGGGCTGGATTTCAGCAATGAGTTCCGGACCGACGGCAGGGGCGGTTTTTACTTTGGTCTTGGTGGGGAAGATGGGGCCTATGTTGATGTAGTCTGCGCCCTGGTCCTGGGCATCAAGGGCTTGCTCGCGGTTGTGGGTGGATGCGCCGAGAATCAGATCCGGGGCGATGCTCCGTGCGGTCCTAAGGGGGAGGTCGGTCTGGCCGAGGTGCACGCCGTCCGCTTTCGCGGCCAGGGCGATATCCACGCGGTCATCCATGAGGAACAGGGCGCCCGCGCGGGATGTGGCTTCTCGCCATGCCCGGGCAAGGGTGAAGAGTTCGCGGTCGGATAACTCCTTTTCGCGTAACTGTACCAGGCGCACTCCCGCATCCAGGCATGCCTGAAGCACCTCCAGGGAGGCGCGGCCGGCGCAAAAGGATTCGGTAATTACAACATAGAGGTCTGTTTCGCGCAGGCGCGCAATTCGCTTCGCGTGGTCCATGATTATCCTCCCCGGACAAAGGCCACCAGTTCCAGCACGTCATTGGCTTCGAGCAAGGTGTCGGCAAAAGCGGTTTTCTCGACGATCTTATCATTGCGCAGGGCCACCACGGTGACCCGGTTGATTCCCATTTGCTCCAGCAAGGCGGCGATGGTGCATCCGGTATTTACCTCCCGGGCCGCACCGTTTACGGTAATCTGGATTTTTTCGGACATGGGGGCTCCTTAGTCGGGCTGTGTAGCCGGTATCCGGCGGAGTATTACCTGGCGGGCCGTCTGCGCCAGGCTGTCCGCATCGAGGCCATACAGGTGCAGTTGTTCTTCCCGGGTCCCCAGTTCACCGAAGGTGTCTTGCAGACCGATGCGGTAAATGCATGCACCCTGCAACTGGTTCGACAACTGGTAATACTCAAGGACGGCGCTGCCGAAACCGCCGTTCAGGGTATTTTCCTCGACGGTAATAATGGGCTGCTTGCGCAACGCGTCCAGCATGGCTGCGTCGAGCGGTTTGACAGACCGGGCGTCCACCACGCCGGCGGCGATACCTTCCTTTTCAAGTTGTTCCGCCGCCTCTAAGGCTGCTGCCGCGCAGGGGCCAATGGTAAGAAATACCACGTCATCCCCCGGGCGCAGGTACTGGGCGGCGCGGACGTCACGGTCGTCCGCTTTGCCGATATCCGGCGCGGCACTTCGCGCGTAACGCAGGGCCACGGGTTCGTTCAGGGAAAGGGCCCATTCCAGCATCAATGCCATATCGGTAGTATCACGGGGCGCCAGCACGCGCAAGTTGGGAATGGCGCGCAGGTAGGAAAGGTCGAATACACCGTTCTGGGTCGGGCTGTCCTCGCCGACCAGCCCGGCGCGGTCCACCGCGAAGATCACGGGCAGGGACTGGAGGCAGACATCATGAATCAGTTGGTCGTAACCACGCTGCAGAAACGTGGAATACAAGGCCGTTACGGGACGCATGCCTTCCGCGGCGAGTCCTGCGGCAAAGGTTACAGCATGCTGTTCGCAGATGCCGACATCGAAAAAGCGGCCTGGAAAGGCTTGTTCAAACTTGGACATGCCGGTACCCGTGGGCATGGCCGCCGTGATGCCGATAATGCGCGGATCTTTTCCCGCAAGGTCAATCAGAGCTTTGGCAAAGGCCTCGGTAAAACTGATGTGCGACGGGACGGCTCCCGGCGCCTTGATCTTGGCGGGAATGGGGTCGCCCTCTCCGGCGTCCGTGTCCAGGATCATGGGCTTGACGCCGTGATAGGTGAGTGGGTCCTCTTCCGCAGCCTTGAGCCCCTTGCCCTTCTCCGTGATGCAATGCAGGAAAATGGGCCCGTCCATATCCTTAATGCTGGAGAGCAGTTCGATGAGCAGGGGGAGGTCATGCCCATCCATGGGGCCGATATAGTTGAGCCCGAGTTCCTGGAAAAGGCCTCCCTTGGTGATGAAGCCCTTGACGGATTTTTCAATATCCTGGATAGTGCGGGTGATGCGGTTGCCAATGAGCGTTTTCACGAAACTGCCGACATCCTGCTTGGCGCGCTTGTAGGGTCGGGCCGTGATGAGTTGATTGAAATAGTGGGCCAGGGCGCCGACGTTGCGGGAGATGGACATCTCATTGTCGTTAAGGATAACCAGTATTTTTGCGCCCAGGTGGCCGGCGTGATTAAGGGCCTCGAAAGCCATGCCTCCGGTCAAAGCGCCGTCGCCGATGACGGCCACGACATGGTGGTGCAGGCCCAGGTGGTCCCGGGCCACAGCCATACCCAGCGCGGCGGAGATGGACGTGGAACTATGCCCGGTTCCGAAGCAGTCGTAGGGGCTTTCCGAGATTTTAGGATAACCGCTGATGCCGTTTCGCTTGCGCAGGGTGTCGAAACGGTCGGCGCGGCCCGTCAACAGTTTGTGCGCGTAACATTGGTGGCCCACATCCCAAATCAGTTTGTCCTCGGGCAGATCGAACACGTAATGCAGGGCGATGGTAAGTTCCACCACGCCCAGGGGCGAGGCCAGATGGCCGCCATTGCGGTTTACCGTGGCGATGATGCGCCGGCGGATTTCACCCGCCAGTTCCTCGAGTTGTTCGGGGCGCATCCCCCTGATTTCCTGGGGTGTTTTAAGGGCATCCAAAAAAAGGTTCATTATCCGGGCTGTTTCTTTTTGCGCAGGGCGTCGGCCCCGTCAGTGAATGGCGGTTTCTCCTCGGCTGAGGCATTTTGAAAGCCGTGCGCCGGCGCATTTTAGGTTGACTTTTGAAAAATTTTGTCAGAGGCCTGCTATGGAGTCATTGCCCCCTTTTCTTTCACCTCAGAGGAACAGCTATCACGAGTCTCATTATCCCTGAGGCGGGGCAGCAGAAAAACATTACGCGACCGCTTCAAAGGGGGGCGCATCACGTCTCGGAATACTGGAGGTATTTTACCAAATGGCAGCCTTGACAGTACATCTTTATGTATAAACCCAAATCCTCACGTAAGAAACCGAATTGTTGGAGTGGAGCCAATAAGTATAGTGGAAGCGGCATCCTGCCGCTTTACATCAAGAAGCCCTTACCGGCCGAAGTTACGATGGAAGCGGCAAGATGCCGCTTCTACGATCCGCGCCATTCCTTACGCGCGGATTTAGGATATCCGTACCGGTTTGGGTATGCATGGCTGTCTGCTACACACGTACATCTGATGTGACGGGGGTCTGAGAAGCGTGCCGCTTCAGGAAAGGTTCCGCTTCTTCCTCAACGAATTGGACCACCTGCTCGGGGGCACGTCCGACAAATTGGCGGACATCGAGGACCGCTTCAATTTCTTCACGTGTCATGCTGATGGCCGGGTCGGCGGCCAGCCGCGCCAGCAGGTCATTGTCAGCCCCGTCTTCTTTCACTCGCAGTCCTGCTTCCTGGGCGTGGCGACGAATAATCTCGTGGATGGTTTGCCTGTTGCCGCCCCGCTGGACGCAGGCCATTATAATGTTTTCAGTGGCCATAAAGGGCAGTTCGTCGCCGATATGTTTCTCAATGACTTTGGGATATACGCGCGGATCCTCCATCACGTTGAGGTAGAGGTTCAGGATGGCGTCGGCGGCCAGGAACGCCTCGGGCACGCTCAGACGCCGGATGGCGGAATCGTCTAGGGTGCGTTCGAACCATTGCACGGCCGAAGTGAAGGCGCTGTGAAGGGGCGCGGTTATGAGGAAACGCGACAGTGCGCAAATCCGTTCGCACCGCATGGGATTACGCTTATAGGGCATGGCTGAGGAGCCGACCTGGGAAACGTCATCAAAGGGTTCCTCCACTTCCTTGAGATTTTGCAAAAGCCGCATGTCCGTGCCGAATTTGTGGGCCGATTCCCCGATGCCTGCGAGTATGTTGAGTATCTGGGTGTCTATTTTCCGGGTATAGGTCTGTCCGGTAATGGTGAAGGCCCGATCAAAACCCAGTTTTTGCGCGACGAGCCGGTCGAGGGTCTTGACTTTTTCCGCATCGCCATCGAACAAGGCCATAAACGAGGCCTGGGTGCCTGTGGCGCCCTTGACGCCACGGCATCGCAAGTTCTCGAGCTGGATTTCCACCTGTAACCCATCCAGGAGCAGGTCCTGCGCCCAGAGGCAGGCGCGCTTGCCCACCGTTACAAGTTGCGCGGGCTGGTAGTGGGTGAACCCCAGGGTGGCCAGGTCTTTATATTCCAAGGCAAAGCGGCAGAGGCGGGATAAGGTGGCGGCCAGTTTATCCAGTATTAACTGAAGGCCTTCGCGCATCAGGATGAGATCGGTATTGTCGCCGACATAACAGCTGGTTGCGCCTAGATGAATAATCGGTCGCGCCTCCGGCGCCACGTCACCGTAAGCATGAATATGCGCCATGACATCGTGCCGTGTCTTTTTTTCGTAGGCGGCGGCTTTGTCGAAGTCAATGTCCTCGATATGGGCGCGCAGGGCCGCAATCTGCGCTTCGGTGATGTCGAGGCCGAGTTCCTTTTCCGCTTCGGCGAGGGCTACCCAGCACCGCCGCCAGGTTGAAAATTTTTTTTGGGCGCTCCAAAGCGCTTTCATCGGGGCCGTGGCGAATCGTTCCACCAGCGGTGAGAGATATACATCGGGCATGACCGGTTTTTCCTGTCCGCGAAAGCAGGGACAGACACCAGCGCAGTTTAGTCTTGTTGTTCAGCGTCCAGTCATTCTTGTGCGCTGGAGTCAGTCCCTGTTTCGCTCATGTTTTGCTTTTGGACTAAAAACAAGTTTGTATGAGACCCTGCCAGACAGTTATATCAGTTTATGGGCAGCATGAAGCCGCCCCTTCAGTTTGCTTTGGGTCAAGGTTCGCGCGGAGCATCTTTCACAAACAAATCAAAGCCGCAATCGGTTGCCATAGCGGCCACACCGGTGACGGCATGGGTATGTTGGGAGAAAATACCCTGTCCGAGGAGGTAGTCGCAGGCCTCTTCCGCGGAAGTGACCGGGAAATCGTCGTATTGGTCGCTTTTGATCGTATTTTCTTCGTATGTGGTTACATACCAAACGCGTCCGAATTCAAGGGGGATGCGTTGTACCTCGAGTCCATCATAGCGCACCACACCCAGCCAACCCACCCCGGTGTTCTTGTCCACAACCGCGCTGATTCGGGGTGTATTGTAGGCGTCTTTTTCATAGTCGAGCAGCAGGGAAGCGAGCGCAATCGCCTCACGGATGGGCATACCCTCTTCTATCTTGTCGGCAATGACATCTGTCTGGCTGCCATTGGTGGCTACCGCCACTTCGCCATTGTTGACGACACGTACGCAGTTGTAGGCAATATAGGGATTTTTCATGATATCGCCTTCGTGGCCCGGCTTGGGAACGATACTGACCTTTCGATCTCCCGGGACGGCGGTACGATTGGGGAACGAGCGACTGGAGACCCGGTATGCCGCGCACAAACGACCATCCATCGTGCGGCCCACACTTACGATTCTACCCACATACATGGAATATACCTCCTGGCTTGAACATGCTTGTTTGCCGGTGTTGATTAACTATTTATAGCATCTCGAATCCGCTGCCAACCCGTGTCGTTCGGAGAGGCGCCCAGGCAGGACACCGTCTCGGCGCCGATCAAAGAGGCCAGCCTGCCACACTCTTTCAGCGGCAGGCCGCTGAGATGTCCGAAAAGCAGGCCGGCGGCCCAACAATCCCCGGCGCCCGTGGTGTCCACCACTTTATTCACAGGGATGGCCTTCACATGAATGCGCTCGTCGCCCGATTGCACCCAGGCGCCTTTGGAGCCCAGTTTTACAGCGGCAACAGGGCAACATGCTCCCAGTATCGTTAAACCACGCACCGGATCGTCATCCCGGGAAAACGCGCGCGCTTCATCTTCATTGGCGAAAACCATATCCACATAATCATGCAGCAGTTGGGGCAGTAGCGAATGCACGCTTTGAACCACTTCAAAAGAACCCAGGTCAAGACTTACGCTGCAACCGGTTGTCTTGGCGATTTTCAGCAAATGCATCACAAATCCGGGGTTATGCAGGCCGTATCCTTCGATGTGCACATGCCGGCAACCGGCAAAATCCGCCGCGGTTACGTCATCCACGTCTATGAATCGGGCGGCACCGAGATCCGTACGCATGGTGCGCTCCCCGTCAGGAGTAATCAGACTCAGGCAGCGTCCCGTCGCATGCTCCCCCGTATACTTGAAACAGGTGTCGCTGCCGCCCAGAGCGATAAAGGCATGTTTGTAGGCTTCCGCCTCGGCATCCCGGCCCATTTTACCGAGCAGGGCGGTTGGCAGGCCAAGACGGGCAAGCGCGCACATCGTGTTTGCGGCGCTGCCTCCGGGCGCTCGTTGGGGCGGTCCGGGCAGACGGGCCAGGATGTCATCCATTTGTTGCGGTGACACCCATTCCATACCGCCTTTCGCGCCGGGAATCTCTGACAGGAATTCTTCGGGAACCCTGGACAGAAGGTCCATCATCGGCGAACCCACGCCCAGAATGCGGAACTTGCTGCCGTCGGCGGTCATTCCGCTTAAGCCTTCTTTGCGACTTCGCGTTTCAGTTCCCTGATTTTGTCCGTCTTTTCCCAGGGGAACACGTTGCGGCCAAAGTGACCGTAAGAGGCGGTATCCCGATAGCACCAGCCTTTGGGGCGCGACAATCCAAGATTGGCCATGATTACCGCAGGCCGGAAATCAAAGAGACCGGATGATTCAACCACTCGCTGCAGCACGGCATCCTCCACCACACCGGTTCCAAAGGTGGAAACATTAATACTCATGGGACGGGCGACGCCAATGGCATAAGCGACCTGCAGTTCGCATCTCTTGGCCAAGCCGGCGGCTACAATATTCTTCGCCACGTAGCGCCCATAGTAGGCCGCGCTGCGGTCCACCTTTGTGGGGTCTTTTCCCGAGAAGGCGCCGCCTCCATGACAGCCCACGCCGCCGTAACTGTCCACGATAATCTTGCGACCGGTCACCCCGGAGTCGCCATAGGGGCCGCCTGTCACGAAACGGCCTGTGGGGTTGATGTAATACTTGGTTTTGCCTGTCAGCAGGCCTGTGGGCTCCAATACTTTAAGCGCGACTTCGATCAGGTCTTTGCGTATTCTGGGCAATGGTACCGGTTGGGTCTGATGGGAAATCACCACATTGGTAATGCACACGGGATTCCCATTTTCGTAGCGAATGGATACCTGGGACTTGGAGTCGGGCCGCAGGTAGGCGATTTCGCCCGCCTTGCGGATTCTGGCGAGTTCTCTCAGCAATTCGTGGCTGTATTGAATGGTGGCCGGCATCAGTTCGGGAGTTTCATCGGAGGCATAGCCGAACATCATGCCCTGATCGCCCGCACCCTGCTCCTTGTAAAGTCCCTGGCCTTCGTTGACGCCCTGGGCGATGTCTGAGGATTGGCCGTGAATCCAGTTAATGTATCCAAAGGTGTCAAAGGAAAACCCGATGTCTTTGTGCGTATACCCGATGT
>JAEAMG010002123.1_pt1 | contig 13120 bp, 8 predicted proteins | sample 8958741 | NCBI WGS metagenome assembly JAEAMG01 (sample SAMN16933256, study PRJNA681125) | bioreactor sludge metagenome | isolation source: anaerobic bioreactor treating anionic surfactant - SDBS | place: India: Bengaluru | collected 2019-02-28
ACACGACCTCGCTGCCTTTTCCGGTGGTGGTCAAGCCGCCGCGCGACGGATCGAGTGTGGGCATTTCCAAAGTAACCGAGCCCGGACAGTGGGCTGCGGCGCTGAAGGCCGCGCGGGATGTCGATCCGCAGGGCGAGGTGCTGGTGGAGGCGTATATCCCCGGGCGCGAGTGGACGGTCGGAGTGGTCGGAGACCGGGCCTTGCCGGTAGTCGAGATTCTGGCCCCGGACGGCTGGTACGGGTATGCGGAAAAATACACCAAAGGTATGACGCACTATGTCTTCCCTGAGAGTGTGGAGGACGCGCCGCTGGTGGCGCAGTGCCAGATTCTCGCGCTGCTGGCGTTTCAGGCCGTCGGGTGCAGGGGAATGAGCCGCATTGATTTTCGGGTGACGCCAGAGGGGCGGCCCTACGTGCTGGAGATAAATACAATTCCGGGATTCACGGCCACGAGCCTGTTGCCGAAGGCCGCCGCTAAAGCGGGGATGCCGTTCAGCGTGCTGTGCGCGAAGTTGTTGGAGAGTGCGGCATACGGGTGATATGGGCAGGAAAAATGATGAAGTGGAAGTTTTTCAAGAGAAGCAAAAACAGGCCCAGCCGTTTTGCGTCGGGCAGTCGGCGTGTGACGGGTGTCGTGACCGATCTGCCCGGCGGGGTGAAGATCACGTTGGCGCTTGTCGTGTGCGTGCTGATTTTAACTCTCGGCGGCTGGGCAGGTTGGAAGCTTTTTAACTCGTATTATTTTCATTCCCCAGCACTTTTTGTGCTGCATAATGTGCACGAAAACGTGGCGATCACAACGGGTAAGACGCTGACCCCCGATTTGGTCTGCGAGGTGTTGGGGTTGCGGGAGGGGATCAATCTGTTTTCCATACCGATCGACCAGAAGCGGCGCGAGCTTTTGGAACAGGCTCCGAACATCCGCGACATCACGATTGTGCGGCGTATGCCGGATAAGATGACGATCAACATCATCGAGCGTGAGCCGCTCGCCCGCGTTGGGCCGAACGGGCGTGTTGTCGACGAGGAAGGCGTGGTGTTCGTCCGCTATGCGGGCACGGGAGGGCTTCCGATGATCAAAGGCTCTGACGAATTTTTGCAGATCAAGCCGGGTGACCGTTTGCACGGTAATGAAATGGCCGCCGTCCGTTTGGTGAATAGCTCTTTGCGTCCGGAGTGCAGGTTGCGCTTGTTGGCCTTGGACACGACAAAAGAAGATTATTTGTTGCTGACATTTTCCGATTATCGGCAGGCCAAGTTTGCCTGGGATGGCATGCAAGACGACGAGAAAGATACGGGCGTCAGAATGCAGCGTCAGTTTGATCGGCTCGCGCAGGCGATGGACAGCAAGATCGGGCACTCCCGCCTGATGTGGGACGCAACACAACCTGACCGGATTTTCGCGATGCCGGTCGGGGTTCAATGAGGCGAAGAAATGAGGGTTTATGGCGATTCCTCCGATTGCCGCGCTGGAGATCGGGACGACGCGCACGGTCATGTGTGTGGGTGAGTCTGATGAGAGTGGGCGCGTGAAGATAACGGGCGTGGGGTCGTATCCTACGATCGGTGTGCGCAAAGGGCAGGTGATCGACCTGTCGCAAGCGCGTACGGGTGTCGAGTCTGCGGCTAAACAGGCCGAGAAACAGGCTGATGTGAGCATCTGGCAGGTGCTGTTGGCCACCTCCGGCGGGCACATCCAGGCGGGGGTCAATCCGGGAATGGTGACGATCCGTTCGGGGGATCACGTGGTGTCGCGTGAGGATATTGATGAGGTCACCGAAAATGCTAAAGAGGTGCAGCTTGAGGCGGATCGTCAGGTGCTGCACACGATCACGCAGTCGTTTACGGTGGACGATCAGCCGGGCATTGTGAAGCCTGAGGGCATGCGGTGCAAGATGCTCACCTTGAACGTCATGGCTGTTCACGGGCTGAAAAGCCGGATCGACAATGCGGTGAGCGTGGCGAAGAACGCGCAGCTTGAAGTGACGGATGTGGCTTTCTCGGGAATTTGTGCCGCCTTGGCGGTTTTGACGCCCGAGCAGAAGCGTAACGGCGTTGTGCTGGTCGATCTGGGCGGCGGTACGACAAACTACGTCGCTTACTGTAACAATGTCATTTCGGCGGTCGGTTGTATCGCCGTGGGCGGGGACCATGTGACCAATGATATCGCGCTGGCGTTTAACATTCCGTTGAACCGCGCTGAGGAAGTCAAACGTGCCGAGGGGAGCGCGGTGATCGATGCGGAGAGCGGTGGACGGCGGACGGTTTTGCCTGCGGATGTGGGGTTTGAGGAGCGGGTGCTCAGTTGCAAGGCGTTGCACACGGTGATCAACGCGCGCATGGACGAGACGCTCCGGGTGCTGCGATCGCGGCTTGACGAGGCTGGCGTGTTGCCGCATCTGGGCGGGGGTGTCGTGCTAACGGGCGGCGGCGCCTACTTGCGGAAAGTGACGGACCTGGCCCAACGTGTATTCGGTCTGCCTTGCCGGATCGGTCTGCCTGTGAATGTGGATGGCTTGGATACGGTCGAGCAACCCGCCGCGTTGTCCAGTGTCGCCGGGTTGGCGCTTTACGGACGGATGACCTATGAGGATCGCGGGTTGTTCTCTCCAGTGAAGAACATATTCAAAGGATGGTTTGGACGATGAGCCAGGAACAACAGTCAGGGCTTCTATTAGTGGGTGTGGGCGGCGGTGGATGCCGGTTGGCCGCATCAGTCCGGTCTTCTTACGGAGAGGGTATCCGTGCGTTGGGCGTGGACACGGATGCGCTGTCGAACCGCACGGCGGCCGCGGGCGGCATGACGTGTCTGTTGCTGGGCGGTTCGCGTCTGGCGGGGCATGGAACGGGCGGCGATGCGATTCAGGGGCGCCTGGCGGCGCAGGATGACATGCAAAACCTGATGCCGCATCTGCAAGGTGTACGGACAGTGGTGATCACGGCGTGCCTCGGCGCAGGGACGGGCGGCGGTGTGACGCCGGAAATCGTGAAAGCCCTGCACGATATGGGCCTCGCGACGGTCTGCTTCGTGACGCGGCCTTTTTCCTTCGAAGGTGAGGCGCGGCGTAAAGCGGCGGATCGTGTTCTGCCGATGATCGAGGAGAATGCCGATTCGCTGGTGGTTGTCGCGCTTGACGATCTGTTCAGTGATGCGGGCGAGGACTTGCTGGCGGACGCCATTCAAGTTGCTGAGGGATTGGTCTCGGCGGGGATCACGTTGCTCTGGAGGCTTTTGTCGAAACCGGGTTTCATTAGTTTGGATGCGGAGCGTTTGCATACGATGGTGCTGAAGGGCGGCAACGCGCGTTTCGGTTTCGGTTCGGCGGAGGGGCCGGAACGGGCGGCGAAGGCTGTCGCCGCGGTGCGGGGCTGTCGCCTGTTGCGCGCGGGCGATGCGCTCGCAAAGGCGAATGCGCTGCTGTTGGGTATTCTCGCTGGGCGTGATCTGCGTTTGGCAGAGGTCGGCGAGATCATGAAAAGCGTGCGCGGCGTGTGTAAGAAAGAGTGTCAGATCGAGATGGGAACCGTGCTCGATGAGCAGTATGACGGACGTGTCGAACTGGTGGCGCTGGCGTTCGAGAGTTGGACCGCTGCGGCGCAAATGGAGCCTCGCAAGGAGAATCCTCCGACGCAGGAGCCTCCGGTGGCCGAGGCGTTCCCGATTCAGCCGGGCAGCAGGAAAGGGCGTGCGAAAGGGAGCAAGCTTTCGTTCGGCACGACGGGGCGCGGCAAGTTCCAGAATGTAGAGCCTACGCTCTGTAACGGGCAGGATCTGGATGTGCCGACCTTTATCCGGCGTGGTATTACGCTGGAACGGTGAGTTTGGTTGGGCAGTCGACAGTGGGACATGGTTGATGTGTCAAAAGGGGGAAGCATGAAGCAAGTGGTTGGAATGATGGTGATGGTGGCGGGAATGGTCTGTGCGGAGGGGTTGGAGGGATCGCTGGACAAACCGGTTTTGATAGGGGGGAGCGGGCGCGTCGCGCTCTTATCGCCGAAGGGTGACGTGGTTTGGGAACACAAGGCGGGGACTGTCCATGATGCGTGGCTGTTGCCGAATGGCAACGTGTTGTTCGCGGATGGGAACATCACAGAGGTGACGCGCGACCACAAGGTGGTCTTCGAGTATAAGCCGGAAGTTCAAAAGGGCGGAGGTGCTTACTCGTGCCAGCGTCTGGCAAACGGAAATACTGTGGTAGGTGAGAACGCGTCCGGGCGCGTGGTCGAGGTGGATAAGAACGGCAAGGTGGTTTTCTCTTTCATGACCCGTTACGGAAAGACCGACGACCATCACCACATGCGCATGGTGCGCAAGCTGGCCAATGGCAACTATTTGGTCTGTCATTCCCAGGCCAACATGGTGCGTGAATACAAGCCGGATGGCACGACGGCTTGGGAAAAGCCCACCAAAGCGTTGGCTTTCGCTGCGGTGCGCCTGCCCAACGGCAATACGTTAGCCTCCACGCTCAGCCAGCTCACCGAGTACGATCAAGACGGAAATGAGGTGTGGGAGTTCAAAAAGACCGATGTTCCGGGTGTGACGATCCAGAATATGACGGGGATGCATGTGCTGCCCAACGGGAATGTTGTCGTGGGGTGTTACTCCGCCTACACCAAAGAGGGGGCTGGCACGGGTATGTTCGAGATCACGCGCGACAAGAAACTCGTGTGGCGCTATGTGAGTCCTGGACTTCGGGAAAAGAGCATGATGGGCGTCCACAAGCAGGGCGAAGGCGTTGAGCCGCCGTTGCGTTAGCAGGGCACTATCGCACGGAAAAAAGTTCGGTAAGTTTGCCGCGGGGGAGCTGAAAGAGGAAGCCGATCAAGGATGTTCATCATGCGTGTGCAAGGACAAGTGTGGTGTGCCCTGTGGATGGCCGCCGTCTTGGCTGCCCGTGCCCAGCATTTGCCAGGTACAGCGCCTCTCACTGACACGAATGATCTTTCAGAAGCCTATTTTCGCGGTGTTGACCGCTGTCTGCTGCGCGAGACGGAGCTGAGTGCCGATGGGCGTCAGCAGTATTGGAAGCGGAATTTCTCAGCGGGTCAGCAAGGATATGTGGCTTCGGTCGAGACCAATCGGCAACGTTTAGCCCGTATGCTCGGCGTGCGGGATGCTCGCGTTCCCTTCGATGCGCCTGAACCGATCGCCACCCTTGTCCGTTCCGCCGTGTTGGGGGAGACCGAGACCCATACGCTGATGGCTATCCGCTGGCCGGTCATCGGTGGTCTTCAAGCTGAAGGGCTGTTGCTGGAGCCCAAGGATAAACCCGTTCGTCAGAACTTCATCCACATTCCCCATGCGGGTGTCACGCCGGAGCAGGTGCTGGGTTTAACTCCGGGCGGCTCAACGGGGACGGCAGCATTTGCGTTCCCCGAAAGGGGATTTCGTGTCGTTTTGCCCGCAGTGGTGAGTCGCACTAAAACGGTGTTCGAGAGTGTTTTCAAAAACCCCGGCAAGAATCCGGTTCCGAAACGGACGATGATGCCCTGTCGTGAGTTTGTGTACCGTCCTGCCTATGTCATGGGGCGGCATATCATCGGATACGAAATCCAAGAGGTCTTGGCTCTTGTGGATTGGTTCTGTAAGGAGAACGATAAGGCCGCCGTTCGTGTGGAGGGATGGGGGGATGGCGGCATGCTGGCGTTTTACGCGGGCGCGCTGGATGCCCGGATTTCTGAAACGGTCGTTGCCGGGTATTTCGATTGCCGCGACAAGTTGTGGCAAGAGCCAATCGACCGCAATGTGTTTGGACTCCTGCGAGAATTCGGCGATGCCGAGATTGCGGCCTTGATTGCGCCGCGCAAGCTGATTGTGGCGGCTGTGGCCGGTCCGGTTGAGACCATCACACGCGAAATAGGCAAAGAAGGTGGCGCACCGGGCTGGCTGGTTTCGCCTGATCCGGCTTCGGTCGCACACGAGGTGGTTAAAGCGCGTGAGCTGGTGAAGCCTCTCGGCGCTGCTGACTGGATGACAGTGCTTGGAGCGGATGAGAGCAAAGCCGTGTCTGTGGGGTTGAGTTCGACCGCCAAACAGCTCAAGGGCCTGACGTGGATGCCGGACTCGGCTGCACGCGAAAGTCGCCTTGTCAAAGGCATGGACGATTTTTCTCAAAGGCTGCTGACGATCTCAGGGGAAACGCGGCGCATTTTCATGGCTAGGCTCGATTTTTCCTCTCCCGATGCGTACGACCGTTCAGCCGAGTGGTATCGTGAGTATTACCGCGAAGAGGTCATGGGTTGTATCCATGCGCCGAAGTTGCCGCCGAGTCCCCGTTCGCGTGTGATCGAAGAGACGGCGTCTTACGTCTGTTACGAAGTGGTGTTAGACGTGATGCAGGATTTCATCCTATACGGCTATCTGCTCGTGCCGAAGGACCTGAAGCCGGCTGAGCGACGTCCGGTGGTGGTGGCGCAGCATGGCCTTTTGGGGCGTCCGCATGATCTGATGTCGCCCGAGAGGGGAGGGAAAAAGGCCTATAATGCCGTTGCGCCGCAAGTTGCTGCGAAGGGCTATATCGTGTTCGTGCCGCAAAACCCCTACGCCATTGAGGATGATTTCCGTCAGCTCCAGCGTAAAGCCAATCCTCTCAAGTTATCTCTCCATTCGGTGGTTTACGCCCAGTATGAACAGATGTTCACGTGGTTCAGAACGTTGCCGTTTGTGGACAGCGCGAAGATTGCTTTTGTCGGTCTTTCTTACGGTGGCAAGACAGCCGTCCGAGTGCCTCCGCTGATGCCGGGTTTCTGTTTGATGATTTCGTCTGGCGATTTCAACGAAGGCGTTACCAAGATGGCCTCGACGCTCTATCCCTTCAGTTTCGTGTTCCATGGCGAGTATGAAATCTTCGAGTTTGATCTGGGCAACACCTTCAACTATTCCGATTTGGCGGGCTTGATGGCTCCGCGACCCTTCATGGCGCAGCGTGGCCACTCTGATGCCGTGGCGTGGGATGAATTTGTCGGGTACGAATATGCGAATGTCAGGCGCCTTTATGCGCAGCTCAAGAGGCCAGAAAGAACGGTGATCCATTGGTTCGACGGGGGACATGAGATCGACATCGATTCGTGTCTCTCATTTTTTGACCGTTTTTTGCTCAACGCCAGATGATGGTGTGTGTTTGAAAGATAGACAAGGAAGTGACTCATGAGGTTGCAAGGTTGGTATCGTCTTGGGTTAGGTGTCCTGTGTGTTTCAGCCGTGTGGGGCGCGTATGCCCAATCGTTTTCCGGTACCGCCTTGCTCACGGGTACGAATGACCTGTCTGATGCTTACCTGAGCGGGCTCGACCGCTATATGTTGCGCGAAACGCAACGCGTAGCAGAGGGGCGGTCTCAATATTGGAGGCGTGATTTTACGGCGGGGGAAAAGGGGTATCTCGCTTCGGTTGAAACAAACCGGCAAAGGTTGGCCCGTTTGCTGGGTGTGCGTGACACGCGCGTTTCCTTCGATGCTCCGGAAATGATGGCTACACTCGTCCGCTCCGCCGTCTTGGGTGAGACGAAGACGCATACGGTGCTGGAAATCCGTTGGCCGGTGATCGGCGGTTATTGGGCAGAGGGCGTGTTGCTGGAGCCCAAAACGAAACCTGTCGGACAAAATATTATTCACATACCGCATGCGGGCGTGACGCCCGAACAGGTGTTGGGGTTGGCGCAGGGGGGGGCGGCCTTAACGGAGGGTTTCTCGGCCCCTGCACCGGGATGCCGAATGGTTCTGCCTGCTGTGGTGAGTCGTGCGAAACAAAAGTATGTGAGTGAGATTCCCAACCCCCATTACGGGAAACAATATGCGGCCATGCCGGGGGGTAAGACTATGCCGAACCGCGAGTTTGTCTATCGGCCCGCTTACACGATGGGACGGCACCTCATCGGCTACGAGGTCCAAGAAGTTCTGGCGTTGGTAGACTGGTTCCGTAAAGAGAACGACAAGGCTGTCGTTCGCGTGGAGGGCTTTGGCGAAGGGGGCATGTTGGCCTTCTATGCGGGTGCCCTTGATGCGAGGATTTCCGAGGTGACGGTTTCAGGATATTTCGATTGCCGAGACAATTTGTGGCAGGAGCCGATCGACCGCAATGTGTTTGGGCTCCTGCGGGAGTTCGGTGATGCCGAGATTGCGACCTTGATCGCGCCGCGCAAACTCACGGTGCTGGCGGTTTCAGGTCCGGTCGAGACCCTGACGCGCGAGAAGGGCGAGGGCGGAGCGCCAGGGCGCTTGGTCTCGCCCGTGCCGGAGTCGGTCGGGCGAGAGGTCGCGAAGGCACGCGAACTGGTCAGGCCGCTCGGCAAAGCGGAGTGGATCACATTGCTGAACGCGAGTGAGATCAAACCCTCTTCTGCGGGGTTGAATGCGGTTGCCAAACAACTTGTCACCGGTGCGCGGGTGCCGGATGCGGCGACGCGTGAGTCGCGTCTCATCAAGGGGATGGACGATTTTTCACAATACCTGCTGGCGGTCTCGTCAGCAGGGAGGCGCGCTTTCATGTCTCGCTTGGACTTCTCCTCCGCGGAAGCGTACGACCGTTCGGCTGAAGGGTATCGCGACTATTATCGCGAAGAGATCATGGGGCGTATCCATACGCCTAAATTGCCGTTTAACGCTCGCTCGCGAGCGATTGAGGATAATGCGGTGTATGTATGTTATGAAATCGTGTTGGACGTGCTGCCTGACTTTGTGCTCTACGGCTATCTGTTGATGCCGAAGGATTTGAAACCCGGCGAACGGCGTCCTGTGGTGGTGGCGCAACACGGGCGCGGCGGTACGCCTCGGACGGTGATGGGCCCCGAAAAGGGTGGTACCAAAACCTATCACTCAATTGCGCCGAAACTGTCGGATAAGGGTTACATCGTATTCGCGCCGCAGAATCCGTATGTCTTCGAGGACCGTTACCGTCAACTTCAACGTAAGGCCAATCCGCTCAAGCTATCGCTCTATTCCGTGATTTACGCCCAATATGAGCAGATGTTCGCATGGTTCAAGACCCTGCCTCAGGTGGACAGTGCAAGGATCGCTTTCATCGGACAGTCATATGGGGGCAAGACAGCCGTGCGCGTGCCTCCCGTCATGTCGGAGTTCTGTCTTGCGATCACGACCGGCGACTTCAACGAGGGCGTGACCAAGATGGCGTCAACGCTCTATCCTTTCAGCTTCGCGTTGTGGGACGAGTATGAGATGTTCGAGTTCGACCTCGGAAACACCTTCAATTATTCCGATCTGGCGGGCCTGATGGCGCCGCGTCCGTTCATGGTGCAGCGTGGACACTCCGACGGCGTAGCGTGGGACGAGTTCGTCGGTTATGAGTATGCGCTTGTCCAGAGGCTTTACTCGAGTCTTAAGATATCCGACCGCACGGCGATACACTGGTTCGACGGGGGACACGAGATTGCGGTTGATCCGGCCATTGCGGTTTTTGACAGGTTCCTGCGCTAGAGCGGGTTACTCTTTTTGTGTGGCCGAGAAGTGAACAACTGTAGGTCGGGATAGTAATCCCGACGTGGACGCCGTGTGCTTGTGTCCTGCCCAAAACGCTACATGGATTGTAAAACCGTTCTAGCGCGGGACGGTACCGGAGTAGCAGGAACAGATGCCGAAGCTGTAGGTTTCGCAGCGGCAATCTTCAAAATCGGCTGCGCGCAGCAGGTCGAGCATGGCTTCGCCTTGTGGCACCTGCTCAATGGACGCGGGCAAGTAACGGTATTCGCGTGTGTGTCCGGTCAGCAGTCGCCCTGCAAAGGGTATGATATGGTGCAGATAAAGGCGGAAGAAAGCCCGCAGTGGGAAGACCTTTGGTTCCGAGAGCTCAAGGATGATGAGACGACCGCTGGGCTTGATAACGCGCCGGAGCTCGGCAAAGCCGGACGCCATGTTCTCGAAGTTCCGCACCCCGAAGGCGGCTAGGGCTGCGTCGAACGAAGCATCCGCGAAGTCAAGCGACAGGCAGTCGCCGGACTGTAGTTGAATGCGTTCGTTCAGTTGCGCCGCAGTTACTTTGGCGCGTCCGATTCGCAGCATGCCCTCCGAGAGGTCAATACCGGTGATCAGAGCGTGAGGAAGACGGCGTGCCGCCATGATAGCGAAGTCGGCTGTGCCGGTGGCTACATCAAGCAAGCGTGCGGGTTGATCGTCACGCAATAGCCGTATCGCTTTGCGGCGCCAAAGGAGGTCGATTCCTAAGGAGAGGACGCGGTTAAGCCGATCGTAGCGGTTTGCTATGACGTCGAAAGTCTGCGTTATCTGTACCCGCTTGCTCTCACCAGATGCATAGGGGGTAATCTTCTCGACGTTCATGCCCGTATCTCCAGAGGGAGCCCTTTCCCATTGAGGTCATCTGCGAGGAGCTTGTCAGCTTTTGCAGAGGGTAGCCCGCAGGCTTCGACAAGGTGTGCGTGCAGGTGGCGCGAAAGCCTGGGCAGAGCGATCGCAAACAGTTTGCCTTCTCCGGTATGTAGGCGGTCGGCGAGCGTCTGGTAGGCTCTGTAAAAGTCGGAACCGCATGCCGCGTGAAGGGCTCGAACGGAATGGGGGAAGCGTCCGCGGTTATGCACGAGTTCCCAGCAGCGCGCGAAGCGCTGGAGTCGCATGAGCGTCGCAAAATCCAGTGCGTCTGAGTGCAGCAGTTCATAGGGAGGTTCAGGGTTGAAGATGAGCCCGAGCCGTGCCGCATCTCGAATGAGACGAGTGCCGGGCAGGCCTTTGAGCAGGTTGACTTGAACCTCTGGCGGATCACACTCCGTGATCAGTGTATTGAAGCCGCGTGCAAAGGAGGCTTCGTCCTCGCAGGGCAGACCGAAGATAAGGTCCGCGTGGACAGTCGCGCCGGTTTTTCGCGTGAGGAAGCGCAGGTTGTCGAGCGTGGCTTCGGTTTTTTCGCTACGGCCGACCAGTTCTGCCACGCGCGGGTTCAGGGTTTGGATTCCGGCTTCAAGATGCAGGACGCCTTGAGGAAAAGCGGCGATGCGGTCGGCGACAGTAACGTGTAGCTGATCGGCGTTTATCTCGAAGTGGAGTTGTGTGTCTGGCGTGACGCGGCCATGGAAAAAATCGAGGATGGCGCTGGCGTGTTCGGCGGGCGCGTTGAAGCTTCGGTCGAGAAATTTGAAGCGGCGCAGTCCTCGCAGCCAGAGGGTGTTGAACGCAGTCAGCAGCCGTTCCAGAGGGATCAGACGCAGGCCGGTGCTCGCGGAGGTGCAGTAGGCGCAGGCGTAAGGACAGCCGCGGCTCGCTTCGACGTAGACAATGCGTTGTGCAAGATCCGCGTCAGTGTAGAGGTCGTACGGAAGAACGAGTGTCGCGGGATCTTCGGGGTCGGGACAGAGGAGTGTGGTCTGTCGGCTGAAGTCGGAGGAGTCGCAACGGAGGTAGGCGTTCAGAGAGAGAAACTTTTCGCAGATTGTGCGGAAGGCGGTCTCTCCCTCGCCGACGATGATCGCGTCAAAGAGCGTGGCATGAGGATAATCGGCAGTGAGTTCTGGGCCGCCGGCGATGAGCCGCAGGTGTGGTGCCACCGCGCGCAGAATCCGTGCGGTGGCCTCGATGAGCCGCACGTTCCAGAGATAGACGGAAAAGCCTGCTATGCGTGGGTGCGCTTCAATAATCTGCGTGGCGAGTTGAACGGGTGTGATATCAAGATCGGTCTCAAGGATGCGGGCCGAACCGGCGAGGCGGCCGAGATTCGCCTGAAGCGAACGCGCGGCATAGGCACAATGGCTGTATCGTGCGTTGACCGCAACCAGCAGAATGTCAGACCGGGCGGGTGTCACTTACAGTTCTCGATATCCCAGCGCGTGGTGTAGGATTCGATCAGATCCGCGAGGGGTTTGGGGTCATCCAATCCATGCGGGTGATGCCCGACTGTCGGTTTATGGAAGACGTTGATTGTGCCGCCGAGCGCTTTGTAGCGTTGCTCGATGAGGGTGGTGTTCTCTGCCACAGGCACGACGTCGTCTACATCGCCGACGACGTGGATGAGCGGGATGCCGGCTTTGGCCAAAGGAGCCAGCAGATCGATGGGATTCTCCTTGAAGGCCAGAGCCTCGGTCTCGTCCTTGAAACCATAGAGCTTGATTAGACTCTCCCAGTCGCCCTTGCTGCCCTTGCCCTTGCCTTTTCCGCCCGGCCAGCTCTTGAAGTCGCAGACCGGAGCGTCGCCGTACACGCAGACGACCTTATCTGGGTTTCGCGCTGCGAAACGGTAGGCGTAGAGCCCGCCCCGGCTGACGCCGATCAACGTGCCTTTGGCGCTCATGCCTTTGGAAATGAGATGACGGTAGAAGGCGTCGAAATGCGCTTGCGCGGCAGGGCTGCCGAAGGTGTTCCCAACGCTCATGTGAACATAGTAGAAGCCGTCCTCGACGAGTTTCATCACGCCGGTGCGGTTATCGAAGGCGGTCGGAAACTCCATACACCAGACCCATTGATTGCCGGGGCGCGGTTTCTTGGGGACGGCTACCCAGCAGGGGCATCCGTCGACGGTGAAGGTATGGCGGGTGAAGGTTTTCCACGTGTCGGTCTTGGTCGGCTTCCAATCGATAGACATGCCGAACGCCTGGTCGGTGAAAGCGAGGTAACAATGCCAGTCGTACGTTGCGATGCCATGCTCGAAGGGACGGCGGTGGTAGGCGAGGTGCGAGCCGATGGCCGGTTGCATTTCGGCAGGCCATTCGGTGGCGGGCAGGGCGGGGTGACCGAGAAACTTCCAGGTCGGTTCGGCGGCCTTCATGCTGAGAAACTCGCCGTAAGGGTCAAACCATTTTCCGGGGAAGCTCGACACGTAGAGGCGGCGGGGGGCGCAAGCTGCGAGCAGCATGTGCTGGTCGAAAGGCATGGCGGCTTCGTTGTCGCTGTACTGCCGGAAGTTGCCGCAGAACCAATATGGGAACATCTCGTTCTGAGTCGAGACGTTTTCGCCGTAATCGCGTTTGGCGAGCGGCACGCCGCCGCCTCCGGTTTGGTTGGGGATGACCACGGCGAAGCGGTCATCCTTGGCTCCGGCGAGGAGTGCGGTTTTGGCGAGGCGTGAACAGCCGACCGCCGCGACGCGCTTGGTGTCAATGGCAGGTTCTTTTTCCAGCATGTCCATGCCGCGCATCAGGGCCCAGGCCCAGGCGGCAATGACGGTGG
>JAEAMG010002126.1_pt1 | contig 13101 bp, 8 predicted proteins | sample 8958741 | NCBI WGS metagenome assembly JAEAMG01 (sample SAMN16933256, study PRJNA681125) | bioreactor sludge metagenome | isolation source: anaerobic bioreactor treating anionic surfactant - SDBS | place: India: Bengaluru | collected 2019-02-28
TGCAGCGAGGATTGCTATAACGACAATGACTATGAGTAATTCTACTATGGTGAAGGCTTGTTGTTTGGAGGAATATTTAATGGAGGGTTTTGTGTATGGATAAAGGCTAGTGAAACCTTGGAGTGTATTGGGTTTATTAGCGTAAGTGTTTTTCATACCTTTAATAGTACCCTCCCCCCGAGGTTGGTGTCAAGGAGAAATTATGTTCTTATTCAAACAACGGGGGCGGGGTTGTCATTTTATAGCCTTTTTGCTACAATCATTTTTGTCGTTGGGGATTCGCCAAGTGGTAAGGCACCAGGTTCTGGTCCTGGCATTCGGGGGTTCGAATCCCTCATCCCCAGCCAAGAGAGATTTTGTCCAAATCCGCCATAATATCATATGGCGGATTTAAGTTTATAACAGAGATAGATTCATCGCCGGCACGTAGGTTCAATACCATCTCATTATAGAATGCATCCTCTTCGACCAAATCGTGCATATTTCGGTACGTTAAGAGATACGAATTCACAAGTTCAACAAATTGCTCTTGCGAGGGCAATTTTCCGGTTAATTCATTGAGTTTGTCCTGTTGAACTCGTGCTGATTCCTCATATCCTGCAATGAGCGCGGTATATTCCTCGATCTTACCATTGTGGTATTTGCGATACTCCTCCGTATTATCGGCATGTAGATTGATGAATTTATTGCGTTGCTTAACAGCATCCCGGATACTAGTCTTAGCTTGCTTTAGTAGCCTTTGAGCCCTTGCGATGTCAACTGCGTTCTTTTGTTTGAGCCTATCTATATAAATCTCGTAGGCCTTCTTTGTGTTTTTAGTAAGATTCGCCAAATAAAGGTCCATTTTGATAGAAATGTCGCGGAGCCGAATACTTTTCTTAATTGATGGCTTGCCGTATTTCGCCATACACGCCTCTTTACTCAGGCGCCTATCGCACTCTTTGTTTTTGCATACGTACATAATTTCAAATGCGCCCTTGTTCTCGCCGCGGTGGATCATATGACGCTCAAATCCCATAATGCTATCACAGAAGTCGCAGATAACTTTGCCACGTAGAATTCCAAAATCCATGCGTGTGGACGCATTAGCGTGTCCGACATATTTTTGTTTGAACTGTTCGGCCACCTTCTTGTTTGCCGCAGCAAATTCATCGGGGCTCATTAACGGCATAAAGTTATAAAGCTCCGTAAGATTAGCAATCCAGGAGCCGTGTTGATAAGCACCGGTATAAAATGGTTTTGAAAGCATATTAGTGACCATAGTGTCGGTCATTTTTACTCGCTTCGGTTTATCGTCCAGAAATTTTCGTTCTGTATAGTTCGAACTATTCAAAAAGTCTGCGACTTCTTGCGCTGTTTTGCCTTCGTGTACCCGCATAACAACCGCCCGGCGCACAAGATGCCAGTTCTGAGGATCTGGGATGAAGTAACCATTATAGGGATCGATACAATAACCACGCTTGATCTTGCCCATATATTTACCCTCTTTGACGCTTCCGACATTGCCGCGCTTTACATCGACAGATAGCTTATCTGAATATTGCTTAGATGTGGCAAAGAGAATGCCTAACATCATCTTGCCGTTAGGGCTGTTGTCGAATTCGTACGTGCAAAAGGAGAGGTCTTGAATTAACTCATTATCGACCATCTCTATAACTTCGCCGGCTTCTTTCATGTTGCGCGAGATACGGTCCGGAGCCCACGATATGAGTCCGTGGTACTTTCCAGACCTAAAGCCACTGAGCATTTTGTCAAACTCTACGCGATGACCTGATTGCTTAGCTGATGCGGCTTCCTGAATAATATCTTCTGGCTTAACTTTAACGCCCAATCTTTTTGCCTTCGCTAGACATTCTTCGACCTGATCAGACAGAGAGCGTACTTGTCTATCTTCGTTCTCTGTAGATTTACGACAATATATAACATAGCGGCGCTTTTCTTTGGGGAGGATCTTAGTCGTGTCTTTATCGGTTTCGATGATATTTGTGATGATATTATCGATAGTAATCCTGCTCGCAGGCAGCTTAAACGTGTCGGCTATGCCGCTAGTTTGCGCACTCTTATCCATAGTCATATCACGATTATAACTCTGAATTAGGTATACCAATAATTCGTTGAACCTAATGAGGGGAGTATCCAGTTGATGCTAATAGTACCCCCACCCGTGGCACACTGGATACCCTGAGTTGCCGCAGACCGACCGCCTACCTGAATAAGCGTGGCGCGAAAATCTTTTACATTTTTTAAGGAACTTGTAGAGTACAGCAGCGATAATAAGAGCAAAATTAGTACATTTTTATGTAGCGCAAATAACAACAACTATGCTTATTGTATAATATGCATCATATGAAGATAGTTGTAGCAGCATTAATAGAAAAAGACAGTAAATACTTTTTAGCTAAGCGTCGACCAGACGGAGCCCTGCCCAGCAAATGGGAATTCCCTGGCGGCAAGGTCGAAAATGGCGAAACGGAGCCGGAAGCCTTAAAGCGCGAGATTATCGAAGAGTTTAATACGATGGTTGATGTCGGTAAATTGCTCGCCACCGCGCAGATAAACGACGAGACCGTATTGAAGCTCTACGCCTGCAAACACAACCTGGGAGGGTATCACCCAAAAGAACACTCCGAAACAGCGTGGCTTAACAGTATCGAAGCCGCTCGGAGTTATGATTTGGCGCCGGCCGATATTGACCTGCTAGATCAGCTGGCAACAGATACTCGCAAGCCGCAACTACAAGAACTAAAAATCGGTGAATCGTACAGAAACGACGACATTCAGCGCATATTCCTAGTCAGCGCCCAGGGCGGCATGCGCAAATCCAACCGCGCAAATAGCCTAATCCTGTTTGCTCTGCATAACACCGGCAACCCTTACGAAGATCGCTGGGGCGAAGACGGTATTATGCATTACACAGGCATGGGATTATCTGGCGATCAATCGCTAGACTACGCACAAAACAAAACCCTAACCGAATCGCGCGATAACGGAGTCGATGTTCACCTATTTGAATCTTACGAACCAAGGGAGTACATCTACCGCGGCCGCGTGAGCCTAGCTGGCGACCCTTATTATAAAACCGAAAAAGACGAATCCGGCAAGGAACGTCAGGTTGTGAAGTTCCCGCTAAAAACCATCGACTAAGCTATTTACTTTCTGGCCAAATAATTTCGTCAAACTTGCAATCGTAAATACGACAAATATCTATAATTTGTGATGCGTTGGGTTGAGTCTCTCCTGACTCCCAGCGTGCAATAATGTCGTGACTGACGTTCAGCATCTCGGCAACCGTTGACTGTGTTAGCCCTGCTTGCTGACGAAACTGCTTTAGCGTCTTTTTCATACCTTCATTATATCAATGGAATTGGCTAAGTACGCAAATATGCCAGGTCAGTGATATAATTAGCAATAATATGGGACTAATAGACAATAAAGAAAAAACGCTACAAGAAGCTCTGAAAAATGCGTTGCCAAGCACCGAACGTGTCGATATTTTAACGGCCTACTTCTACTTCTCTGGTTTCTCTGCGCTTGCCGACGAACTAAAAGATAAGAAAATCCGCATTCTCGTGGGCAAAGCAATCGACCCGGCGGCAGTTGATGATCTTAGCGCTGCGATGAAAATTGACCCTAATGTCGGCCTGGATACATTCCAGAGCCGCAACTATCTAAGCCTTACCCGGACACAAAAGAAAAATCAGTATACCGAAAGCTTTGTAAAACTTTTCAACAAATCAGCACTATCGGAAGCGTTTGACGGTACTGAAGACCAGCGAATGCAAAAGATCTTCGAAGATAAGTTGCGCGATGGCTCACTTGAGATTCGCATGACTAATGAACAGAATCATGCCAAGGCGTACATCCTCACAAACAAGCCAGACTACGCGCAAGGTGGCGACTTCAAAGGCAGTGTTTTCATGGGATCATCAAACTTCACGTACAACGGCCTAGTTGGTCAGGGTGAACTTAATGACAAGTACATGGACAACGATAGTTACGACAAGTACGAGAATAAGTTCAGCGAGCTATGGAATGATTCAAACGCCATCGACATTCAGGTCCAGGATACGCCCGATGTAGAAGATAGCTTCCTAAACCAGATTCAGAAAAAGCTCTGGATTCACGCTACGCCGGATCCCTACAAGATATTCATTCGTGTACTACATGAACTGTACGCTGAAGTTGAAGACGAGGATGTAAAATCCCCTCACGCTATCACCGGCGGTAAATTCTCGAACCTTAAATACCAACTTGATGCAATTCGCTCCGGCATTGACTGCGTCAATAAAAATAACGGTGTTATTGTCGCGGACGTCGTTGGTCTAGGTAAGTCAGTGATCGCTTCTGCGATCGCCCATAACCTTGAAATGAGCACCATTATTATTACACCGCCCCACCTTAAGGGACAGTGGCAAGATTACGCTACGCGGTTCAAGATTCCAGGTGCACACGTAGAAAGCGGCGGCAAAATCCAACATCTTCACGACCTTTATGCCAAAGATAGCGAACCAAAGCTCTATATCATCGATGAGGCGCACCGCTATCGCAACGAACTAACCGATGACTATCAGTGGCTTCACCAATTAACACGCTCCCACCCGGATAACAAGGTGCTGCTACTGACCGCTACGCCATACAACAACCGGCCTCAGGACCTGTTTGCAATGGTTAAGCTATTCCAAACGCCAAGCCGTTCGACTATCAACTCGGTAGATAACCTCGGGCTCCGTTTTGATGATCTTATTGTTAAATACCGCAAGCTTGAAAAAGAAGGCAAAAAGGCGCTAACTCCTGAGATTCGCGAGGAGCTTCAGAAACTCAGCCGTGAACTGCGCCTACTCATCGAACCTATCGTGATCCGCCGCTCTCGCATAGACCTTAAAGAAATAAAAGAGTATGCGGACGACCTTCGAAACCAAAACATTGAATTCCCAGATATAGTCGGTCCAGAGCTTCTCGAATACGATCTTGGTAGTATCCTTGATCTATATATAACTACTCTCGAAAAGATTACCGATTCAGACAACGGGTTCAGCGGGGCTCGTTATCAATCCGCGTCATACATCAAGGACCGCGCCGAGTTTACAGAAAAATACGGCAACTTCTTTGACGAGTCCGACCTTAAGACCGCGCAAGCCAACCTTGCCACCTTCATGCGCCGCTTGCTCGTCCAGCGTTTCGAGAGCTCAAAGTACGCGTTCCAATCCACGCTTAACAAGATGATATCTTCGCACGAAATTATTCTGAAATGGTGGGATAAGGGCTATGTACCAATTCAAAAGAAGGGCGACCTGGTTGACCCGGATGACATGGAAGATTTCGATAGTATTGATGAAATTATGGGGCTCATCGAGAGTGGTGAAGAAATTGACATCGATGCAATCAAGCGAAATGCCGTGCCGGTCCCAAGCGAACTATTCGAGCCAGCATTCGCTACATACGTTCGCCACGATCTAGAGCTACTCCAAGAGATTAAGAGCGAATGGTTCGCTGACGGAACCACCGGCAAAGATCCAAAGCAGGATTACGTAGAAAGTAAGATCGCTGAGTTTCTACACGAAGACCCAAGCCGCAAAATTGTTATCTTCTCTAGCTATGCAGATACAGCTGAGTGGGTCTATAAGAACCTTCGCGAACATGGCTTTGAGCGCACGATGCTTTATACCGGTGGGTCAGGTAACGAAATGAAAAAGGTTGTATCGGAGAACTTCGACGCTTCTTACGATGGCGACCAAAAGAATGACTACGACATCATTGTCGCAACCGATGCACTCTCTGAAGGTTTTAACCTTCACCGCGCCGGCATCATTATTAACTATGACATTCCATATAATCCAACGCGAGTTGTTCAGCGTATCGGCCGTATTAACCGTATTAACCAAAAGATGTTCGATAGGATATTTATCTATAACTTCTTCCCAACTGGCGTCGGCGAAGATATCACTAAAACAAAAGCCATCAGTACCCTAAAAGTCCTTCTGATTAACGGAATTGTTGGTAGCGATACCCGGACTCTTACGCCAGATGAAGACTTGCGCAGCTACTTCAAAAAGACATATGACGAGGCTGACCAAGAAACTCAAGAACGCTCATGGGACAATGAGTATCGAAACATCTACAATTCAATCAAGCACGACCACTCAATACTGAAGGAAGTCCAAGACATCCCAGAGCGCACGCGCATTGTTCGTGACGGTCAAGCCGAGAATGCTTCAATATCATTCGCCAAACGAGGTAATGGCATCTTGTTTGCTCTTGCCGGTGAATTTGACCAAGAAGCAGCAATTGTATCACCGGAATTTGTGCTACCTCATTTCAAAGCAGACCAAGATGAAAAAGCACACGAAGGCGATGCCCAACTCGACAAGAAGTTCGAGATTTTACGCAAGCGCATCACAGCACCGCACCCACTGCCGAAAATACAAGGTCGCCGAGCAGATGCCATTAAGATCGTTGAAGCGCTCAAAGAGCTTTACTCACCGGAGCGCGACTACCTCTTTGATCTTTACGATGCCATCCGTGAGTTTGACGACCTATCAAACGGTGAGCTCAAGTACATCGCCCAGCTTCGCCTAGACGAAGATAATCTTGGCGCTGCAGTCCAAGAGCTAAAGAAAAAGTTCGCACCGCACTACCTGAACGTTATCAAACAGAAGGCAGAAGCAATTGACAGTGTGACCGAAATAATTATGTTCACGGAAGATTTACGTAAATGATATTAAACGAGCCATTCAATAAAGAACTACTAAACAATTTCCTGAAGGATTTCCTACCGGACTACCAACTTGACGAACGTTCAGTCCGAACGCCCGACAAGTCAATCCTTACAGAAGTAACTCAACTGGGAGTCTCTCGCAAGGCTGAAGTGACTGTGCTTGAAGCCGAGTGTGAAGAAACTGATACAAACAAGCGTATTGCGATAACCCAGGCAGCCTTCAAGGTGCTGCGCGATCACGGTATTCGAAATGCAATCATCGCCTTTCATGACGGTGCAGATCAATGGCGACTCTCACTTCTTACTTCGACGTTAGAAATTAAAGGTGGCAAGGTTATCAAAAAAGATAGCAATCCACGCCGCTACTCATACCTACTGGGCGTAGGCGCAAAGACCGTCACTCCGTATAGGTACCTGGTAGAAAAAGGCCGCGTAGATGACATCAAGCAGCTGCAAGAGCGCTTCTCTGTCGAAGTCGTCAACAAGCAGTTCTATGCTTCGATTGCAGACCTATTTACCAAGCTCGTGGGCGGCGAACGTGGCGCAACCAAACACCCAGGCTTGCTCAAGATCAATGGCGTTATCAGTCAGAACGTGGAGCATCAGGAATTTGCGGTGCGCCTTATTGGCCGCATCATATTTAGTTGGTTTTTGAAGGAAAAGAGAAGTGCGGCCGGTGTGCCAATCGTGCCAAACGAGCTGCTGTCGCTTGATGCCGTGGCTAGCAACGCAGACTACTATCACAGTATCCTGGAGCCGTTGTTTTTTGAGCTTTTGAACAAGCGGGTTGAAAACCGTCACGAGAGTTTGCGCGAAGCCCCGTTTTCAACTGTGCCGTACCTAAACGGTGGTCTCTTTAGTCCTCAGCGCAGCGACTTCTATAACCAAAACTCGTTCAATGGCGCGGGCACGCCTGGCTTAATGTACATCCCAGATAGCTGGTTTACCGAGCTCTTCACTGTGTTAGAACAATACAACTTTACTGTAGACGAAAACACTAGCTACGACGTGGACCTGTCTATCGACCCAGAAATGCTCGGTCGCATATTTGAAAACCTCCTAGCGGAAATTAATCCAGAAACTGGCGAATCAGCACGTAAGAGTACAGGCAGCTTCTATACCCCCCGCGAAATCGTCGACTATATGGTCGATAGCTCGCTTTTGGAGTTCCTGAAGAACAAGACCGGCACGGACGAGGCCAAGCTCAAAGCCCTGATCAGCTGGGATCAAACTGATGACGACAAACACCCTCTCACGGATAGTGAGAAACAAAAGGTCGTGAACGCGCTTGCTGGACTGACAATGCTTGACCCGGCTTGCGGCTCAGGTGCATTTCCAATTGGCATTCTGCAAAAGGTCGTATACATCCTACAGCAGGCTGATCCGCGCGCTGAGGTATGGCTAGAGAACCAACTGAAGAGCATCGCTTCGCCAGAGCTAAAGCGCGACATCCAAGAAAAATACGAGAGCGAAAACTACGACTGGTTGCGCAAATACGGCGTAATCCGTGAAACTATCTTTGGCGTAGACATCCAGACGATTGCTACGGAAATTTCAAAGCTTCGTTGCTTCTTGACGCTCATCATCGAAGAAGAAGTGGATGACAACAAGCCAAACCGCGGCGTGCATGCCCTGCCAAACCTAGACTTTAAGTTCGTCACTGCCAACTCACTAATAGGCCTGCCGGATAGCAATGCCAACGCCAAAAGCAAAGGACTTAACCTATTTGAAGACGTGTCGCACATCGAACAGCTCAAGAACATTCGCAACCAATACTTCGGCGCAAATGCTGATGAGCGCGCCCGCCTGCAGGTAGAGTTCAAGAACCTGCAAATGGACATGCTGCGCAGCCGTATCGCCACTAGCGGCGCTACGAGTGACTTGTACAATGCATTGTCCGATTGGGACCCCTTCAGCCACAAAGCCACGGAGTGGTTTGATGCAGAGTGGATGTTTGGTCTAGAGGGCTTTGATATCGTCATCGCGAATCCTCCCTATGTTGGCGAGCGATCTCACAAAAAAACTTTTGATAAGCTGAAATCAACAAATCTCGGTGGAAGATTCTACCTAGGTAAAATGGATTTATACTACTTTTTCTTCCATCTCGCACTTGATGTTTGCAAGCCTTATGGCAGCGTTACCTTTATCACCACCAACTCTTATTTTAGGTCGCTTGGGGGTAAGAAATTACGTGATGACATTTCTTCGAGGTCTTATATTCAGGAGCTCGTGGATTTTAATGGTATAAAAATATTTGATACCGCAGACAACTACACGGTTATTACAAAGCTGAAAAAGAAGAATATAGTTGATGCGCCGCGCGATGTGCAGTGTCGCGTTGTAGTTGCCAATCACAACGGATCAGTGGATAGTACAACACTCCAATCGATCATTAATGGGGCCGACCGTGAGAGTGAATACTCGCTTAGAAATCAGGAAACTTTGTTTATAGGCGATGATTTACAGATTGAAACGCTTAGCAATACCGAGATGAGCAGTATTTACGAAAAAATCTCATCGCACAATAAAATTTCACATAATTTTAAAGTGAGCGCCGGTGTGCAGACTGGTGCAGATAAAGTCACAGCTCAACATAAAAAGCTCTTAGGCGACCGTGTTAAACAGGGAGACGGCATTCTCGTTCTAAAACTTACCGAGATAGAATCATTAATATCAAAAGGTAGCCAGATACCAAATTACTTCAAGCCGTGGTACCTGAATCCAGATGTCGGCCGCTGGTCTCCTTCTGTAATTACCAGCCATCGTGTTGCATACTTTGATCGGAGTTTCCTGGAAAGAAATATTGATGATGCATACCTAGATTATCTTAAGCGGTTCCAACCTGTCCTAAATAAACGTAGAGAAGCTGCAAATAATGTGATAGAGTGGTGGCAATTACAATGGCCAAGAAGCAGTTCTATTTTTACTGAACCTAAGGTGATTTGTTGTAAATGGAGTGCTCGTAACGATTTTGCATACACAGACCTTGAGTGGTACTCCAGTGTGAATGTAACCTATATCTCTAATATGAAATTTAGCGACACCGCATATTTGAAGTACTTGACTGGAGTCCTTAATTCAAAACTCTACTACCTCTGGTTTTACAACAAGAGTAAGCGAGCTGGCAATAGACTCTTATTGGATCCTAAACCAGTGATGGAGACCCCGCTCATGATTCCAAAAAGTATAGACACAGTGAACACCGTAGCAAATCTGGTCGATGAAATAATCAAACTAAAAGCTACTAAACCAATCGTCGACACATCAGCCCTAGAATCCCAAATAGACCAGCTAGTCTACCAACTCTACGACCTAACTCCCGAAGAGATCGCCATAGTTGAGGGCTCATAGTGAACGGCTCTAAGTTGTACGTTGAGGTGGTGACGCATAAAACCAATCTCAATTTTACAACGCAACTTGCATTAGATGGCGATAAATGGAGCGTGGTCGTCAGGAACAATAAAATCAGAGCAGTTAGCACCAGGGAATATGACGTACCTGTCTCTGGCCAATCTGATACAGCTAAAGATCAAAAGATTGAGTACATACTGAACAAGTTGGTCGGTCATCTGCGCAATATATTCTATTTTAGTTTTGATCTGACGATGCAATGGGGTTACGTGGGCGGATATAACGGAGTACGGTTACAAAATAATGACGGATTCTTTCCGTCTATCCATAATAACGGAACTTCAGCCACAAGCATGACCTACGACCAAAAAAGCATTGTTGATGATCAAAAGGTGCTGGACGACATAAAAAATAGTCGCGCAAAAGGTTTTAAAACGATGCTTAACTATTGGCGCAGAGCCAAGGAGCTGGACGATCTCGGTTTTGATTCAGAAGCTTTCCTAAATTACTTCAAAGTAATTGAATGTCTTGCGCAATTAGATAAGAACGACGGGACGGCGACTGACATAAAACTTCGTTTTAGCTCGCAAAAAACTCTTCAAAAGCGATATAAGTTTAGGACACATAAACAGCTGGACGGAGACATTGCATTTACAGCCAGGGCGCTAGCGACCGCAAATCTAGATGCAAGGATAAAACGAGGCTTGGTTGAGAAAATGCTTGATATCATGTACATACGCCACGGGTGGAATATAGCCCACAAGCTATTACGACCAAACCCCTATGATACTTATGACGCCACGGGGCAGCATAGTGATGAGTTCAGATTAGTGATGATAGAAAATAGTAATATAGAGACGGTAACAAAATTCCTAATATTGAACTATATTAAGCCCGGAAAGTATCCGCTCGGCCCAATATTCTTTGTCAAAAAACATTAGAATATAGTGCTTAAATTTTGAATTCTTCGCCACAGTTGCGGCATGTATACAAGGTGTCGGGATCGTCGTACTCTACTTCGGTATCGCACTTAGGGCAAACCGTCACGTAGACCGGTTTTAAATCTCGGGGATCGGACTGGCTAGCTTCCGGTAGGGAGCGTATGTAAGTATTGCCCGCTGGGTCATAAGAATAGTGCTTGGTCCAGTCGTAGGCCTTAGCTATATCGACCTCAGCCTCCGGCTTGTCTTTCACAAACTTTTCGTAAGCGATTGGCTCCGCCGCCTCAGCCTTAGATTTGAGCGGAACACTCTTTGAAGCTTTCTTCGGTCTTGCAGTACCCATATATCCCTATTTTAGCATCAAATATAGACGAATTTAGTCACGCTTTCGGGCTTAACCAAAGAGGCTACTCTGCTTCTGAGTGTGTCGAGACGCGTGGAATACGTATCGTAATGCAGCAGTACTTGGTGCAGCTGGTCTAAGATATTAGGTTCAACAGCAGGCTTTGCTGGCCAGCCATGTTTAGTAACAGAGGTGAAAAATGCACATGATTGTGCATTTTTTGTTTACCTGGTTTCACTACCTCTGTTGCTTGGGGTTCGAATCCCTTGAGCCGTATCTCGCTATTCTGACTATGTTCTAGCCAGCACCCAAGAATATTTTTCTAGGACATTCACTTAGACCTTAAGAAATTCACTATGAAGTTTACAGTTTATAGTCACGATTAGGTTAATAGTCCGCGTCGCACGAACCTCAGCATATGTAGCACATGCTTTATGCGTCTAATACAACAGAATCCAAGTAGCTATAGTCGAAAAGTTGTATTTGTGACATTTTTCGATTATAGTAGTTTCATGATAAAACGACAGCAGTATCTACAAACACTACGACAACTTAAAGATCAACATGTGATAAAAGTTATCACAGGAATTCGACGTTCAGGTAAATCAACCTTGCTTCAGTCATTTCGTAATGAGCTTATTGAGTCTGGTGTCGCCGAGCGCCAAATTCAGTCAATCAATTTCGAAGAAGCCATCAATGTCGACTTAACAGACTGGCTCGCTCTACACAATGACATCGAGTCAAAGTTGGTCGATGGTCGAATGAACTATCTGTTTCTCGATGAGATTCAGATGGTAGATAAATTTGAGCGAGTCATTGACTCTTTATTCGTGAAAGATAATGTTGACATCTATATGACTGGGTCAAATGCGTTTTTACTGTCAAGTGAGCTAGCAACACTTTTGACAGGGAGGTATATCTCTCTTCAAATTTTGCCATTCTCATTCGCCGAATACCGGCTAGCAATGCCAGATAGCCAGGGCAACGACAGGTTGCTAGCGCAGTATTTATCTTCAAGCGCTTTCCCCGAAGCGGTTACCTTATCCAACACAAACCCAGCCCTCTCTAATATTTACCTGAAAGATTTATATGAAACCATCGTCAACAATGATATATCAAACAGGTACGAGATTAGAGACAAGGATGACTTCTCGAGAGTCGTGAAATTTGTTTTCGATAGTATAGGAAGCCCTCTATCCGCTACCAGCATCGCGAAAGCTCTGACTAATCAGGATAACAAAACGTATCATGCGACCGTCATCCGATACCTAGAATATTTGACGAAAAGCTACCTAATTTATCCAGTTAGCCGATATGACATAAAGGGTAAAAAATTACTCACTACTAACGATAAATACTACGTAGTCGACTTAGGTTTGCGAGAAATAATGCTCGGTAGCTCACAGGTATCAGATATCGGCCATCGACTAGAGAATGTCGTGTATCTAGAACTATTACGTCGAAACGAAGGTGAGGTATGGGTCGGCAAAGCAGATGACAGCGAAGTCGATTTCATTGTCCAGAAACCAGGGGGCGAGCGCGTATACTATCAGGTGGCTTATCAAATTAACGACAACGAAAAAAACCTTGAGCGAGAACTTGCCCCATTTAAAAAGATTAGCGATAATTATCCCAAATATATTTTGACGACCGACTTAATAAACGAGGAATTTCTAGGCATCAAAAAGGTAAACGTCGTGGATTGGCTGTTGAGCACAGAAGTATAGCTGGTCTAATTTCAAAAAAGATAC
>JAEAMG010002125.1_pt1 | contig 13093 bp, 8 predicted proteins | sample 8958741 | NCBI WGS metagenome assembly JAEAMG01 (sample SAMN16933256, study PRJNA681125) | bioreactor sludge metagenome | isolation source: anaerobic bioreactor treating anionic surfactant - SDBS | place: India: Bengaluru | collected 2019-02-28
TCGCCGACCTCGGCATGGGCTACCGCGAACTCGGCTACATCTCAATCCCCGAGCTGCTCGCGCACGGCGCGGAACTGGATCTACACTACCGGCCGAAAACCATCGGCGAGATCCTCGCCTGATCCGTATCGGCGGCCCGTCGTGGCCGCCCTTTTTTGTGCCCAAAAATCCCGCCGCTCCCTTGGCTGTCGCGGCCATTCAGCCCGTCCCGCCGTCCCGTCAGTCCGGGTCCCCTTGAATATTCCAACATCAGCCCCGCAGTCGGCGTGCCGGATGCGCAAGCTAGCCTATCAATAAATCCGGCTCGACCGCTGTGGTCGCGCCACACCAGCCCGGCCGGAGGTTGAGCACGGCCGGAATTTGTCCATATCAGATTTTGTGGTTGCATATTTGAATCACCCACTACATAGTTAGTACGTCTTACGTTTTAGAATTATGTTGTTGGGCCACAGGATGGCATACGTTTCTGTGAGATGTATCCAAAGCAGGCTGTGGCAAGTGGGGTTTTCGGAGCCTTTGTTCAAGGAGCAAAATGAATTATTTGAAGAGTTTGTTTTTGGGTGTCGGGGGAATGCCTTGCCTTGCAATGCTATTGCTGTTCGCAATGGATGCGAAATCGCAGGGTGTGATTTTTTCGGACAATTTCAACGACAATTCCATTGATATGGCTCGTTGGGTGACGTGGGGAAATTCCGTGGTTGAATCTGATCAGTTTATGAAAGTAAGGACCACGGTTACGGATCAACCAGGGTCGTTAACTAACAAGGCATTTGAAATCTCCGCAACCGGAATTATTACTGTAACGCGACGAGCATATCTTCATCACGACAACAACTACTTTACTGGGTACTTTAGGTTCAGAATAACAGGAGTGCCTGAATTCGGAGTTGAATATGATGCTTACGACTACAGCAATTCTGTTTTACAACCGACATACGGCTTTTTCATAACGCGCAACGGCAAAGGGGCTACAGGCCGGGCAAATCAAGCGGACGTGAGTATTGGTATTCCCGCATTGTGGGATACATGGTTCGACGAGAAGATTACTTATAATCCCGCGAACGGGCAGTTAGATTACTATATCAACGGAACCAATCGAATCAGTTTTAATGTTGGGGCGGTGCAGACAACTGTTGTTCCTTCTATGTCAATGTTCTTTCAGGCATATGGGTGGTGGACGGTTCACGAACAGTGCATGGATGACCTTGTCGTTTCGCAGGGAGAACCAGCGTCTTTGTCTTTATCTGTAGCGGTCGCTACAGATCCAACTCGTCTTGGAGTCGTCAATGTCGGCTATATGTTGAACATGGCAAATGCTTCGTCAGCCACCGTAGCGCTGGCGATCTCCAGTAACGGCGGTGCGTCCTGGTTCTCGGCAGATGCAGGCTGTTTGTCGGGTGACTATGGCTCGAACATAGCAGCAGGTAACCACGCTATCACATGGAATGCGGGGCAACAGTTACCGGCCGACACCTTTAACAACAACTTCCGCATGCGCCTGGTGGCGACAGCGGGCGGAGTGACGGTCACTAAGATTTCGGCACCGTTCACGGTTGACTTTCTTGGCTTGCAGGGCGGTCTGACTGTGCGGGGAAGGGTGCTGGATGCGGAGAGCCGTCAACCGCTCGCGGGCGTGGCCGTCTTTTTGGGGAGCAGTATTTATGCAACGGTGGATGATGGAAGATTTTCCTTTACGAACGTGGCCCTTTCGGCGGACAACATACTGACAGCGAACAGAATCGGCTATGCGACACACCTCGAAGAACTGGTTGCATCGCCGGGGTCGAAAGAAGTGGTGGTGCAGGATATCCGCCTTCCGCAGACGAACGCCTACCCAGTTGTTTCGCGGTTATCCTCCAAGTACGAGGGCATTTTTCTCGGCGGTATACCCATGCACAATGCCTATATCGCACATGTGAACTGGAACGGGGCGACGGCGGGTAAAGTCCAGTTTTTCGCAAACGAGAAGTTTCTAGCCGAAGTCACCGGCGAGGGGCCTTCCTACTCGTGCGAGGTAGACATGTCGTCGGCCTTTCAGCCCACGCTGCGAGCTGGTGTCAACACGCTCAGGGTTGTCGCCATAGCGTCCGGTGGTATGTCGTCTTTGCCGATGACGCGTAACGTGGTGATCGTACCCCTCCCACCCGCGACGGTGCAACTGTTGCCGTGGTTCAGCGTTTATAAGGATGAAAGCGAAATTCACGCGGCTGTCGACTTGGACTTTCCCGAGCCACCGATCAAGTCGAAAATCGATCTGCCCGTTATCGGCAAGTTCGGATTGGAGATCGCCGCAAACGCCAGCTTCGACTACACGGTCACGGATGGCGATTGGGAGGCTGCGCTTGGGGTCGGAGCAGAAATCAAACAGGGCAAGCGGGGCCGACGGCCCAAGATACCGGGTCTCACGCGGTATCCGAAGATGAAGCTTTACATCGGCAACAAGGAGATAACAGGCGACCTGAGCGGCGGGGCACGCGGGACTGCGACGATGGCGCAGGGCATCACGTTTGACGAAGTGTTCGGGTCCGGTTCAATCAATGCGAAACTGGAAATCGGACGTGTCGGCATTCCGGATTTGCTCGGGCCGGGACTTTCCACCGGACTTGGCCAGATTCCGGGTCTGTCGGAAGCCCTCAAGCCTGTGACCGTGCTCATCTATGCCATCCCAGGCATCGAGGGGGAAGTGATCTATGCGTTGCAACCCCAGTTCGCGTTCAAGAGTGCTGAACTGACCGGGAAAATCGGTTTGGAGGCCTCTTACGAGCCGAATCTGGGTGCGGCTAAAATGCGCCTCTATGTGGGCGGAGAACCGAGCGCGACTTTCCAATTGCCAGAGCCCTTGCTAAAGCAACTCCGTTTCCGGGCTTATGCCGGTGCCGAATTCGAGGCGTGGATCTTCAAACTTGGGCCTTATGAGTACGTCTTCGTGGACAAGTCGGTTCCAGAGGGGCAAAGCGTCTCGGCCCTGTTGCTTGGCGCTGACGAAAGCGGGATGTTCCGCCGCCTAGCAGGCGTCAGCCCCTCCGCATGGCGTCAGGTTCGGCGGGACTACCTCGCCGAAGGCACCGAGGTCTTTGTTGCGGCGGGCGGGAGCGGGCGGAAAACCGTTTCAGCTTTCACCGGTACAGGCAATTTGGACGCGTTCCGTCTGATGGGCAGTGTGCCGGTGCGCGGGGCGGTGGGCACTGGCGGGAAGGGGGCGACGGCGGCGGGCGACGTTGAACCGCTGAGTATCAAGCCTCCATCGATTGCGCCGCTGCAGGCCGATGTCACGCTCGTTGCCAACGTCTTCCCCAACGGCGAACCGGCCATGGCCGGACGGGGAGAAGATCTGATGCTGCTTTACGTGGGGGACAACGGGGCCACGAACACGCTTCAATGTACGGACATCCGCTGGACGCGCTGGAACGGGACTGCCTGGAGCGTGCCAGCCTCGATCGAGTCGGACACGCGGGCTGAGTTCGCGCCGCAGGTGGCCTACGACGGCAACGGCGACGCCATCGCGGTGTGGGAGCGGGTGGCCGATACGGACTTCAATCAGACGGACCTGGCCGCCATGGCGGCGCGGATGGAAATCGCTTGGGCACGCTGGGATCACGCCGCAGGGACGTGGACGGTGCCGCAGAACCTGACCGCCAACGCGTTGTTGGATCACGCGCCTCTGCTGTGCGGACCGATGGCCGACGGCAGCGTGATGGCCGTCTGGACGCGCAACGACGCCAACCTGCTGATGGGCACTAACGGCGTGCCTGACCAGGTGCTTCAGATGTGCTGGAATCCCGTAGCTGGGACATGGTCGGCGGAACAGACTATGTTGGCGGCGGTGACCAACCGGCTCTCGCAGTCGCTTGCGTGCTCGACTAACTACGCGGTCTACGGCTGGTCCGCCGATGCGGACGGCGTTATCACGAACGACACCGACCAGGAGGTCTTCATGTGCGAGTGGCGGGCCGGCGCGTGGGGCGCGGCGCAACAGTCTACGAGTAACAGCCTGCCGGACAAGAACGCGCGGCTGGCGGTATTGAGAGGTGTCGGTTTTGCGCGGGACGGTTTCGAGACGGGCGATTTCACGCATCTGCCGTGGACGTTCAGCGGCAACACGAATTGGGTTGCACAAACTAACACGGTGCAGGCCGGGATATACGCGGCCGCCTCCGGTGTGATCGGACACAGCAAGTCAACTGGTCTGCGGCTGAGCGCTGCGTGTCCGGCGGGCGTGGTCACGTTCAACTACAAGGTGAGTTCCGAGAGCGGTTACGACAATCTGCGGTTTTACGTGGATGGCGTGCAGAAAGGAACCTGGAGTGGTGCGGTAGCGTGGAGTCTGGCGTCCTATCCGGTCACGGCGGGAACGCACACCTTCGAGTGGGTGTATTCCAAGGACGGTTCGTTGACGAGCGGAAGCGACAAGGTCTGGGTGGACAACGTCACGTTGCCGGGCGAACCGGACGATGTTCCTTTGTCCGTCTGGCAGCAGGGGACGGATCTGGTGATGCGGCGCGGCTTGCAAGGAGTGACTCGGATGGTTCGTGCCGATTCCGGGACGGCCGGCTATGCGGACTTCGCGCTGACGCTCGGTCCGGCGGGAAATCTGGTCTTGCTGTGGCAGGAGATGACCGAGTCGGGTTCGGACGCGCACTACATGGTTTATGATCCGATCTCGGACACGTGGGGCCGCGACGAGCTGCTCTGCGCGGACGCGCCGCTCGAGCGGTCGTTCGCTCCGGTTTGGGATAACTCGGGCAACCTGGCCGTGGCCTACAACAAGGTGCAGATTGGGAAAGTCACAAAGACGGTAGCACTGGAAGGCGGAGGGACGGTTACCATCGACAACGTTCCCCAGCCGGGGCAGGTGGACCTGTGCGTGACCAAGCGCGCGCTGGTACGAGACCTGGCGATCAGTCCTGGCGATTTCACGGCGGATGGAGCGAACTTCCTGCCGGGAGACGCCGTAACACTCAGCGCCTTAGTGCGTAACCTGGGCGATGTGGCCGTGAGCAACACGGTGGTGGGTTTCTATGACGGCGATCCGGACGCGGGCGGGATAATCATCAGTAACGTGGTAATGGCGGGCTGGTTTGATGGCGCGGCGACGAACGCGGTACAGGCACTCTGGGTGGTGCCCGAGCCGGCCACCAATCACACTCTCTTTGTGATTGTCAACCGCGATGGGCTGACGTCGGAATTCAACTCCGGAAACAATTCTCAGACGCTAGTAGTCGGCGGGACGGATCTCATCGCCTCGCTGGTGACGTACAGCGCCGCGACCAATGGCTCAATGAGGGTTTACGCGCAGGTGCGCAACGCAGGTGCGCCTTCGGCGACTAATACAGTGCTGGCTATCCGGCGGTGTAATGCGCTGGGGACGCCCCAGCCGGGACCCGCGCTAGCGACGGCGGAAGTGCCTATGCTTGAACCGGGGCGTCTGGCTCAGGTAGCGCTCGACCTGCCAATTGGCACGCAGCCGGAAGGGGATGCCTTTTATCGGCTGTCGGCGGATGAGGAGGGGGTGACAACGGACATCGATACTAACAACAATGTGGCGGTGTTCAGTGCGTCTTTGTGGCTTGACACGGACGGCGACGGCCTTCCTGACAACTGGGAGACCGCGCACGGGTTGAACGCGCAGGATGCAGCGGACGCGGAGTCCGACACTGACGATGACGGGCTGAACGCCTTGCAGGAATATAGGAACGGCACAAGGTTGGATCTTGCCGATACCGACGGCGACGGCATGAAGGATGGCGCGGAGGTGGAGGCTGGAACAGATCCGCTGAGTTCGGACTCGTTGTTGCGGATCACGCATCTGGGTTCGCGCATCCCGGTGGACACACAAAACTACCTGCCGCTCGCCTTCCAGAGTGTCAACAACAAGGCTTACATCATTCAGGTTGCACCGGCAGTCACCGGCACATGGATGACTGTAAGCGAGCCTTTTGTGGCCGTTTCGAACCGTGTGCAGGTGTTGGTGCGTATGTTGGAGAGCATGCCGCAGGCCTTCTACCGTGTTCGGCTGAGCACGCCACTCGTGCCCTATACCTATACGCTGGGCTTTAGTCTGCCCGACCAGTGGCTCGGGCAGTTCGACTGGAATGTACTGCCGCCGGAGGCCCGGTCGCTCCGAAATGCTGCCGACGATCCGGACGGTGACGGGTTGGACAACCAGAGCGAAATGGCTGCGGGTACCGATCCCATTGATCCGGCTTCTTGTCTGCGCATGTTGTCTTTCCGTGCGGGCGGAGGCGTTTTTTCGGGGGACATTCAGACCACAACCGGCAGTGTTTATTATGTGGAGTCACTGATGCCAGGCGAGACCTCATGGCAGCCCGTCACGGGTTATATCGGAGGACAGAACGGCGCGACGCCATGGCAGGTGACCCGCCCGCCCGAGTCGCAAGCGGGGTTCTTCCGTGCCATACTGGGAGTGCCTTCCGAAATGACGATCATTACGCCATAGGTAGCAGGCTAGCGCAGTTGCTTAATCTTGGACTTCCGCCGATAGTCGGCGGCACTCCTTCCACACGCCCGGAAAGCCTCAAAAAACAGCACGCTAGTCGGCTTATTCAGACCCCGTGTCCACGGCCCTTTTCCCGGCTCGGCTCGGGCAGGCCCCTCTGCCTGCCCCATTTCCCGCTCTTCCAATTTTAGAACTCGCGCACTTTCGCACTCTCGAACTTCTTCCCTCACCTTTATTTATGCCCAAAAATCCCGCCGCTCCCTTGGCGGTCGCGGCCATTCTAGCCCGTCCCGCCGTCCCGTCAGTCCGGGTCCCCTGGTTTTCCCAACACCTTTGTTGTCCGGTCTTAAGAAGGCACTTCGAGGTTCACACGCTCCGTCTGTTAAGTCCGTTTATTTATATGCATCGATCTTCATTTTGCACATTCTGCTGAAATAATCTTATTGGAATATAGGGCATAAATGTAGCTTGCCAATCGTAATGGAACCGCAGTAATATCAAACAGTGGTTTTGTTTATTTTACTTGCATAGACATTTAGGGGACCGAATATGAGTCTTGAGAGAAGTTGGAACAAATGGGTAACAAGTTTCACCTTAGCCGGATTACTGCTTATTGTTGGCGCGGCACTGGGTGCGGACGTGTACATGGTGATTGACCTTTCCGGCGGTACGGGAGCGTCAAGTTATCCGGTGACGTACCTGAGCAGTGTCCCCGCGGGCGGTTGGGCGGACACCTACAAGACCACAAAGCTTGTGTTGCGTAAAATCCCCGCCGGTACGTTCACCATGGGCAGTCCGACTGGTGAACTGGGACGCCAATCAGATGAGATCCAGCATACGGTGACGCTGACCAAAGCGTTTTACATCGGGGTGTTCGAGGTGACGCAGCGGCAGTGGGAACTGGTCATGGGAAACCGGCCGAGTTATTTCAACAACTCCGCGTACTACGCCACTCGCCCAGTGGAGCAGGTCAGCTACAACGATGTCCGCGAGAACCCGGCAAACAGCGCGATCAGCCCGAACTGGCCCGCCTCCTCGCAGGTACATCCAGATTCGTTCATGGGAAAGTTGCGGAGCAAGACGGGCTTTGCGACCTTCGATCTACCGACCGAATCGCAGTGGGAGTACGCCTGCCGAGCGGGGACGGTTACGGCACTGAACGCGGCAAGAACCTGACAAGCCCAGATCAAGAGCCGAACATGTCAGATGTGGGGCGTTACTGGTACAACGGTGGAAGCAGTTACGTGCAATCCGTGGATACATCCGGCGCGACAGCGAAAGTCGGCAGTTATACACCAAACCAGTGGGGCCTGTACGACATGCACGGCAACTCATGGGAGTGGTGTCTGGACAGGTATGGAACATATCCGGGCTCGTCGAGCGACCCGCTTGGTGCGGTCTCAGGAACGTGCCGCGTATTAAGAGGTGGAAGTTGGCACCACGGTGCTCTAATCTGCCGTTCCGCGTGGCGCAACGGAGCCTGGTTGGCAGAATCCCGGTCCAACGACAACGGCTTCCGCGTCGCAAGTTCTGCGGAGCCGCTGCAAGTTGGATTAGTTGCCTATTACCCACTTGACGGTAATGCAAATGATGCGAGCGGATTTGGTCATACAGGCAATGCCGTCGGAACTGCATCAACAACTGATCGTTATGATGCCCAAAACCGTGCCCTTGTGTTCAATGGTTCAACATCATACGTGAGTATACCGGACTCAAACGATCTGGATCTGATATCGGCGTTCACGCTTTCGGCGTGGATTAAGTGGAGTGGCTCATCAGAATGTGGAATTATCAGTAAAAACCGACCTTGCTTTGGCTCCGGATATCAACTGCAAATGACATCCAATAGACATGTTGCGTTGGAAATGAACAATGATCTTTACACAAATGGGGGTAATCATAATTTGTTTGTTACATCAGGCGAAACAATTGACGCTGACGAATGGCATTTCATTTGTGCCACTTTTAATGGTTCAACTGTTAATGTGTATGTCGATGGCAATCTCTCAGGTTCAGGTGTTTGGCCATGGGGAAATTTGTTAAACAGTACATATCCTCTCTGCGTTGGCCGATGTGAAACTTTTGCCTATGACTGGTACTATGCAGGAAAGATCGATGATATCCGCATCTACAACCGCGCTCTTTCTTCTACCGAAGTCGCCCAACTCTACACATTCTACAGGCAGTTCCAATCGCTCTCAATCACAGGCGTCGACACCGTTAATTCTGGTGCCACACGCGCGTGTACATGCACTGCGACTTTTTCGGGCGGGATAACGCAAACCATTTCGACCGAGGCCAGTTGGTCTTTTGTCGGCACCCCGCCGGCTGGCACCTACTTTGTCGGCAACACTCTCGTGGCCGGAACCGTCAGTGAGAACACCCCCATAACCATCAAGGCAACCTACACAAGCGATAGTGTCACAATGATGACAACGACACAGGTCATCATTGTGCCGGGGCTCGCCATAACTCCCGAGAAGATCACGAGCGACGCTGCAACAGTGGTCGGTAGTTGGATCAACTGCAACGCAAAAGTGACAGGCAATTCCGGACCACTCAGCTACGTCTGGAGTTTTCCAGGGGCATCCGCGACACTATTTACAAAGACTCAGGCACCCAGTGTGAAGTACCCTCAAAACGGTTCTTATGTGGCCACTGTCACCGTGAGCGATCAAACTTCCACGTGCGTGAGCATGTTGCCTATCACGGTGAACTGCCCACCTGCAGTTGATGAACCAACTGTGCATCCCGCTTTAGTTGGGGAACCGGGACTCGTCGATACAACGCTCTATTCAATCTCTCGGAAAGCAAATGGTCTAGTTATTATCGTGCATGGCATTTTTTCTGGCCAGCATCCGACCGCAGAAGGTGGTTGGATGCGTACAATGGGGGATGCGATAACGAACCGTGTTTCCCCTAGACCTAATGTAGTCCTTTATGACTGGCATACTGTTGCCAACGAAGAGGATTATATCGATGTTCGCTGGGTGGATTATATCGAGATGGCATTTACCATCAAGCATGACGGGGTCGATCAAGGCCGACTTCTTAAAAAATGGATTGAACAGGAGTTAGCCGCTGCGCGAATTGACCCCACCGCAAAGATCCATCTAATTGGACACAGTGCCGGTTGTTTTGTTGTTGGTGAATGTGCGTTAAAGTTGGGCAAAAAGATTACACAAGTGACGATGCTTGACCCGATATATGTGGACGACACACCCTTTTTAAAATATCCAATGGCCGGTGGTCGATTAGAGGCATTTTTTATTAGCGGCTTTTCGTTTGGTTTTCCCGGCAACGATTATCTTTTTTCACCGCCCACCGTAAACAGGGGAACCAAGCCAGGTGATATTTATGGGACAGATAAACTGTCCAAAACAAATTGTTATATGGGCACTTTGCCGACATGTTGGCTTTCAAAAAAGATCGACGTTTTAAATGCGGGTATGCCTCCGTCGAGCGACGCTAGTTGGAAGAGAATGCATAGCTGGACATACGAGTGGTATACGACAAACACTGTTATGCAGACACCAACTCCGGCGAATGGCTTCTACTACTCTCCGCTACTAAATAACGGGTTCCATGGATATTCAACAGCGTCGATGAGTGCACCGAAACAATTGGCAACTCTGTCAACGCTAAGCGAAATCATTGGTGTTGTCACTCAGCAGGTGACCGGGTGTTCCACATTCGGCAATGTCACATACAATAGCGGAACTTACACGGTAACGGAACAGGCGAATGCAGGCATTTTCAAAACAATGACTATGCCGAACAACACGGAAGAGCTTGTATTCCGCTATCGGTACGCTTCACCGGGAGACGGTGATTTCTTAAGCGTGCATTGGGGGACGAACACGGTGCTTTATATCGGACGAGATACGGCTTTCATTCCCGGCGATGTGATCGATGCAACGATTGACATGACAGAGTATCGCGGCCAAACAGATATGCTCACTTTCAAACTCGTAAGCCGAGGAGCGACAAATGCGGTAATCGAGCTTAGCAGTATTGGAATCACTTTGTCTAACGATCCGGACAACGACGGACTGACAAATGACGAGGAGGCCGCGCTTGGCACCAATCCACTCAAGACGGATACCGATGGTGACGGCTTGGGCGACGGAGAAGAGGTCAACACCTATCACACAAACCCGCTGTTGAAGGATAGCGATGGCGACGGCATGGATGACGACAAGGAAATCGCATGTGGTACAAACCCCATGGTTAGCAGCGATGTCTTTGCAGTCACCGACATCACGTTAATTCCTGGCGTCGGCACACAGATCCGCTGGCCCAGTGTAACCGGTAAGAGCTACGACTTGCTCAAGTGGACCAATCTCACTGACAACGCGTTCATAACGATAGGGGGGCGCATACTGGCTACGGCACCCACCAACACGTTCACTGACGACGCGGAGGGCACAGGTGCTTGCTTCTACTGGCTTAGGATTGCGGAGTAAGACCATCTTGCTGTCTTCTAAACCAGGCCCTGCCCGCAAGTTCAGCGGGTGGGGCAGGTACGCTTTCTCGTACGCTCTCCCTCTTCCCACACTAACGCACTAATCCGCCCTCCGTCCTCCGCCCTTCGTCCTCATTTCCCCGCCCCCGGCTTCCCTCTCCGCGCCATGCTCAGCCGCTTGCGCTTCCGCGCCTCCTGCCGTCGAGCCTTCTCCGGCAGCAGGTGCTTCAGATGCGGGTGCGCCTCCAGCGCGCGCCGCAACTGCACTTCGGCGGCCTGCGGCGTCACCTGCAACTCCTCCCCGATCACCCGGTAACTGTCCCCGTGCAACCTCCGTTGCAGAATCCGGAACGTCCGCTGCGGCAGTTCGAACAACATCCGCACCGCCTCGGCCAGCACCGAGACCGGCAGCACGGGTTCGTCTGCCTGCCCTCCGACCTCCGTCCTCTGCCCTCCGCTCTCCGGCGTGCCCCGCCTCTCATCGAACGCCAACGTTCGAAACGACGCGGCGTCTTCATTGAGTTGGGGGCACCTGCTGCACGGGGTCAGACTCCAGTCAATCGAGCTATACAAAGCCATATGCTTTGAGTGTGGACACCGATGGCAACCTTCATTCATAGACAAGCCTCCAACTCATTTTTTCCTGATCCCCGCCTGATATATCAGGCGTGTGTGGCACACAGCCCTACCCCCTGAAGAGCGCGTAGTAACCCGGCATCGCCGGGTTCTCGACGATCCTGACCTCAACTCCCTTGCGGTCCAAAGCGGCCATCTCCTCCACCAGCCAAGCCCCGTTCAACATCGCTTTGCCGCCCGCATGACCCGACGGCTCCTTGTCCGCCCCGCGCAACCAGCGCGTCACCTGCTTCCCATCCTCTTTCCTGTTCACGTCACCACCTCCCGCTCCGTTTCCCCGCCATCGCCCAAGCGGGCGCGGCACTCATCCACAACATCCAGCAGCCGTATCAGATCATCCACGTAGACGATCATCACCCAAGGCTTGCGGCTCGGCCGGAACATCACGGCTGGCACCGCATCCGTCGGCGCGTCCCGCCGCGCCTGTTCCAAACTCGGGAACAGCCGCAGGTTCTCAACTCGCTTCACCTCCAGGTGAAGCCCCGGCAGGTCGCCCGCCAGATCCGGGCTGTCAGGCCCGCCGTGGTATTGCCTGCCCCGGTGCAGCCCCGTGCCCAGCACCTCGTTCAGCTTCTCCGCAGCCTCCCGTTCCCCCTCGGCCCCTTTTCTACGCGACATCATTCCCATCCCGTTCACCCTCCATGTCCCCTGCACAAAACAGGGTCCTGTTTTCCGTCCCATACCCGCCATCCGAAAGCCGTTCCCGCCCTGTCCCTGCCCCTGCACCGCCCCTGCCGCAGGCTGTCCCACAAACCTTGCTGGTCAGTGGTCAAAAACGCTGGACGCTTGCGTCGCGCTTTGACCACGGCGGTCAAAGGTGCTACCCCCCTTGTATTTATAATACAAGGGGTAGCCCATTTGACCACCTGGTCAGCAGCTTGGTCAAAATGGGCCTTGACCACCCCAAATTGACCACCCCGATTAAAAGCCCGATTCACCGATGGCCTCCTTCCCTTCAGGCGTCACGTCGTAAACCTTGAAACCCCTCTCATCCTTCACCGTCAGCCACTTCGCGTCAGTCGCCCTGACCAGCAGGCTGCGGGCTGTGCCGTTCGAACAGTGGAGGTGCTCGGCGATCGCTGCACGATAGCAGCGCTCGCTCTTTCCCGGAGCGTTGAACACCGCCTTGACGGCGAACAGAGGATCGAACTTCGGCTCGCGCACGGGCGGCACGCCGCCGCTCCCGTCCCCGCCCACCGCGCCGCGCTTCCCGCCGCAGCACCCCGCCACCGCCGCCTCGTCCTCCGGTGTGCCCTCGCGCCAGTAGATCCGCCCGTTCTCCGCGTGCTTGATCAGCCGCGAATACACCGGCCTGCCCTCGGCGTCTGTCCAGCCCAGCCGCTGGCCCCGCTTGCCCGCCACCAGCCGGTAAACCCCCGGCACCTTCGTCGGCATGATCGACAAGATCGCCCGCGCCCAGTTCACGATCTCCGCGCCGCCCGCCCCGATATACGCCGCGAACATGTCCGTGCCCCATCCTTCGCGCAGGTCCCTGTCGTTCGGCGGCTTGTTGGTGTGGTGCACGAACATGACGG
>JAEAMG010002127.1_pt1 | contig 13090 bp, 12 predicted proteins | sample 8958741 | NCBI WGS metagenome assembly JAEAMG01 (sample SAMN16933256, study PRJNA681125) | bioreactor sludge metagenome | isolation source: anaerobic bioreactor treating anionic surfactant - SDBS | place: India: Bengaluru | collected 2019-02-28
ATGACCGTGCAGAAAGTCGCATGGTCGAAATATCCGATGACGGTTGCCCAACGGATCGCGCGGAATTTCCCAGGCTCCACCCGGGGAGCGGATATTGCATTTGTCAGCGATTTGCCCGCGGCTGCGGGTTTGAGCAGTTCGAGCGCGCTGATGACCGGCATTTTTTTGGTGCTGTCGGAAGTGAACCAATTGCCAGCTCGGGATGAATACTGGCACGACATCGGCAACAAGATCGACTTGGCCAATTATCTCGGCTCGATCGAGATTGGGCGGAGTTTCGGCAATCTAGAGGGCGATGAAAAAGCGGGTGATTTCGGCGGCAGCGAAGACATGATCGCCATTCATTGCGCCGAGCCGAATCACATCAGCCAATATGCCTTTTGTCCTGTCGAATTCGAAAAGATGCTGCCGTTGCCGGCGGATCATGTGTTTGCCATCGGCTGCAGCGGCGTGGCGGTCGAACAAACGGCGGACGTCTTGGAAAAACGCCAGGCAACGATGCAAATGGCTTCGGCCTTAACTGAGCTTTGGCGGCGCGAGACTGGCCGAGACGATTCGCACTTGGCCGCCGCGCTGGGTAGTTCGCCTGACGCCGCCGAGCGGCTAGCACATTTATTGGGGACGGTTGATACGGGCACGTTCGATCGCTCTACTCTTTTGGCTCGGCTCGAACATTTCATGATCGAGAGCGGCAAGCTTATTCCCGAGGCGAGCGATGCGTTGGCGATAGGCGATCTTCGCACTTTTGGGCGACTGGTTGATCGTTCGCAGCATACGGCCGAGCGGCGGCTTGGCAATCAAACGCCCGAGACGATCTTTTTGGCCAAATCCGCGCGTAAACATGGGGCTGTGGCGGCCACGTCGTTCGGCGAAGGTTTCGGCGGAAGCGTTTGGGCCTTGGTTGAAACAGCCCATGCCGATGATTTGCTGATGGCCTGGAGCGACGATTATCGGGCCGAGTATCCTGATCTTGCGACGCAGTCGGTATTCTTTCTCACCGGCGCGGGCCCGGCGGCGTTTCGGGTTTGTTAGCGATTGTTGATGCTGACATTGTCAATGTATCTGATTCAAACGCAAATACGACTGTTCCAGCCGAGTTTACTGGTTGGCTGACCGCGGAACAAATCATTGGCAATGTTGGACGCAATGGAGTGAAAAGATTTACTTCACCACTTTTGCTCGCATCTGTTTTCCAACGCTGCTTGTTTTGCCGCCTCAAATAGTTTTTCTTCTTCGAGATTAAGTTTTCTCTGGTGATCAAGACGAAGTTCTTCTTCTGCAGAAAGTCTCCTGCTGTTAATGGTTGGATCTAAAAGAGTTTCGACATCGACCATTTGGTGGCCGCCCTTAGGATATTCCACGCCAATAGTCTTTCCTTCTTGTATCCAAAATATTTGCTTCGGTCGCGTTCTGTCTGTTAAGTGGATACATTTTTCCTTGCTATCTTCGGAAATTACTAACCAATAACCTACGAAGCCTTTCTGTCGGAGTGCGGCTTTGATACTGCCGTCTTGCGTTTGGATACATTGATAATCAACACCAATAATTATCGGCCGAACTAGCTGAAACCAGCCACTTGCCACGAGAATCATACTGAGGGCAACTATTGTCCGACAGGTGCGTCGAGTTGACCGAACAACCGTGGCAAGAACAAGAAGACCGATCAACCCAAGAAGGATCCACCCCCAAAGGAAGAGGAAAAATAAGATCAGCAGAAAGATTGCTGCCAGTGGATTTCTCACGATAGATCTCCATAATGATAAGGTACGGTGCCCCTATAAATGTAATCCGCCTCCATTTTTTGTTAATTGTCCCAAATTTTCATACCAGAGGGTATGGAAGTATTGATTGAGTCTTGTTAGGGGGTGGAGCGAAAAGGGTTCGGAGCGGACCTATAAGCCGGGTTTTGTACGGCTCAATGGAGATTGAGCAGCGACGGTCATTTCTCTAGGAGGCCGATTGCTCGGCCCCTCAAGCAGTCTACCCGGAAGTCGGCAGCGGGCCGGACCGACCCGCGGGAACGGCCGGACGATCAAGTCGCCGGTCGTGATCCTCTGCTTCCTGTTTGACCTTGCTCCTGGCGGGGTTTGCCTAGCCAAGCTGGTCACCCAGCCTGCTGGTGAGCTCTTACCTCACCGTTTCACCCTTACCGCGCCCTGCACCAGTGAAGGAGCGAGCGAGGCGGTTTGCTTTCTGTTGCACTTTCCCGGGTCTTGCGACCGGTGGGCGTTACCCATCGCCACGTCCTACGGAGCCCGGACTTTCCTCCCGCCCCGCGTCACAAACGACCGATAAGGCGGTCTACAACGCGATGGCCGGCGACCGTCCGGTCCACTCCGAACCACCTGTAACTTAGCTTGGAATGACTATTCGTGGAAGCGGGGCGAAGAAAACTACCGTCGTTTGGACGTTATTTTTCGATCAGGGGCTTCAAAGCTTTGGCCCAAATCGCATAACCTTGTTCGGTGGGGTGGCAGAAATCGCCCATCAAGGTTTGCGGGATCGTGTCGTCGGGATTGAGAAATTGTTGGCTAATATCGAGGAATTGGATGCCCGTCGTTTTGGCCAAATCGGCTAGCAGCCGGTTGAGTTCCCGGCGGCCGGTGCGGTTGTCGCCGGGCTTTTGACCGACGGGGAACACGCTCATCACGATGATGCGAGATTCGGGCGATTTCGAGCGGATGCGAATGCAGATAGCGCGAACGCCCTCGAAAATTTGCGCAGGCGTATTGGCTTTGAAATTGGCCGTGGTCGAAAAATTATTGGTGCCGATGTTCAGCACGACGTATTTGGGATGCAGACCGTCGAACTCGCCGTGATCGAATCGCCAGAGGACGTTTTGCGTGCGGTCCCAGCCGAAACCCATGTTCAGCACGGGCCGGGAGCCGAAAAGCATGTTCCAAGCGGCCGGGCCATTCTGTCGCTTGTTGCCGTTGCCGTCGAGCAGGTACGGAGGGCCGGCCCAGAAATGCGTGATCGAGTCGCCGATCATCACGACTTCCGGCTTGATGGCGTCTTTGGCCTTCAAGACGTCCTCATGCCGGGCGTACCAATCGTAGCTGTCGTTTTCGATCTTGGGTGCGGGAGCCACCGCCGTGTTGGTCACGGGATCGGTATCACGGCTTTTGTCGCCCATCAACTCGCAGAGCTTCGGCTCCATCGCCTTGGCCCAAGCTAGCGCGCCCTTGGGCGACGGATGCAGCAGGTCGGGCATTAGGTCGGGGTCGATCGAGCCATCGAGCCGGAGGAAAACGTGGTTGATATCTAGATAGTGAACCATTTTCCCGTCGGCCAGTTTCGCGACGAGTTCGGAAGCTTTCAGATTCGTGTCCCAGCGTTTTTTCATGCTGCCGCGCTCGACCTGTCCGTTCATGTAGACATTGGTTCGCGGGAAGATGCGGAGGAGCAGAATTTTCGTGGTCGGCAGCTTTTCACGAAGCAGTTTCACGATGGCGGCCGTGCCCTCGGCAATTTGTTCGGGCGTGTGAACGATCGGATAATTGGCGTCGTCGGAGTTGTTAGTGCCAATAAGAAGCACGACGGCCTTGGGCGACTGATTGGTTAATTCGCCGTTCTGAAGAAACCACAGAGTATTTTCGGTGCGAGCGCCGCTATAGCCCAGGTCTAGAGCATTGCGCGGAGCGTAAAACTGATTCCAAACCGCTTGGAATTCTTTGTTATCGAGGTTGTGGGTGATTGAGTCGCCGATCAAAAGCAGATCGAATTTGTGTTCCTGTGCGGCTTTGACTTTCTCTTGATGACGCACGTTCCACGGGGGCATTGGGGCAGGCGTCGTTGCGCTGCCGTTGGTATCTGAACCTGCGGCGAATGCAGAATTGGCCTGCACCAAGAACATTCCACTGAGAAGAAGCACCGCTAAACGGCAATTTCGATGTGCAATACGCATAATTCTCTCTTCTGTTAATCCAAGGGATGTAAAACGCGGTCGCCTTGCCGACTGTTTCGACGATGTAATTCCGTTTCGACGGTGGCACGTACCGAGGCCTTGTCTAAACACCATGTCGGCGCAACAAGATAGGCTCGTGGTGCATCGCCGCAAAGCCGCTCGATAACGACTTCCGCGGGCGTTTCCTCCAAAAAATCAGCGACATATTCGACGTATTCCGAAAACTCAGGCAGTCGAATTTGGCCCGAGGTGACTTGGCTGGCCAATAGGGTATGTTGCACGGCATACAAGTTGTGCAATTTAACGGAATGAATCTTCAGTTTAGCCAGCTCCCGGGCCGTGGTCAACATAGCGTCGCGCGACTCGCCCGGTAGGCCGAGGATGACGTGAACCCCGATATCGAGATTGCGCAAACGAGTGCGGCGGTAGGCATCGAGAAAGGCGTCGTAATGATGTCCGCGATTTAGGAGGTCCAGGGTACGGTCGTGAACTGTTTGTAGGCCGTATTCGATGGTAACCCAAGTTTTTTGAGCCAATTCGGCCAGAAGGTCGAGGATTTCGTCGCTTACGCAATCGGGCCGCGTGCCGACGGCCAGACCGACCACCTCGGGATGAGCGATTGCTTGCCGGTAGAGTGTTTCGAGATGCTCGGGCGGTCCGTAGGTGTTGGTACCGGGTTGGAAGTAGGCCACGAATCGTTGGGCGTTGTAGCGTTGCTTGAGGCGGCGGATGCCTTCGTCGATTTGGTCGGCGACGGAAGGCAATTGAAGCCGCCGGCTGGGGCTGTAGCTTTCGGGATCGCAAAAGATGCATCCGTGAGTGGCCAGCGTGCCATCGCGATTGGGGCAACTGCAGCCGGCGTCCAAACTGAGTTTCCAGACCTTCGCGCCAAACTTCTTTCTATAGAAGAAGTTAAGGCTATGGTAGAGCAAGCCCGCGGAATGCCAGTCGAGCGGGGGTATCTCGTCGCAATGATTGTTGGTTGACGACGTCACGGTGCCTAACTACACTAATAGGAGGGTTTCGATCTATCATAGCGGTCGAACGGAGCAAAGCAAGCTTTCGAGGCAAACTTATGTACGGCGAGTTAATGCCTGTGGGGGGTGGTGATCCAATTCCGCTCTTGAAAAAGAGCTTATTGGTCGGAAGACGCGAAAGCTGCGACATTGTGTTGCGGTTTTCGAACGTCTCGGCACATCACTGCCAGATAACCGTGAACGGCGGCTACTGGCATGTACGCGACTTGCAAAGCCGCAACGGAGTTAAGGTCAACGGTTTGCGGGTAACCGACAAGCGGCTGGATCCGGGGGATATTCTATCGGTGGCCCGGCACAAGTATGAAGTGCGTTATTCGCCGGCCGACTTGGGCGCGGTGGGGCCTCCGCCGCCCGATGTGCCCGAGGTCGATATTTTCAGCAAATCCTTATTAGAGCGGGCGGGTTTGGAGCAAAAACGCCTGATGCGATCGAAGGCCCCGGTAGATCCCGATGAGCCTGTGCGGTACGATATTACGCAGGACGAGCCGGGTCAGCTTCGTTTCCGCAATCATCCGCTGTAAGGTTTCTCATGCGGCATGGCCCAGGATGGGCGTGCGATTCATGTCTAAGAAGAAGAAAATCCGTACCGATTTCCGCAAGAACCGCGCAGTCCGCGCACGTCCGACGGATTGGACGCGGCGTTACTCCGAGCACGGCTTTGAGGAAGAAGCACCGCCGCAAAGCGAGCGCATCAGCGGCAAGGGCGAGTTGACGCGACGTCGAACCGTTTGCGGCGACGCCCTTGATGCCTCGGAAGAGCCCGGGTTCGGCGTTCAGCTCGACGTGGACGAAACCACATGCCGACACGGCCGTGTGCTTGCCATGCTGGGGCTTCTATGCATTGTCGAGGACAGCGAGCACGTCGAGTATCGTTGCGTTACGCGCCGGCTTCTGAAAACGCTGGCGACCGACCAGCGCCATGTGGTAGCGGCCGGCGATCGCGTTGTATTTCGGCCCGTGCCGAATACCGAGCCCAAGGAAGGTTTGATCGAACGTGTCGAACCGCGCCGCGGCTGCATTTGCCGTGCGACTCGCGGGCGTCAGCAGATTTTGGTGGCCAATGTGGATCAACTGGCCATTGTCACCAGTGCGGCCGAACCGCGCATGAAGCCGAACCTAATCGACCGTTTGCTTGTCGAAGCAGAGAAGGGACGCGTGCGGCCGCTGATCTGCATCAACAAAGTGGATCTTGTCGATCCGGCGGATTTGCAACCCTTGGTCGGCGTCTACAGCCAGATGGGCTACGAAGTGTTGCTCATCAGCGCGACGACGGGGCTTAACATTGAACGGTTTCGGCGTGCGATGTTCGGCCGTGCGAGCGTCGTAGCGGGCCAAAGCGGCGTCGGCAAGTCATCGCTGTTGAACGCGATTGATCCGAGCTTGTGCCTTCGCGTGCAACCGGTGAGCGAAGAGAACGAAAAAGGCAAGCACACGACGACCACCGCCCGGCTGTTGCCGATGGCCGGCGGCGGCTACGTTGTCGATACGCCGGGCATCCGGCAGTTTCAGCTTTGGGATATTGTGCCCGAGGAAGTGGCAGGTTATTTTCGCGACGTAAGGCCTTATGTCAACTTATGCCGTTTTCCTGATTGCACCCATACGCATGAAGACGGTTGCGCGGTGAAAGACGCCGTGGCCGACGGTCATTTGGATGAACGTCGATACGAAAGTTATTGTCATTTGCGAGCGGGGGATTTCGAGTAACAGGTCAATGGGCCGAGATGGCATGTGTAGTTGACGGATGTGTTTGCTGGGCATAAAATACCATAGATAGGTGGTGTTTTATCGGTTGTTGAGGCGGATCATGAATCGCAAAGTTACAGTTACTTACGATTTACCTGAAGAGGTATGCGTGGTTCTTGAACAGCGAGCCGCAAATGAAGGGCGACGATGGGAAGATATTGTTGCCGAACATGTTGCTCAACACCGTCCAAGCCGATGTTCTTTGTCGGCCAAAGACCGTCAACGGCGCATCACGGCGTTTGAACGACATTTTGGCGCCATCGACAGCGGGGATCCGAATTCTTCCAATAACGAACGAATTGACGCTGACCTTGCAAGAGAATACGGCAGACATGACACGCGGGGTGAGTAATGTTTTTGGACACCTCGGGTCTGCTTTGTCTTCATGATTCCCGCGATGTTCTTCATGAAGCCGCGATCAATGCGTTTTTTCGTTCGGAACGGTTTGTGACTCACAATTATGTATTGGCCGAGTTGGTTGCTTTAGCGCAAGCACGGAATTTGCCAAGGCAGCTGGTACTTCGTTTTCTGCATGATTTACTTGGCAATCCACTTATCGATGTTCTGTGGGTAGACGAATCGTTCCATCTTGCAGGTCTTGATTTGCTTCAACGCCGAATGGATAAAAGTTATTCGCTTTGTGATGCAATTAGTTTTTTGCAGATGCAAGAGTTCGGCATCGTCGAGGCTCTGACAACAGATCGTCACTTTGAGCAAGAAGGGTTCGTTCGTCTTTTGATGGTTCAATAAAGAAAATATGCCTGATCGCATGATGCTCCGGAGACATTGAGTAGTGTACGAAATAGATCGCACGGAAAGCGTTGCCAGCGAGGCGGCCGTATTGGTCGGGGTTTTAATGCCTGACCGGACGACGCATGGCGAGCCGCTGGAGGAATTGGAAGGTTTGGCGGCCGCGGCCGGTGTACGTGTCGTGGGCGGTATTACGCAACGGCGCGAAGCGCCGGATGCCGCCACTTATCTTGGGCACGGCAAGGTCGAGGAACTTACGCGGTTGGCTGCCGCGAATGATGCGGACCTGGTGATTTTCGACAACGACCTGAGCGCCGCCCAGACGCGCAACTTGGAAAAGGCCATTGGGTTGAAAGTGCTGGATCGCACGGAGTTGATCCTCGATATTTTCGCCGGCCGCGCGCAGACGGCCCAGGCTCGGTTGGCCGTCGAATTGGCTCAACTGGAATACGCGATGCCGCGGCTAAAACGGATGTGGACGCACCTTTCGCGTCAGAAAAAAGGGGTAGGGCTTCGTGGTCCCGGCGAAACGCAGTTGGAAGAAGATCGCCGGCTGGTCGAGCGGCGCATCAAGGATTTGCGGCGTCAGTTGGGCGCGATCGAGCGTCGCAAGGAGCGCGAGGTGGCCGGCCGCCACGATTTGTTGACGGTTTCGCTGGTCGGTTACACGAACGCCGGCAAGAGCACGTTGATGAACGCATTGACCGATGCGGGCGTATTCGTGCAGGATGCGTTATTCGCCACGCTCGACACGCGAACGCGGCGTTGGCAGTTGCCCGGCTGGGGGCCGGTGCTGTTGAGCGATACGGTCGGTTTCATTCGCGAATTGCCGCACCACTTGATCGAGAGTTTCAAGGCGACGCTCGAAGAAGCCCGGCAGGCGGATTTGCTGTTGCATGTGGCCGACGGCTCGAATCCGGCGGTCTACGATCAAATCGCCGCGGCCTACAACGTGTTGGAAGAGATCGGCATTCAGCGGAAGGATACGCTCTTGGTGGTCAACAAGGTAGACGCCTTGCCTGACCGAATGCGATTGGACGGAATCATGAGCCGATATCCCAATGCGGTGCCGATCAGCGCGCGAACGGGTTTCGGCATGGCGAATTTGACGTTGATGGTCAGCGATGCGTTGAGCCGAAGCTTTTTGGATATCGATGTGGAGTTGGGCGTAGAGGACGGCCGGATGATGGCGTATCTGGCGGCCCACGGTGAAATTCTTTCGAAGCAGTATCACGAGAAGCTGGTCATTGTGCATTGCCGGATCCCGCTGCGGCATTTGGGAAGAATTAAAGAGGGCTCGCGTGGGGTTCGGACGCATCAGATGGTGAAGGATCGCGAAGTTCCCAGTTCCGTGTAAGGAGGCAAAGAACGATGAGACGAGAGATCAAGAACAGCCGTGCGATCGTCACGGGGGCATCGAGTGGCATCGGACGCGAAACGGCCTTGGAATTGGCGCGAAACGGCGCCGATGTAGCGGTTGTCGCCCGGCGTGAGGATCGCTTGCGGCAACTGGTCGAGCAAATCACCGCGATGGGACGCAAGGTGGAGCCTATCGTGGGCGATATCACCGATCCGGAAACGCGGCAAAGGGCATTGGATGTGGTCCGCGACAAGTTCGGCGGTTTGGATATTCTGATGAACAACGCGGGCATCGGGGCGATGGGATTATTTGCCGATGCCGATCCCGGACGGGTGCGCCGTGTGATGGAAGTGAATTTTTTCGCCCTGGTCGAGATGACCCGCTCGGCATTGCCGTTGTTGAAACAGGGTAATCGGCCGATTATCGTCAACACAAGTTCGATCCTGGGACATCGAGGCGTGCCCTATAGCAGCGAGTATTCGGCCAGCAAGTTCGCCGTGCAGGGTTTCAGCGAGTCGATTCGCGCGGAGTTCGCGCCGATGGGGATCGATGTGCTCGTGGTAAGTCCTGGCACGACGGAAACGGAGTTTTTCGAGCGTGTGATCGAGCGGACGGCGGAGCCGAAATGGCCCGAGCACAAGCCGATCAGTCCCGCCCGGGTGGCCGTTGCCATAGTTCGCGCCATCCGTGCTGGCAAACATGAGATCATCCCTTATCGCTGGGGCCGCGTGTTGTGCTGGCTCAACCGGCTTTCGCCGGGAATGGTGGATCGGTTGATGACGCGGTATGTTTAGCGCTATCTTGGATGGTAGAATGCTATAACTTATAATTAGGATAGCATGAACGAGCATAAAAACAAACACATTCGGTCGGCTATTGATTATGCATTGGCTAAGAAATGGCGACTTGAAATAGCCAGTGGACATGCTCATGTTTGGGGCTATCTTTTGTGTCCGGCGGCTCATCGAGGTGGATGTCGTGTTCCGGTTTATTCGACTCCCCGAGTTCCGGAGAATCACGCTCGGTTTATTCGTCGCAGGGTGGATGCTTGTTCGCACTAATATCGGACTATGAGGAGATGTGTCATGGTATATCAGTTTACTGTCGTATTGGCTGGTCGTGATGTTATGACAATCGATATGGCGGATGCTTTGTGTGCGGCCGGTTGCGATGATGGCCATCCCTGGTCAAGCGAAGGAATGGCAGCCGTTACATTTGATCGCGAGGCTGATTGTTTGGAGTCTGCGATTCGTTCAGCCGTAGCGGATGTGCAGAAAGCGGGTTTTACAGTCAAGCGAGTGGAAATCGAGGATAATTCGCCGCTTTTGACTAGGATGGGAGATTGATGTCAGCGGATGGAGAATACAATCCACATTCTTTTCGAGGAAGGCCCTTGCTTGGCGGTTTGCAAGCCGCCGGGAGTGCCGACGCAAGCGCCGCCGGGGATCGATAGTCTCGAAGTGCGGATCAAGGCATTTCTGAAGGAACGCGACAATCCGCCGCATGACGTGTATCTGGCCGTGCCGCACCGATTGGATCGTCCGGCATCGGGCGCGATGGTTTTTGCAACGCGGCGGCGCGCGGCGCAGAAGCTTTCCAAGCAGTTCGAGTATCGCGAGGTCAAGAAAATCTATTGGGTTTGCGTCGAGGGTTGCCCCGATCCGCTCCAAGGCACGTGGCAAGATCATTTGCGAAAAGTATATGGTAAGCCGCAGGCCGAAGTGGTGTCGGCCGATCATCCCGAAGGGCGTCTGGCCGTCTTGCATTATCGGACGTTGGCTCGAACTGATTGGGGCACTTGGCTTGAAGTGGAGCTGGAAACCGGGCGAACGCACCAAATCCGCATCCAGGCCTCCTCGCGGGGTTATCCGGTGGTAGGCGATTTTCAATACGGCTCGAAAGTGCCGTTTGGTCCGCAATATGCGGACGAGCGTCTTCGGGCGATAGCCTTGCACGCGCGGAGTTTGTCTTTTGTGCATCCGACGAGCAAGGAGCGGATAACGGTGACGGCCCCCCCGCCGGAGTTTTGGCCCGAATTCCCAGCTTAGTTGCTTACCATGTTTCCCCCCCGGCTTGCGGTTTCACGTTTTTTCTAGTTTAATGTGAAAAACCTCACGCGGCTGGAGCACCTCTATAATGCACGATCCTTTTCACGCACGAGATACGTTCGACACCGGCGCCGGTCAGGCCGGGATTTATCGGCTTACGAAACTGCAAGATGCCGGTTTGACCAACCTGGATGCTTTGCCGTATTCGATTCGAGTATTGCTGGAATCCGTGTTGCGCAACTGCAACGGCGTTCAAGTGACGGAAGACGACGTGCGGCGGCTGGCCGGTTGGCAGCCCGTGCAAGAGTCGCCCATCGAGGTGCCGTTCAATCCAACGAGAGTGGTGCTGCAAGATTTTACCGGGGTGCCGGCTGTCGTGGACTTGGCAGCCATGCGCAGTGCAATGGCTCGGCTGGGCGGCGATCCGAAAAAAATCAATCCTCTGGTGCCTGTCGATCTGGTGATCGACCATTCCGTGCAGGTGGATCGCTATGGCTCGGCCAAGGCGCTGACGGAAAATGTCTCGATGGAATTTCAGCGCAACAGCGAGCGGTATGAGTTTTTGCGTTGGGGACAAAAGGCGTTTCAAAACTTCCGGGTCGTGCCGCCGTCGGTGGGCATCATTCATCAGGTGAATTTGGAATATCTGGCGAAGTGCGTCTTTCTGCGTCAGGATGCGAACGGCTCCGTGGCAGTGCCGGACACATTGGTGGGCACGGATAGCCATACCACGATGATCAACGGTTTGGGCGTCGTCGGCTGGGGCGTCGGCGGCATCGAGGCCGAGGCTGTCATGCTAGGGCAGCCGCTTTATATGCTCGCTCCCGAGGTGATTGGATTCGAGCTTCACGGTCAGATTCCGGTCGGATCGACGGCCACGGATCTTGTGCTGACCATTACGCAAATTCTTCGCAAGGAAGGCGTGGTCGATAAGTTCGTTGAATTTTTCGGGCCGGCGATGGCCACGATGACGGTCGCCGATCGGGCATTGGTGGCCAACATGTCGCCGGAATACGGGGCCACGATGGGCTTCTTCCCCATCGACGAGCAAACGCTGGCGTTTCTGCGCGAGACGGGGCGCAGCGAACAGGAAGTGGCCTTGGTCGAACGTTATACGAAGGAGCAGCATCTGTTCCGTTCGTTGAAGGCCGGCGCAGGCAGTCCTGTTCCGCAGTATACGAAGGTGTTGCGGCTTAACTTGGGCACGATCGAGCCGAGCCTTGCGGGGCCCAAGCGTCCGCAAGACCGCATTGCCCTCGCCGAAATGAAACGGTCGTTCCGCCATGCCTTGCGATTGCCGCAAAAACAGCGCGGGTTCGCCTTGTCGGACCAGGATATCGCCCAGATGCAGACCGTTCAGGGCGATGGCACCATTCGACATGGCGCCGTGGTGATTGCCTCGATCACCAGTTGCACGAACACCAGCAATCCCGCCGTGATGTTGGCGGCCGGTCTGTTGGCTAGAAAGGCGGTGGAACGCGGGTTGAAAACCAAGCCCTACGTGAAGACGAGCCTTGCACCCGGCAGCCGAGTTGTGACCGATTATCTCCAGCGAGCAGGTTTGGATAAACCGCTCGATCAATTAGGTTTTCAAACCGTCGGCTACGGCTGTATGACCTGTATCGGCAACAGCGGACCGTTGCCCGAGCCTGTTGCGCGTGCAGTTCGCGACGGGAATCTCGTGGCCGCGGCGGTTTTGAGCGGCAATCGGAATTTCGCGGGCCGCATCAATCCGCTGGTGAAGGCCAATTATTTGGCCAGCCCGCCGCTGGTTGTGGCCTATGCGTTGGCCGGCACGGCTGTTATTGATTTGGTGAACGAACCGCTCGGCATGGGGCGCGATGGCAAGCAGGTTTACCTTTGGGAAATCTGGCCTAGCCCCGAGGAAGTGGCCCAAGTCGTGTCTCAGGCGATTCAGCCGGAAATGTTCCGCAAGCAGTATGGGAACGTTTTTACAGCCAACGAAATGTGGAACCGGATACCTGTTGCCGAGAGCGAATTGTATCCTTGGGATTTCAACAGCACGTATATCCAAGAGCCGCCGTTTTTGACGGAAATTGAAGCGGAGCCGGGGCCAGTGCAGCCGATTGTCGGCGCGAGAGTCTTGGCCGTTTTGGGCGATTCGGTAACAACCGATCATATTTCGCCTGCCGGCTCGATTGCGGCGAATAGTCCGGCCGGTAAATACTTGCAGGAGCAAGGCGTTGCCCCGGTAGATTTCAATAGCTACGGTTCGCGGCGCGGC
>JAEAMG010002131.1_pt1 | contig 13068 bp, 13 predicted proteins | sample 8958741 | NCBI WGS metagenome assembly JAEAMG01 (sample SAMN16933256, study PRJNA681125) | bioreactor sludge metagenome | isolation source: anaerobic bioreactor treating anionic surfactant - SDBS | place: India: Bengaluru | collected 2019-02-28
ACATCGTTTAACCAAAAATGTCTTTTCGCATGTTTAGTTGTTTTTGTCAACTTATTTAAATAAGAGAGATTTTATGAAAAAACATAATCTTAATTTAAGTTTTAATACTAAGTTTGATGCAATTACTGATACTACATGGGTGCGAGATATATTGAAATGGGATTATAAAATTGAAGATTTTTTTATGGGTAGCTTTATTCATGAGCATCATAATATTGAGCGAATTAGAGATGATGCTAGTTGGAAAGAAAGCAAGTACATAGAGTATTTGTCTGCATTTTCAATAAGCCCTCTGAGTAAAACTAGTGATTTTATTGAATCTTGGATGAATTATATAAAAACTGGACTGTAATTTTATGAATTAGATATAAAATTTACCAAGCTAGCCACATCATCCGTCTGCAACTGCTCACGCATCTTTAAAAACTGCTTTTCATCTAGCTCATAAAGCTTAAGTGAAAGCAGTTTTTCTATATCAGCTTCGGGGAAACGGTATTTAATAATTTTTGCAGGCACACCACCGACCACGGCATAAGGTGGTACGTCTTTGGTGACGACAGCGCCAGTCGCAACTACAGCACCTTCGCCCATCTTCACGCCTTGCATAATCATGGCACGTGAGCCAATCCAGCAGCCATCACCAATCACGGTGTTACCCGCAGGCACAAAACTACGGGTATCAAACGGAAAAGCTGAAATCCAATCCGTACGGTGTAATTGGTTGCCGCCCATCATAATCACGCATTCTGCGCCAAAACAGACGAAATTACCGATATAGAGCTGATCGATAGGCTTCTCTGGTGTAGCGGGCTTGTCATGCAGATACCTCACCACACAACGCTCAAATCCCTGATCCCAATAGGCTGAGTAATAGCTGTAATTGCCCTTGATGTGAATGTTTGGATTCTTCACCGTTTCCGAGATGAATTCGAACTCGCACCAGTGATTCACAGGGGAATTAATCAACTTTTCAGACATGAGTGGGCTATAACAACAAGGAATGCGCCATTATACCGAATTGCTGTCAAGCTGAATCAATAATCTTAATTCAGCGAGTGAAGCAAATCCTAAAGCATGTGCTGATATGATCTATGCACTTTTAGGAATACGGGCAATGACTTTAATCTCAAAATCAAAACCTGCCAGCCAAGTCACGCCCACAGCTGTCCAGTTGGGATAAGGCTTTTGTGTAAATACCTGATTTTTAACTTTCATGATGCTTTCAAATTGCCGTTCAGGATCGGTATGAAAGGTGGTGACATCAACAATATTGTCAAAGGTACAACCAGCAGCTGCCAATGTCGCAGCTAAGTTTTCAAAAGCCCGTTGCACTTGCTTTTTGAAATCAGGTTCGGGGCTGCCATCTTCTAGACTGCCTACTTGTCCTGATACAAATAATAAATTGTCTGATTGTATGGCGGCAGAGTAACCATGTTGTTCATAGAGTGCATGGCGGTCTTTTGGAAATATTGCAGTTCTAGTCATGTTTATTCTCATTCAATATCTAGTTTAAATGTTAGGTTTTAAAAGCAGCCTCGCTTTTCACATACACCTCGTATGTAAACATAATTGACATACGATCCGTATGTCAATTAAAATTTTACGATGATTATGTGGTGAAACTAATGTCTGTTCGTGAACAAAAAATGGCGGAAACCCGCAAAAAACTCATAGAAGTCGCACGCCGTGCCTTTGCTGAATATGGTTATGCAGACACCTCAATGGATAAACTCACGGCAGAAGCAGGGCTGACCCGTGGTGCGCTGTACCATCATTTTGGCGATAAACGGGGCCTATTTGCTGCTGTGGTCGATCAAATTGATTCGGAAATGGCGGAATATGCCGGGCAACATCTGGGACAACCTAAAGATCTTTGGGAAGGGTTGATGCTAGAAGGGCGGACCTACATTGAAAATGCTCTAAATCCTGAGTTTCAGCGTATTGTGCTGCGTGATGGACCTGCGGTATTGGGTGATCCTGCACATTGGCCAAGTCAAAATAAATGCCTGCAGTCCACGCGTGAGTGCGTAGAGCAGTTGTTGGCAGCAGACCGGATTAAAGTAGTCGATCCTGAAGCAGCGGCCGTATTTTTAAATGGTGCTGCCATGAATGCGGCACTGTGGGTCGCCTCAAGTGAGCATCCTGAGAAGGTCCTGCATGAGGCTTTACATGCATTTCAGTTATTTGCATCGGGACTTTTAAAATAAGCTGGAACTCAGCTTTCTGTAGCAGAAGACTGAATATAAAGAACCCCTCATCAGAGGGGTTCTTACAGCCTAAAATATCTATTTAAAACTTAGATATATTCAACTTTTACAATTTCGTATTCAACTTCGCCTTGCGGAGTAACGATTTTCACTTCGTCGCCTTCGTTTTTACCCAACAGGCCACGTGCGATCGGAGAGTTTACTGAGATCTTGTTGATCTTAAAGTCTGCTTCGTCATCGCCAACAATTTTGTAAGTCTTCTGTTCTTCTGTGTCGATATTTTCAATTGTTACCGTTACACCAAAAACCACACGGCCATTTTGCTCAAGTGTTTTTACATCAATGACTTGGCACGCACCGAGTTTACCTTCGATGTCCTGAATACGACCTTCACAAAAGCCTTGCTGTTCACGCGCTGCGTGGTACTCTGCATTTTCTTTCAAGTCCCCATGTTCACGTGCTTCAGCAATCGCTGCAGTAATACGTGGACGGTCAATACTTTTTAGTTGGTGTAATTCTTTCTCTAGGGCAATTTTGCCTTCAGGAGTCATAGGATAACGTTGCATTGTTGTCCCTCTAAGTTAAATTAAAAAAAATACAGCTGGTTTATAAATAAAAAAAGCCCGCCACCGAGAGGTAGCGGGACTTCTCGGTAACTTAATTAACCTTTGGTAAGGTCTTGCAAGCGGTAAACATCCATCGGCAATTTAATTGCTAAAGCTTGACATACAGCGTCTGCGCCATTCAAAGTTGTTGTGTGATACACCTTACCTTGAAGAGCAGAGCGGCGGATCGAGAATGAATCCTGCTGAGCTTGTTTGCCTTCAGTTGTATTGATAATGAGGTGAATCTCGCCATTTTTCAAGCGGTCAACAATATTTGGACGGCCTTCAGTTACTTTATTCACACGTTCACATTCAATACCTGCTGCTTTAATCACGTCATAGGTGCCGCCAGTCGCAAGAATTTTGAAGCCGAAACCAGCTAGCTGCTTCGCAATACCAACAGCACGAGGCTTGTCAGAATCACGTACAGAGATGAATGCATGCTTCACTTCCCCTTCGGTTGGAAGGCCAGGTAAGCGTTCATTCGCGCCTAGTACAGCTTTGTAGAATGCTTCGCCGAATGTTTTACCTACACCCATCACTTCGCCAGTCGATTTCATCTCAGGGCCAAGGATTGGGTCAACACCCGGGAATTTGTTGAATGGGAACACCGCTTCTTTTACAGAGAAGTGTTTAGGAATAATCTCTGAAGTGAATCCTTGAGATTCTAGAGATTGACCCGCCATACAACGTGCAGCAACTTTAGCTAAAGATTCACCGATACACTTAGAAACGAACGGTACAGTACGAGACGCACGTGGGTTCACTTCAAGAATGTAAACATCAGTGCCTTTAACCGCAAACTGAACGTTCATCAAACCAATTACGCCAAGCTCTTTCGCCATGGCAATCGTTTGACGGCGCATTTCGTCCTGTACTTCTTGAGATAAAGAGTAAGGAGGAATCGAACATGCAGAGTCACCTGAGTGAATACCGGCTTGTTCAATGTGCTGCATGATACCGCCGATCACAACGTCTTTACCGTCAGATACGCAGTCCACGTCAACTTCGATGGCATCATCCAAGAAGTGGTCAAGAAGAACAGGCGCTTCGTTCGATGCCTGAACTGCATCACGTAGGTAGCGTTTCAATTCGTCATCGTTGTAAACGATTTCCATCGCACGACCACCAAGAACGTAAGAAGGACGCACCACCAGTGGGTAGCCAACTTTCGCCGCTTCAGCCATACCTTCTTCAGCAGATTTTACGATGCTGTTGTTCGGCTGACGAAGTTGCAGACGTTGAATCATTTGCTGGAAACGTTCACGGTCTTCTGCACGGTCAATCGCATCAGGTGATGTACCAATAATTGGCGCACCAGCTTCTTCCAAAGCACGAGCCAATTTCAACGGTGTTTGACCACCGTATTGTACGATAATGCCTTTAGGCTTCTCGACACGCACGATTTCAAGTACATCTTCAAGGGTAATCGGTTCGAAGTACAAACGATCAGAAGTGTCGTAATCTGTAGAAACCGTTTCAGGGTTACAGTTCACCATGATGGTTTCATAACCGTCTTCACGCATGGCAAGGGCAGCGTGTACACAGCAGTAATCGAACTCGATACCTTGACCAATACGGTTAGGACCGCCACCGATGACCATGATTTTGTCTTTAGTCGATGGATTCGCTTCACATTCTTCATCGTAAGTTGAGTACATGTACGCTGTATCAGATTCGAATTCAGCGGCACAGGTATCTACACGTTTGTAAACTGGAGTCACACCCAAGTTCCAACGGTGTTTACGGAATTGTTTTTGTGAAATGCCCATCAAGCCAGCAATACGAAGATCTGACAAACCTTTACGTTTAAATGCACGGATATTGTCGGCATTTAAGTCACCAAAACCTAAAGTTTTGATTTGGTTTTCAGTTTTGATGATGTCTTCGATCTGGATCAAGAACCAGCGGTCAATATTTGTTGCAGCAAATACTTCGTCTAGGGTGAAACCATGACGGAATGCATCGCCTACGTACCAGATACGCTCAGGACCTGGAACTTTAAGTTCTTGCAGGATCTTTTCTTTCGCGCCTTCAGTACCCACTTCGATTTTTTCATCAAAGCCGCAAGCACCCACTTCAAGACCACGAAGCGCTTTTTGCATAGACTCTTGGAAGTTACGACCAATCGCCATCACTTCACCTACAGATTTCATCTGCGTGGTTAAAGTTGCGTCCGCTTGTGGGAATTTCTCAAAGTTGAAACGAGGAATCTTGGTAACAACGTAGTCAATTGCAGGTTCGAATGATGCAGGTGTTGTACCACCAGTGATGTCGTTTTTCAACTCATCAAGGGTGTAACCCACAGCCAGTTTCGCAGCAATTTTCGCAATCGGGAAACCAGTTGCTTTAGATGCCAATGCAGATGAACGAGAAACACGTGGGTTCATCTCGATGACAACCATACGACCGTCTTTCGGGTTAATACCGAACTGAACGTTCGAACCACCAGTTTCAACACCAATTTCACGAAGTACAGCTAAAGAAGCGTTACGCAGTAACTGGAATTCTTTGTCTGTAAGCGTTTGAGCAGGAGCAACAGTAATTGAGTCACCTGTGTGCACGCCCATTGGGTCAAAGTTTTCAATGGTACATACGATGATACAGTTGTCGTTTTTGTCACGAACAACTTCCATTTCGTACTCTTTCCAGCCAATGAGTGATTCATCAATCAATAACTGTTTAGTTGGAGAAAGATCGAAACCTCGTTCACAGATTTCAATGAATTCTTCACGGTTATACGCGATACCGCCGCCTGAACCACCCATGGTGAATGAAGGACGGATAATGACCGGGAAGCCGAAGCGGGCTTGAATTTCAAGTGCGTGTTCCATTGACTCAGCAACGTCAGCTTTTGGACATTCAAGACCAATTTTACGCATTGCCTGGTCGAAGAGTTTACGGTCTTCAGCTTTTTCGATCGCTTCTTTGGTCGCACCGATCAATTCAACATTGTATTTTTCTAAAATGCCGTGCTCGTCCAGGGCAAGGGCACAGTTCAATGCAGTTTGACCGCCCATGGTTGGAAGAACTGCATCTGGGCGTTCTTTCTCAATGATTGCAGCTACAGTTTGCCAGGTAATTGGCTCGATGTAAGTTGCATCTGCCATAGCAGGGTCAGTCATGATGGTCGCTGGGTTAGAGTTGACCAAAATAACACGGTAGCCTTCTTCACGAAGTGCTTTACACGCTTGAGCACCTGAGTAGTCAAACTCACATGCTTGACCGATCACAATCGGACCTGCACCGATAATTAAGATGCTTTTAATGTCTGTACGTTTAGCCATGATGCTTCCTTAATTACTTCTTAGATGCTTCGATAAGTTCGATGAAATGATCGAACAATGGTGCGCAGTCATGTGGACCAGGGCTTGCTTCAGGGTGACCCTGGAAGCTGAACGCAGGTTTATCTGTGCGATGCATACCTTGCAAGGTTTGGTCGAACAGTGATTTGTGCGTTGCTTTCAAGTTAGCCGGTAGCGTATCTGTATCTACTGCGAAGCCGTGGTTTTGAGAAGTAATCATCACTGTACCATCTTCAAGATTTTGTACAGGATGGTTGGCACCGTGGTGACCGTGAGGCATTTTCACAGTTTTTGCACCTGAGGCAAGTGCAAGAATCTGGTGACCTAAACAAATACCAAATACTGGAATTTCAGTCGTTTCTACAATTGTTTTTACAGCTTCAATTGCGTAGTCACATGCTGCTGGATCGCCGGGACCATTTGACAGGAACACGCCATCCGGATTCAAAGCAAGGACTTTTTCTGCAGGAGTTTCAGCAGGTACAACAGTCAATTTACAACCGCGGTCCGCGAGCATACGTAAGATGTTGGTTTTGACACCGTAATCGTATGCAACAACATGGAATTTAAGTTCAGGTTGAGAGAACCCTTTGCCTAGAGTCCAAGAGCCTTCTGTCCATTCAAAACCTTCAGGGTCGCAGCATTCTTTAGCAAGGTCTAAACCATTTAAACCGCCAAAAGCACGGGCTTTAGCTAAAGCGTCTTCCTCTGTAGCGTTTTCGCCAGCAAGGATACAACCGTTTTGTGCACCTTTAGATCGCAGAATACGCGTTAGTTTACGAGTATCAATGTCTGCGATAGCCACAACGTTGTGTTGTTTAAGATAATCACCAAGTGATTGCTCAGCACGGAAGTTGCTATGCAATAAAGGAAGGTCACGAATGATCAATCCGTTGGCCCAAACTTTATGAATTCGACCTGACTCAGCGTCTTCATCATTACAACCTGTATTACCAATATGAGGATAAGTCAGGGTGACAAGTTGTTGTGCATAACTAGGGTCAGTCAAAATTTCTTGATAGCCAGTCATGGCAGTGTTGAAAACGACTTCACCAGTCGTACTACCCGATGCGCCAATTGAAGTACCTTTAAAAATAGTACCATCGGCAAGGGCTAAAATTGCTGGGGTGCTCAAACCAAAGCTCCTGAAATTTAGGCTGTAAAAAAGCGAGTAGACGAAAAAAAAGGAAGGCTATTATAAAACCTATCCTCCTTGTCTGCTCGCTTGAACTTAACACGGCATTATACGCAGAAATAGCCTTTAAGTCCAACGGCTTTACAGCAAAAGTATGAGATAAATCCCTTGCTTTTTGGCTTAAAGTCTGTTTCTGCATCTATGTATGTAAAATGTAAGCAAATTAGAATTGTCTAACAAATCAAAACTTAAATTTTATCAAAACGGAATACGCTAGAGCTCTCATGTAATAACTATAGGAAAAAAGATCATGACCTTAGAACACAAGCCAACAAAAGCAAAAACTACCTTAAAGGAAGTGGTTGCAGAAGGTGCGGACAAGTTGGAACAGGCATCTAAAGAAGCACAGCAAAAAGTGACAGAAGCGGTGACAGAATCTACTGAGAATGTAAAAGCAGAGGCAAAGGAGGTACAGGCAAATGTTCAAGAGCAGATTCAAAGTTTAAAACAAGACCTTTTTCAGCGTATTGAAACCATTAAAAAGCAACTCAATTTTTCACAGAAAGATTTGGCAGAATTGAAAGAGTTCGTAAAAGCTGAATTTAATGCGGTGATTGAAGACTTATCGAAACTTGGCAAAGAGTTAAAAGACGATGTCAACCAAATTTCAGTGAAACATAAAGATCATCTGGCTGAAACTTTAAAACGTTCTAAAGAACATACTTTAGATGTGTGGAAAAAGGTGTCAGTGAAGTCGGATGAGGAACCTACTTTAAAAAGCTGACATATAAGTAGACATGTCTGCTTATACTGGCGAGGAAGGACCCTATGCTAGTTTTCTTTAGGTACACATTGAAGACATAAAAAAGTGAGGTACTTTGCCTCACTTTTTTACTGTTTGAATATTGCTGCTATGCTCTAGAACTGATGTAGCCAATCACGCTTGTTATGAAAGTCCGCATTTGGACTGCTGTGTTGCATGGCATAATATTGTTCGCCTTGCGAGGTTTTGAGTACAGCGCTTAAGCCCAGAAACAAATCCGACCATTGCAATTTGTGCTTTAACATAAACTCGGTTAAATCAAGGCTCACATTTAAACCATAATGTGTGCGTTTAAGCTGGTTCAGTTCGATGTCATCGGCGGCTTGAGGCGGCATATCTTCCGGATAGCGATATTCCTCAAACTGATATACCTGCCACGCCTGAGAAGGCGACAGATTGATTTCGCGATAGAAATCCTCACCCTGTACACCAATAAAAATTTCAAAACAGGTGTGTTCCCATAGGAAATCTTGACGAGGGTAGTCTTGAACCAGTTCAGGCCATTGTATGAACTGGTTGGGGTCGCGTAACCAGTAGCCAACATTTAAGCTATATGGGCTTTGTTGTTCAATCGCAGCAACCAGGGAGATCGATTGAAAGCGACGATCAAAAGCGCTAAGTTCGTAACTTGCCATGAAATCTACTTAGTTAGACAAATGAGCGTGACGAACCAAGTTGGATAATTTGGCATTCTGTTTTGCCGCTTTTTTATAAATCAGCGCAATTTTACCAATTTTTTGAACAATTTCAGCACCAGTCTGAGCTGAAAGATCTTCGATTAAAGATGCGCGTTCTTCACGATCTTCCGCTACGATTTTCACTTTAATCAATTCGTGATCGTTTAAAGCGCGGTTTAATTCTTCGACTACAGCTTCAGTCAAACCTTTATCGCCCAGCATAACCACCGGGTTTAATGCATGTCCGATTTGACGTAAACGTTTACGTTCCTGAATAGATAAAGCCGCCATAAAGATAACCTAATTTTAAAAACGGCTTAGTATAACAAATGCCAAGTTTAAACGCTTTATATTCTGTTGAAATAATCGATTTCAATTATTGAAAAAAACCTTTCAAAGATTGGATTTAGATACAGATGTATACTGCAAGGCCTATGTTTTTCACGTACAATCACCTATTAGAAGTTTTTTATTATTTAGAGAGTTATGGCGACACGCATTACCAACCAGAAGTTGTCAAAAAGTAGTCGAGAGTGGATGCGCGAGCATTTGGATGATCCTTTTGTAAAGAGAGCACAAAAGGAAGGTTATCGTGCGCGTGCTGCTTATAAGCTTCTTGAAATTCAAGAAAAATACAAAATTATTAAACCAGGCATGACGGTGGTTGACCTGGGTGCGGCACCCGGCAGTTGGTCGCAAATTGCAGGTAAATTAGTCGGCGATAAAGGTTTGTTGATTGCCTCCGATATTTTACCAATGGACGCATTGCCGGATGTAACTTTCCTGCAAGGCGACTTCCGTGAGGAAGAAGTTTTTGAAAAATTGTTAAATATTTTAAACGGACGGACTGTAGACGTTGTAATTTCGGATATGGCCCCCAATACATCAGGTAATAAGGCTGTAGATCAACCTCGCCAAATTTACTTGTGTGAACTGGCTCTAGATTTTGCCAACAAGGTTTTAGGACCTAAAGGCCAATTTATCGTCAAGGTTTTCCAAGGCACCGGATTTGACGAATTCCGTAAACAGGTAGTAGATAGCTTTGATGTATTGAAGACAGCAAAACCCGCTGCTTCACGTGCCCGATCTAAAGAAGTATTTTTAATCGGGCAAGGTCGTAAGAAAGCTTCTAGATAAAGTTTACTTGCCAAGACGTTAAAAATTGTGCATTTTGTACATTTTTAAAATATTGCAAAGCTGATCTTCAGCTTAAATTAAGGTCACCCATTTTTGGGCATGATCAAATTAGATTGATATGGGAATAAAGCTTTGAGCGATCTCTTCAAGAATGCCGTATTGTGGCTGGTTATACTGGGTGTGCTGATTCTGATTTTCAGTAACATCAGTGACCGCAATCAACCGACAGCAATGAATTATTCAGAGTTTGTTTCAGCGGTGAATGCTGGTCAAATTAAGCAAGTCACCATTGATGGCGAAAGAATTCGTGGTGAAAAAACAAACGGTTCAGAGTTTGAAAGTATTCGTCCTGCGGTTCAAGACCCGGAACTTATGCCAAACCTCATCAAACATAATGTTGTTGTAGAAGGGACTGCACCGCAACGTCAAGGTTTGTTGATGCAACTTCTTATCGCTAGCTTCCCTGTACTTTTGATCATTTTGTTATTCATGTTCTTTATGCGCAACATGGGTGGTGGAGCAGGTGGTAAAAGCGGTCCAATGAGTTTTGGTAAGTCAAAAGCCAAAATGCTGTCTGAAGACCAGATTAAAGTCACCTTTAGCGATGTTGCTGGCTGTGATGAAGCTAAACAAGAAGTTGTTGAAATTGTAGATTTCTTGAAAGATCCATCTAAATTTAAACGTCTAGGCGCAAGTATTCCTAAAGGCGTATTGATGGTTGGTCCTCCAGGTACCGGTAAAACCTTGCTTGCCAAAGCGATTGCAGGTGAAGCAAAAGTTCCGTTCTTCAGTATTTCAGGTTCTGACTTTGTCGAAATGTTCGTGGGTGTCGGTGCATCACGTGTACGTGACATGTTTGAACAGGCAAAACGCCATGCCCCATGCATTATCTTTATTGATGAGATTGATGCAGTCGGTCGTCACCGTGGTTCAGGTACTGGCGGTGGTCACGATGAACGTGAACAGACACTCAACCAGATGCTGGTAGAAATGGATGGTTTTGAAGGTAATGAAGGTATTATCGTCATCGCTGCAACCAACCGTGCCGATGTACTGGATAAAGCACTCCTTCGTCCAGGCCGTTTTGACCGTCAGGTGATGGTAGGCCTTCCAGACATTAAAGGCCGTGAACAGATTCTGAATGTACACTTGAAAAAATTGCCTTCACACACTGGTGTGGATGTCAGAGTGCTGGCACGTGGTACTCCAGGTTTCTCTGGTGCACAATTGGCGAACCTTGTAAACGAAGCAGCGTTATTTGCTGCCCGTCGTAACAAGAACACAGTCGACATGCATGACTTTGAAGATGCTAAAGACAAGATCTATATGGGTCCTGAACGTAAATCGATGGTGATTCGTGAAGAAGAACGTCGTGCTACTGCTTACCATGAAGCCGGTCATGCGATTGTGGCTGAAATTTTACCGGGTACTGACCCTGTACATAAAGTGACCATTATGCCGCGTGGTTGGGCTTTGGGTGTGACCTGGCAGTTGCCGGAACAAGATGCAATTAGTCATTACAAAGACAAGATGCTGAATGAAATTTCGATTTTGTTTGGTGGCCGTATTGCTGAAGAAGTCTTCATTAACCAAATGTCGACTGGTGCTTCAAATGACTTTGAACGTGCCACTAAAATGGCACGCGCTATGGTGACTAAATACGGTATGTCTGACCGAATGGGTGTGATGGTTTATGAAGATGAAAACCAGAACGGTTTCTTTGGAAATGTCGGTAGTCGTACCATTTCTGAAGCAACGCAACAGCAGGTAGATGCTGAAGTTCGCCGCATTCTGGATGAACAGTATAAAGTTGCTCGTGAGGTTCTGGAAAACAACAAAGAGATCGCACATGCCATGGTGAAAGCATTGATGGAGTGGGAAACCATTGATCGTGACCAAATCCGTGACATCATGGAAGGTCGTGAACCACAACCACCTAAGGTGTATGTTGCTGAAAATCCGGTGATTGATGTAACACCAACAGATGGTCCTGCAACTCCTCCACCATTACCAGCGAGCTAAGTTGGATGGTTAGAAAAAAGAGTCTCAAATGAGGCTCTTTTTTTTATGGATAAGGCAGTTGTGTCTGAAAAGATTTCAGACTGTAAAATTGTAGAGTTGTTAGAATAGCCGGATTGCTTGAAGGAGAAATATAATGCAATTGATGCCATTACCTAATCGAATGCTGCAATGTGGTCAAATGAAGTTGGACTTGTCTCAACCACATGTTATGGGAATTCTGAATGTGACTCCAGACTCTTTCAGTGATGGCGGAAAGCATAATGCCAAAGATCAGGCTATAGCGTATGCCTTGCAGATGATAGAGGGTGGTGCAAGCGTAATAGATGTTGGGGGCGAATCAACCCGTCCCGGAGCTTCTGTGGTAGAGGTGGATGAAGAAATACGCCGTGTGGTGCCTGTAGTTGAAGAATTGGCCAAGCATGATGTCATTATTTCAATTGATACCTCACAACCCGAAGTGATTAAAGCTGCCGTTCAAGCAGGGGCACATATCTGGAATGATGTGCGTGCATTAACCCGTCCTCATGCCTTGCTAACTGCTGCTGAGCTGAATATTCCTGTGATTATTATGCATATGCGTGGCGAACCCACCACCATGAATAATTTAGACCAGTATGATGATGTAACCACTGATGTGATTAAAGAACTACAGCAGAGAGTAGATGATGCGATAGAGGCTGGGGTAAAACCTGAAAATATTGTGATTGATCCGGGCTTTGGTTTTGCTAAAAATGCACAGCAAAATTTGAAGCTGTTAAATGAACTTTATAAATTAAATGATATGGGTTATCCAATTTTATCGGCACTTTCCCGGAAGCGTTTTATTGGTGAAGCTCTGGGTGGGGCTGATGCTCAAAATCGTGCGATGGGTTCTGTTGCTGCTCATTTATTTAGTATTCAACAGGGGGCCTGCATGGTACGAGCACATGACGTCAAGGCAATGAGTGATGCCATTAAAGTATGGCAGGCGATGAATAATCTGGGTGTATAACCTAGGTATATAAAAAAGCTCGATAAGGTATCGAGCTTTTTTAGTTTAAGGTGTAATTGTTGACTGATATTTAATTACTTCAAAGACATGTAAATAAAAATGGGGGGAAATCCACTGCTGTCCCATAGTTTGCTTTAAATAAAAAAACCTGAGTCCTAACAGTTAA
>JAEAMG010002134.1_pt1 | contig 13061 bp, 5 predicted proteins | sample 8958741 | NCBI WGS metagenome assembly JAEAMG01 (sample SAMN16933256, study PRJNA681125) | bioreactor sludge metagenome | isolation source: anaerobic bioreactor treating anionic surfactant - SDBS | place: India: Bengaluru | collected 2019-02-28
AGATAAAAATAAAAAATGGCAAGTAATGAAAATCAAAAATATCCACATCAAAAAATGGGGACCTATCGGATAAGGTTCTTTATAGCCAGGCACAGGAACTTCCAGCCAGGTCACATACCACCAGGTTGGAAAGATTTTTACTTTGGGCATCCAGGGATAAAACCATACAAATCCACCATGTGAAATAAGGTCAAATAATAGGTGAGATAAAACCCCCAGGCCAATAGAGGAGATAGTAATCGCCATACGGCCTCCCCGTGCCCCCAATGCAGCTGAAACATGGATAGATTCAAGTCCGGCATTCCATACACGCGCCAAAAATCCGTGACGCTTACTGTAGGGCAAAAAGCGCACGACAAAGAGGGCCAACCACCATAAAACCAACCCTCCGGGCACACACAACAACGGCAAGGCAATAATGGAATGACCCCACCCCTGGCCAAGATGGCCCCGATAAACCCCAAGGATACCGTCAATAACATCTGGCATGGCAGCACCAATAAAAAGCCCCGGTATGTCAAACAAGGTTGGCCAACGACGCCAAAGCGGTGCGATAAGCCCTTGATGGGATGGAAATGCAAATGGCATAGGAAATTCCTTTTCGGCATTATAAAGACCAACAGGTTAAAAGGCAAGCCTGCACAAGTCTTGTTGGCAAGTTAACCTGCCGGTTTCAAAATATTGCGGGGCCTCTGACCAAAGCCAATTAGCCTGAAAAGAAGCACTTATTTTATATCATGATTTATGACTTTGCCAAAAATTCTGTTACTAATCATGTTTTTGGATAAGAAGTCTTCTGGCGCAAAACTTTCCTGATGTTTACGCAGGCCCATCTATTGTTATTTTTCTTTATATTGTGGTATACTGAAGGTAGAGGATAAAATAGAAGGCTTTTTACTGAATATAAAAGTGACGAGGTACTGCAGTACCTCTGATTATATGTAACGTAGGTGAGTCACATACTGATGAGAGATGAGTTACACGTTGTGGAATTTCCTCAAGAGTAGGAGATGATGTCAAAAAGAATTTCCCTCTTTGTTTTTTTCGAAATTTTTAGGTAAAATGAGAGGGGCACGGATACCTTTGCACTGGTGGATAAGTTTAGGGATAGTGTAGGGGTGGAAGTTATAGATGTTTTCCATAAGGCCTATCAGAAGAAAGGCCCTGATACTTTTCGAGGGTTAGAAACAACAAGGCGCAGGGGCGCCATGGGAGAAATGTAACGTGAAACATATCCGACAACTATCATCCGGCATCCCGGCCGAGGCACAATTTGAATCCATACTCCAATTGGTGGGATTGGCACAGGCACTACTTGCATTATTTAACGCAGTTATGGACACATTCGGACTTTCCATCCCACAAAAAAATGCGGGCAGAACATGAGCATTTTTGATTAGCGAACTACAGGATAATCTTAGGATTACAGGTGGTTCGAAATCACTTCCGTCCTGCCAGCGGACATCTAGCAAGGAGAACCAAAAATGAGTGAGAGTGACAAACCTTTTTCGACAGATGACCTCCCCGACCTGGAAAAAACGCCTTCCCATTGGATAACCAAACTAATGGATGGTGAAGTTACATTTAACGTTCCTCCGGCCGCGGATCCCTTGATTAACACTATGGTGGGTAATTTCAAAATTATGTCCCTGCTGGGAGAGGGCGGTTTTGGAAAAGTCTACAAAGCCCGGGATACGGCATTGGGCAGCGATGTGGCGATAAAATTTCTCTGGGGCGTTCCGAGTGAAGAGCGCTGTATCTTATTTGCGCGTGAGGCGAAGGCAATCGCGGCTCTGAGGAAACATCCCAACATCGTATCCATCTTCCAATGGGGGGAACTCGAAGGGAAGAACTATATCGTTTTGGAATATGTGGCGGACAATCTGGTCCGCCTCCTGGAGGAACACCCGAACGGACTTCCCGTACCTCTCGCGTTACGTATTGTCATGGAATGTGCGAAGGGTCTGCAGGAGGCACATAGCCAGCAGATACTTCACCGCGATATCAAACCTGCCAACATCCTTATTGAACCGGATACGGGTACCGCGAAATTGACGGATTTTGGTCTTGCCCGATATGGGAAACCCAGCGATTTCACAATAACCGGCAGAATAAGTGGGTCCCCCTCCTATATGTCTCCGGAACAGGCAAGTGCAAAGCCCGTTGACGAACGTTCAGACATCTTTTCTCTCGGCGCCACCCTGTATGAGATTCTATCCGGGAAACGCCCCTTTGACGGGGCGACCATAGCGGACACAATCGAATGTGCCCGTCATAGTAGCCGGGTACACTTGCACGAACATCGTCCCGACTTGTCTAAAGCGGTATGCGCTATTGTAGAAAAAGCGATGGCCATCGATCCCGGAGCACGGTTTCAAACGGCCGGCGCAATGGCGCATGAAATAAAAATGGTATTGAATTCTATTGAACGAAGCGGCGAAGCAAATGGCAGTTCCACAGGCAGACGCCAGATATTTCCCGCTAATAGATGGGCCAAACCAGGAGTTGCTGCGGCAGGTATTGCGGTGGTGCTGCTGGTGTGCGTCCTGGCAGCCTTTCAACACGGCAGGTTGCCAAGCGCTAACACCAATGAACCATTATTAAAAGCGGCTGTATTCTCATTGAACAAAGAAGATTTCTCCGCAGCCGCAGCCAGGTTTAAAGAGATTTTGCAACACGATCCTAAAAATGACCTGGCCCTGTATGGCTGTTGTCTCGCGCTGGCTAAGATAGGTAGCGAACAGGAAGCAGCCAAGGCAGCCACAGCCATTCAAACACCGGAACTACGCACAGATGCGCAGGCGGCGATGGCATTTTTGGCGGAGCCAGATAAAGCCCGGACCAGTATCCAAGCCATGTCCGGGGAAAATTCCACCAAGTATCTTCAATCACTCCTTGCCCGTCTGGATATCATGGATGGCAACTATGCGGACGCCGTAAATCGGTTGGACGGTATCACGGAAGAACAGTTTCCATTTTCTTTTCAATATGCTGACGCCCTGGAGGCTGTGGGCCAGGCCCAGTACCATCTTGGCCAGTATGCCGATGCCAAGGCGGCATTTGAAAAAGTTACACAGCATGCCCAGGACGGTTCCACCATCATGGCGAAAGCCTATCTGACAGAAATAGAATCCCAATTGGACGAGAGGCGCCGGGAGAATATTCAGGCCAAGGCTGCGGAAATCAGGAGACTCATGGACCAAGCGGAGACTCCATTGGAAAACATTGACGAATGGACCAGCCGTCCCTTGACCTTTGCCATTCTTCCGGGGGAAGTTAAACGAAGCAGACTGGCCGTAGAATCCGGAGTGTCTGACCTCCTTCCATCGCTGCTGGGTGCCCGGCTTGTATCGAATACTCCTATGCAAATGGTTGACCGTGAACTCATCAGAGAACTGCTTGCGGAACAGGCACTCTCAGGAATGTTAAGCACCAATGAGGGGAAATTGCGATTGGGCCAGGTAATGGGCGCACGACTGCTGGTCAGATGCGATTTCACACGTATTGGCGCTAATGAAAAAGCCCTGGTTATCGTTAACGATACCGAAACTACTGAACGCATTCCCGTCCCTGTTCTGGATATGTCGGCGCCAGTGATTATGGATACTCTGTTTGACTCGTTGGCGCTGGCTATATGGGAGAATATATCAAAGCATTACCCGATACAAGGGCGGCTTTATGCCGGATCCGAGTCCCCGGAAATCAATATTGGTGCCGCGGTCGGTGTCCGTCCCAAAATGATTTTTGATATCCATATTGCCCCGAATGTACCGCCCATTGCCGGAGCGGTAGCGGTGGTTCAGGAAACCCCGGGAACAGCCACAACGAAGGTAACTCTGGTAAGTGTGGATGCGGGAAAATTGGGCACTGCACCTGAGAACGGATGGTTTGTACGCGAACAGCGTGGAGGTGTTATTTGATGCGGAAAAGGAATTTAGTTCCGGGAGGGCTATGGGCAATCGGGCTTACCGTATTGCTTATGGCGGGATGTTCCAGTTTCCGTTCAGACGTTTCTGCGTATGAAAAGGACGGTGTGCAGTATGGTGTTACGAAAGGCACTTTCCGAAACCGATGGTGGAATTTTTATGAGAGGGGATGTTCCTTTCTCGATGGAGGGTTTTACAAGGAGGCGGAAGCTGATTTCAGGACGGCACTGCAGGATCGTTCCAAGGACCAACGCTGGCCGCGTACTTATGGGCTACACTTTATCCCGGAGTACTTTCCGAACCGGGAACTGGGCATTGCCCTATATTATCAACAACAGGTAGAAGCAGGCATTTACCAGCTGGAGGTGAGCCTTGAGCAGAGTTTTTCTGCGAGAGGTGCATTTTATGTGGCCGAAGCGAGAAAACAATGGCTGGCTACCACTGGCAAGGATACAGAATCACCTGAAATACAAATTACCGCTCCCACTGCTGACACGATCATCGGGGCAACCGAAGTCACCCTCGAAGGGATTGCCCGTGATGATATGTTTGTTGAAAAAATAGACATTGAAGGAGATTTTTATGATGTGAGGCTATGTGCAGCCGAGGTGTCCTTTGCAAAGACAGTTCCACTCACGCCGGGTCAAAATACCATACATTTGACGGTGACGGATCTCATGGACAAGAGGACCGAAATTGATGTTCCTGTTGTTTCCGATGTTGATGGGCCGTTGGTCAGTTTTAATGCCCCCTTAGTGGCACCGGGAACCCTGCAAGGGGTGCTGTTCGATCCGTCAGGAGTAGTTTCCATGCAAATCTCGGGCAAAGAGGCGATCCTGTCCCAGGATTCGGATGGCGTCGTCAAGTTCATGATCGAACTGGCTATGGGTGAGATGACGCCTCCACTTCACTATGAATGCTTGGACAAAATCGGCAATGTTACCCGGGGAACATTGCCTCTGGATATGCTCGTTATAAACGAACAAATTCCAGAGATTCTTCTCGCTTCACGACAGGAAGAGTATATGCCGTTGGGAGCGGGTTTATACGCCCTGATGATAAACGGCGAAAAAATGGCCATTGCCGCAACACCCGCCGCGAAAGACGGGGTGACTATTGAGATGAGTAATATTCATGACGGACAGACTTATTTTATGGATGAAATCGTGGTGGCCGTGAAGGTTGATGCAAACAATCCGATTGAGACAATCGAGCTAAATGGCCTGCCCATTCCCACAATTCCAGGCCGAAATTCGTTACGAACGAGTCGTAAAATCAACTTAGAGGGTACAGGAGAAATCCGACTGACGGCCAAGGCCGTAGATACTGGCGGTGCGGTAGGCGAGGAGCATAAAATAATACAACGCGAGAAAAACAGTATTGAAATTGATGACGGCAGACTCTCCATCGCGTTCCTCGGTAATCTTGAAGAAGCTACATATCCAGAAGCCGACAATGATATTGTAGATATTTTCAAGGCGTTGGGTGCCCATGAAGCGGTTACAAAGCGTTACACAGTGGTGGAGCGAGGGGAAGCCTTGGATGAGGCAATGGCGGAGCAAAGCCTGTCGGAGATGCTGGGATCAAAAAAACAAAAACTTATCACAGGCATGCTGGTTCCCGCCGAGCTGATGATTGGGGCCTACATACGACGTGATCAGCAAACCGTAACGATAACGCTGGTAGGAAGCAGCACGGAAACCGCTGTGCGTATTCTACCTATGGTGGATGTGGCAGGACCTTACGACGAATTGGAGCGACTTATTGAAGAACTTGGGGTAAGGCTGGCACAAGAAATTCCTCGGGCTGAAGGCAGGGTACTCCGATGGGAGCAACCAAAAATTACAACGAACTTGCATGAGAGTCAAGGGATTCGCGATAACCTGAAATGTATTATCTTTCGCATCGAAGACGTACCAGGCTTGGAGCCAGGAGAGATAGCAGGTCAAGAGCCCAAAATACTATGCGAAGGCCTTCTCACCAACGTCATGGAGAAACTCAGTACCGCTATAGCGCTTCCTGATGAAGAAGGACAGGACCTTGAAACACTCAACATAGAGCCCGGATATCATGTTATCATTAAATAATCCTATGCGAAAACTCCTGGTGGTTTTCATGCTGCTTGCGGGACTGGCAAGTCAAGCCGGAGCACAGGAGTTGGAAATTTCAAGTTCTCCCACCCCGGTTGGTTCCGGCGCCCGTGCAGCCGGGATGGCGGATGCCTTTGTCGCTGTGGCGGACGATGCCACGGCTGCCTCCTGGAATCCCGCCGGACTGGTACAACTCGAGCGCCCCGAGATTTCGATGGTGGGAGGATACAACTATCTTCAAGAGTGGTTCTCCGCCGATTACCACGAAGAGTTTGATTCCCGGCACCATAGTGGAAAATTGTATCTCAACTACTTGAGTTTTGCTTATCCGTTGCCCGTGACTGTTCTCAATCGAAATGTATGTCTCTCATTAAATTACCAAAAGAAGTATGATTTTAACCGTACCTTCAATTTTGACCTGAACCGTTCCAGTGTCAATCCCCTCGGCCGCGTGCTGAATGACAGTCAGCATTTCGATTTTGTCCAAAGGGGCGGCCTAAGCGCCGTTACACCAGCCATTGCTGTCGAGCTTTCCCGGCGTTTATCCATTGGCGCTTCATTCAATTTTTGGGAGTCTACTTTTTTGTCAGACAACAGTTGGGAACAAACCATCAAGAGCAAATCGAAAACTTTTTTCGGCACTTTGGGTTTTCTTTCCGGTATGTATAGTTGGGAACGCTATGATGATTTCACGGGAAGAAATCTGACTTTAGGATTACTTTGGTCTCCCATTGACCAACTCAGTTTCGGCATGCGCTATGATACTGCGTTCACGGGAAAGACAAAGTATCGCAGCAACAGCCGGCTGGGACAACTTGACTTTCTGACTGGACAACTCAATATTCAAATGGGTTCCCAACCGGAACAACGTAAAATCAGATTCCCCGACTCCCTGGCTTTTGGTGCTGCATGGCGCCCAAATGACAAGTTTACAGTATCCATGGATGTTACCCGTACCGACTGGAATGATTTCCATGTGAAGGCTGGTGATGGGAAGAAATATTCTCTGGTGGACTTCAGCGATCTAGATAATTCCTGGACACGCACCCACTTCAAGCCGACCTATACCGTGCGACTGGGTTCGGAGTATATTTTTCTTCCCAAGGAACCTGAAGAAAAACTTGGGCATCTATGGACCGTTCGGGGGGGTCTTTTCTTTGATCAGGAGCCCGCTACGGGAAAGGGCGACGGTTTCAGGTGGCCGGGAAATAAAGGCTCAGGAAAGGCGGAAAACTTTTATGGATGCGCGTTGGGTGTTGGTTTACTGCTCAATCAGCGCGTAAATCTCGACGCAGCCTGGCAATTACGTTATGGTCCCGGTGTTAACCGTGATCTGATACGCGGTCTCAATGGTTTCGAAGAAGATACTGTACAACAGCGCTTTTTGTTATCCACAGTCATTTATTTTTAACTAAATCTGCCACGAAACGGATTTATGGGTATTTTGATGTGTCAAAGAACCTGCGCTAATCCGTGAGGAGATGTTGTGTTTCGAATAGGTTTAACAGTATGTGGGACAATATTTCTACTTGCGGTCCCATGGGCGCGTGGAAGCCTCTGCAGCAGTAACGCATGCACTATAAGTCCTCCCAATAGTATCCATACAAGTACAGCACAAGGAACGCACGGCATTCCGGATTATATAAACGGTGGATTACCCTATTTCCATTCATCAAATACCGTGAACGGAGCCACAGCATTCGTTTCCACAGGGACTATTACGGATGTCCAAGGCGACTGCTACTCAGGTATAGCACCTCAAATACGTTCTATGAATAGAAACGCTGTTTGTATGGCGAGGCCACGGAGGCAGAACGATAGTGAATCTTCCTGTAAAAGTAATGGTGAGTATAAGTGGAGCGGGGAAAAGACTTCTTTGGCTGCCGAAGAAGGCACTATAAACACTAACCTTCCCCCCCCTGATCCCGCGGCTGTTGAAAATTCAAGACTGGAATTCTATGTCAGCCAAAAAGGAAGTGATGAAAAAGGAGACGGGTCAGCCATGATGCCATGGAAAACGATTATGTTTGCCATGACAACTATGCATGAAGCTTCGGCTGACAGTCCCGTTACACTGAATGTGGGGGAAGGAATCTATGATGAGCAGATTATTTGCCGTCCTTATGTGGAAATCAAGGGCGCAGGATGTGGGATAACGAAGATACGGTACTTTAATGCCGCCGATGATGATCATTATGTTGTATTGGCAGCCGCAGGCACAAGTATTCGTGCGTGTACGATTACATTGCCCGCCCCTATAAGCGAACAAGGAGATTTGATTCGTATTTTGGATTCAGACATGAATATCATCCGTTGTGAGATCAACGGATTGTATAGTCCGACTGTCACCGGGGTTTTTGTCTCGGGAAAAGACTCTTCTCCTTCAATCATACGCGACACAACCCTCCACAATCTTCAATATGGGGTTGTTTCAACGGATTCCGGTCTGAATATCACACGGAATCAGTTTGAAGAAATATCGGAATATGCTCTTTGGGTACGTACCCCTGATGGAAATGAAGGGACCGTCACCGAGGTCCCCGTGCTTGGCAAAGGGAACAGGAAAGAAGAGACCGGCTTCAATCAATTCTGTACGGACATTGGTCTTTTCATAAAAAACGCCTCCTCTTCCACGGTAAATGCTGAATATAACGATTGGGGCATTGACACTGAAGAGGAAATTGGGGAACGCATCTCCAATTGTCCCGGCAACGTAGACTACATACCCTTCCTTGGAGAACCGCTTGTCGCAGCGGATGTGTCAGGCATAATTGCGGTTGAACTGGTGGAAGCAACTACCGGGAATGTTATTCCCTTGGACGCGTCACCCTTGGTGAAATTAAATTATTTGACCGGGATATTCGATCCAGCCAGTTGCCTCTACCTGTTCTCAAATTTGGACCCCGGAACCCATATTTGTACGGCAAGCGCAAAGGGCTATATAGACCAAACCCAGTCGGTGCTTTTACCCGCCGGACAAATAGTCACCTTAAAAATCATGCTATCAGAAAACTTGGATGGGGACCCGGACGACTGTTCTTCCTGTAATGCATCATCAAAAACATTTCACATGCTTTTGGGGGATTGGATGTTGGTGGGTGTGATGGTAATCGTATTGCTTGGGTCTTCGCTGCAAAAGGCCTAATCGCAACACTATACCAAGCGCTTCATCGAAAAGAAATGTGATTTGTCACTCCCGCCTTTTCCCCCTTTTATAACTCTACTATAACCCTTCCCCCATTCCTACTGTTCCACAAAATCTTATGCCGGTTTACAAGTATTATTCCAATACAAGAACTCCGCTATAACCTAACGGGGCATAAGCAGCAGTTGCAGTAAAACGTATATTGCACGGAGCGGACATAACGGGTTTAACATCCGCGAGTATCGGGGGGGATTGACTGAAGTCGTAACGGGCAACCGCAGCATTGGCTACAGACAAATAAACTTGCTGTTTACGAACCCCCAGCATAGAACACATCTCGGAACTCACGGGACGTACATCGCTATTCTCAAATAAGCCCTCTTTGGAAAGCAGATACCTACCTACTTTAAAATAGGCTTCTGCCACTCCATCTTTAGCTACTGTCTCACCATAAGAGAAATAATAATCTGAATAGGCTTTACCGGAAAAGAAAATCTCCTCGCCTACAGCGGCATATTCCCAATAGCCAATCCCGAATTCCACAGAATCTACCAACTGCGCACTCTCTTCTGACAGAACAACGGAACGCAACAGCGTCATAGCGCCGCCGGTCTGAGAATACTGCAAGTCTTTCATAATAAAATAATTTGTATCGGGAACTCTATGCAATAAGACCCCAGGCACATTAATTCGATTGCCTTTCTCTAAACTAAATGGATTCAACGTCTGCAGGTAATAGGCGCAGTAGGAGCCTTGTCCTGCAACTTCCGGCATCTTATCATAAGTCGTGATATACACCAGGTTGTCAAGCGCCTGTATACTGGTTATATTCTGTGAATCACAATCCACATAGCGGATATTGTCCACATCAGCAAGATCAATTACCGCAAAAGTCGTACGCTCGTCCTCGTTGCCGTAAGTACCTTGGCTGCCCGTCTTCCATTTTCCCCGAAGAACAAGAAAGTCCTCCGCTAGTACCGCGGCATCGCCGGGCCACCACGGCTCGATAATGGCTGTCCATCTGCGCGCCACCACGGGGTTTCCGGTATTCGTAAAGTCCACCAGGTAAACCTCGAAATAAGAACGATAGTCAGATTTATATTCGTAAACAGGAGCAACAATCACAACGCCATTTTTCCATTCAAAGACTTTGTGTATATTTGATACCGGCAATACGACGGGAGTGGACTCGAAACCCGTTTTTTGGTCTCTGGCTCTGAGAAGTGTTTCCCCGGCATTATAGCGGAGCACCACATCAACGGTACTGCCGTTGGCGAGGGGCAGGACATCAACCACATTCTCAGCCAGAACAAGGGTATTTTCCACCACAGGCGAAATAACATCCCCCGCCTCGATTACGGCAAGTTGTTCTTGGGTAACGGCATAAAATTTGTCCGCATATTCAAATGAGCGGGTTACACTGCCCTCTACATCCACATATCCCTGGACATCCAAGGAATCCCTAGAATAGGATACAAATTGCAGCCGGTCATACCCGGCATCCGTGTTGTCATTCCAACCGCTGAAAGGTACCAGAATCATGTCATCGAGTACGGTAAGGGATTTCACATCGTCATAAGCGGATGACCATGACCATTGTTCGCCAAAACTGGCCGTATCTATTTGTTGCGGTGCGACAGGATTACTCACATCGAAGAGGCTCACTTTTACGCGACGCCCTTCTTGATCGTCCACACCCAGTGCGATAAGTCTGTCTCCTCGCGGTTCAATATAAGTAGACCACCCGGGAATTTTAAGTTCTCCTGCAACAACTGGCGCTGTTGCGTCAGCCAAATCCACAACAAATAACGGGTCTATGGTAAGATATGTAACCACATAGGCGCGTGGGCCGTCAAACCGTGTAGCATAGAGACTTTCCCCAGATGCGCTCGCCAAGGCGGTCTGCCCCAACTGGGTAATATTATCAGGGTCTGTGATGTCGAATGTGGTAACGTATGTTTGACGATCCGGCCACCATGTGTTGGTCACAGTACGTAGTGTGCCATTCCAGGCATCCATCTTAAATTTATCCGTCATATATCCCGGCGCAACGGCAAAACCACGTATTAAAATTTTCCCCTCAGGATCGGTAATATCCACATACGTGATAAAATTTTCATCGGTGTTGTAATCGTTGGTCACCACGAAGATGGCGTCATTGGTGGCCTGAATAAGATTGCCATAGCCATCAAACGACTGCGTATCCACCATGCGAATATTGTCGGAATCCGCTATGTTAATGCTGATAGCACCCGTTTTTCCGTAGGATTTTTCCGCCGTTTCTGTAGACACGGCGCCATTCTCACAACACTCATACGAGGTATATTCGCTGCACACCGCGTATATAACATCGCCCACAAGGCGGCTGTCTATTAAATCACCTTCAAAACCGATTGAATCTTCAACAAAAACTTCTGTGGGATTTTCTACATTCAAAGTATAAATCAATGAACCATAAGTAACAGTAATGAGAGCGTTGTTTACTTTGATATCACGGGCATAACTCACTAAAACATAGGCACGGCCTTCGGAAAAATATAAATCGCGTGGGGAACCATAGGTAGGGGTCTGTGAAAGTACGGATTCCGTTTCCAAGTCCACGATACTTAGACCGCGATATTGATTCAGTATATATAAAAGATTGCCCTCGCGCCGGATAACATCCGGTTCCACCAATTGCCTATCCGCCCCACTCCCAAGATCACTCTCATCATCCGTTCCAGAACCTACGCCAGCACCCACCAGCAAACCCACGCTGTCAGTTAGGTTGGCGCTGACATATTGCCGTTCCTCTCCCTCCTGCAAAATCGGGCATCCCGTCAGGCATGCAGCAACCCATAAGGTTACTAGCAATTTTGGGAGAAACGTTTTCATAGCACTGCACGCTTACTTTCTTGAGAACCTCAAACGAATAATTTAAATTTCTTTGCTACGTCTATTATAACACGCACTTAATGAACTCTATTTCCAAGTTAGTTTCACGCTAAACCCTAAAGTCTAATAATCATATCCTACATGTATTATACACGTTCTATTCCCGAAAAGGTATTTAGTTTTGTGCAAGATTGATAAAGACGCAACTCCGGATAAATACCAATATAATATTATTATAATACTATTTAACAATTATTTCAATATTTCCAAAATAGGCTGCGGATCCCTGCTTTATGCGGATCCCGTTTGTACATTGCCGTTCGAGAAGGTCCTTTGTTTTTTTACCGGAACTGGACGGAAAACAAGTCTGCATCTTTCATTTCAAATTTTAGGCACAGCGCAGTACCCGAGAATGCACGGACATCAGTATTGCCATTCCAATGGACTGCATGTTCAATTTTGTTACCGATGATTTCCTCGCATGCATTTATATCATAGCCGGGAATGGTAGAACCGTCAGGATTTAGAAGTGCAACGCGAATTGCGCCGGCCGCTGAAGTACTGAAATTAATATGAAGAGAAGAACCTGCAAACCGAATGGGCTTGGTGATAAACGTTCCACCGGAATATCCGGCGCGTATACTGCAGAACCCATCAGGACGCAAGGAATAGCGGTCGAGCCTGGCAGTCGGTTGGCCGTAATTATGTTGAATATAGAACGACATTTCATTTTCTCCCGTGGGCACAATACCCCATGCGGGATAGTTGGTTCGTGAGGTCCAGTTTTCAAGGCCTATCCCTGGCCGTACAAACCCCTCCATAAAAAAACGGTTATAAACGTTGCCACCCCGGGAAGTCATCAGTACGTTATCGGAGCAGTCTTTAAAATAACCGCCCTCAATCCCCAATTGACGCGCCTCTTCTTCTGAAACCACCCGTCTTTCAGGCATAAACCGCGCCGCCAGAGCAATGTAGAGGTGTGGCGCCCGATAATAGGACAAGGTTTGATTGGTATAGATGTGTTCA
>JAEAMG010002136.1_pt1 | contig 13051 bp, 9 predicted proteins | sample 8958741 | NCBI WGS metagenome assembly JAEAMG01 (sample SAMN16933256, study PRJNA681125) | bioreactor sludge metagenome | isolation source: anaerobic bioreactor treating anionic surfactant - SDBS | place: India: Bengaluru | collected 2019-02-28
CTCCTGCTCTTTTTCCAGCTGTGCTCCGATTTCGTGGAGGCCATCTATGTCTTTGGCCTCCTGGGCACAAGTATCCCGGTCGAGATCGCCAGCGTGCTCCTGTTTCTCTCCCCCGTGATCCTGCTCCTCCTGCCGAAAGGCCTCGCCGGCTGGCCGCTGGTCGTGGTCGGAGAGACCATGCTCGTCTGCCGGGTGGCCGAGGCGCTGCTTGACCCGCGCGGCAAGATGCTGGTCGCCGGCCTGGGCGTGGCCTGCTTCCTGCTGCTCTTTCCCTCCCTGCTGCACAACCGCGAGGACGCGGAGGGCGAGATGAGCGGCCGGGTACTGGGCCTCGGCCTGACCACGGCGCTGGCGCTGTCCGGCCTGCTGCGGGCGATCGGCTCCGGCAGCGACATCTCCGCGCAGGGCAGCACACAGGCCATTGGCTGGATCCTGGCCATCGCCGCCGGGGTGCTGTTGCTCACCGTCCGGAAACGGACGCCCGTTAGCACCGCGGGCGATCCGGCCAGGCATCGCCCGCTCTCCGCAGGGCGGACGGCGGGGCTCTGCCTGGGCCTGTCTGGCGTCCTGGTTCTGGGCTACTTTGCCCTCACCAGCCCCACCGTCATCGCCCGCTGGACCGGGGCGAGTTACCTGCTGATCGTGCCCCTGGTGGCAGGCATGCTGTGCCTGACCGGCCTGGTGCTGGCCCTGCGGCCCGGCTGGCTCGCCGCGCTGAGGCCAGGCCCCGTCCTGCTGTGGAACGTGCTGTTTGTCGTAGCCCTGGTGTGGACCATCCTGGGCCACCAGATTCGCTTCCCGGCCAGTCCCGGTGGCTACCCGCTGGCCGAGCCGCCGGTGACGCTCGTGCAGCACATCCCGCTCGTGCTGATGTTGCTGCTCTTGCCGGTGATCGTGGTCGACTGGATGCTTTTCGTCCGCGCGCTGGTGGCCGGCCGGCCATCGCCGCGGGTGCTGGGGCTGGGCTTTACCCTGGCCGCGCTATATGTGCTGTTCATGGTCTTTGCCCAGATCTTTACCACGGTCTACGACTATATCCCGGTCGTGGGGCCGTTCTTCCGCGACCGGTTCGATCTGGTCTTCTTGCTGGCCGGCCTCGCCGTGACCCTGCCGGTGCTGCTCGTGGGCCGCGGCGCTGTCCGTTCGACCGGTGCCGCAGGCGAGATACGGCTCGCCGGGGCCCTCCCCGTGGTGCTGGTCCTGGTCGCCGTAGCCACCCTCGCCGGCGCGGTGGTGACGGCCGCCCGCCCGGCCGCCCCCGCGCCCGGACCGAGAGCGCTCAAGATATTCACCTACAACATCCAGCAGGGATACGACAGCGGCGGGCGCCGCAACTATGACGGCCAGCTGGACATCCTCCGCGCCGAGGATGCGGATATCGTGGGCCTGCAGGAATGCGACACGGCGCGCATCGCCAACGGCAACGCCGACGTGGTGCGCTACTTCGCCGACCGGCTGCACCTGCACTCCTACTATGGCCCGAAGACGGTAGCGGGGACGTTCGGCATCGCCCTGCTCTCCAAATACCCCATCGACAATCCGCGCACGTTCTATATGTACAGCAAGGGCGAGCAGACGGCAACCATCGCGGCACAGATCACCACCGGCGGCAAGACCTTCAACGTGTTCGTGACCCACCTGGGCAACGGTGGGCCGCTGGTCCAGCAGCAGGCGATCCTGCAGGAGGTGGCGGGCAAGGAGAACGTCATCCTGATGGGCGATTTCAACTTCCGGCCCGACACCGAGCAATACCGGCAGACCACCGCCGTGCTGGACGACGCCTGGGTGCTGCGCTGGCCCGAGGGCAATACGGGCCAGGGAGTCGAGTTCGCCCGGACCATCGACCACATCTTTGTCTCGATAGGGACCCGGGCCCCCGACTGCTGCTACTTGCCCGGTCCCGCCTCCGATCACCCGGCGCAGGCAGCGATGATCGAGTGGTAGGTGCTGCACACCCAGACCCTGAGGGTTTAGGAAAACCCTTAGGGTCTGAGCGGGGTTATGTCATCCTGCGCACCAGGAAGTGCTCGTAGCCGTTGCCGGTGCCCTGCTCCTCGATGGACAGGCCGGCCTGTGCCAGCCACGTCCGCACCTGCTCCAGCGGCGGGTGATAGTGGTACACCGCCCCGTCGGCCAGCTCGTGGGCCAGGGCCGGCGGCCCGCCCGCCTGGATCTGCGCCAGGGTCTCCTCGACGCGGTCAGCCACCTCCCCGAACACCACCGGCAGGCCCATCGACCTGGCCCGCGCGTAGGATTCGGCGTTCTCCAGCGGGAGGCCGGGATCGACCGTCAAGTACAGCACTCCGCCCGGCTTGAGCGCCGCGCGCAGGCGTTGCACGATTTCCGGCCAGTCCTCCGGGCTGACGTGCTCCAGCGCGTCGATGCAGATGGCCCCGTCGAACTCGGCTTTCCAGGCCATGTCCTGCAAGCCCATGCGCTCGTAGCGCGCGGTGGGGAACCGCTCGCGGGCTCGCGCCAGCATACCGGCGGACGGGTCGATGCCTACCACGTGATGCCCCGCCGCCAGCAGCAGGCCGTCGTACCTCCCTGCCCCGCAGCCCGCCGACAGCAGGGTGCTGGCCGGGGCCACCCGCGCCAGCAGCTTTTGCAGGTAAGCCAGGTGCGTCTCGTTCGGGTACAGGCCAAAGGTCACCCAGTACTGTGGCGCGAACTGGTCGTAGAACCACTCGGCCCTGGCCCGCATCTGTAGCAGCCACTCGGCTCGTTCCATGGTCATCGCCTCCCTTAAGAACTGGCATTGCGGGGTGCTAGGCAACCGTGGCCATCGCCGCCTCCGGCAGTGGATTGTTTCACTTCGTTCGCAATGACGGCGTGAGCCCTGCCGCGGCGGATGGCACCGTGACTGTTAGAATTGACGGACCCGTTCGACATGATTATCATAGCACCGTGTGCCTGGATAATCAAGTCGCCATCATCGCCCGGGCGTGGAGGTAAAAACCACGGAGACTGGAAGTAGAAAGACTCTGTCTCCGTGGTGAATCTTTCCGATGCCAGTACTCGTACAACTGCGCGACGTAACCGAAGCCGATTTTGAGGCCTTTTACCGGCACCAGCTCGATCCCGAGGCGACGCGCATCGCTTCTTTCCCCTCACGCGAGCGCGAGGCCTTTTTCGCCCACTGGTGCAAGATCCTGGCCACTCCCGCCACCTTCAAGCAGACCATCCTGGCGAATGGCCAGGTGGCCGGCAACATCGTATGCTGGGACCAACAGGGCCGCTGGTGCGTCGGCTACTGGCTTGGCCGCGAGTTCTGGGGTAAAGGTGTCGCCACGGCCGCGCTCACGGCCGCGCTGGAGCGAATCCCCATGCGCCCCCTCTACGCCGAAGTGGCCCCGACCAACCCCGCCTCCCGCCGCGTCGTGGAGAAAGCCGGCTTTGTCCTGCAGGGCGAAGAAGGCGGCTACCTGGTGTTCGAGCTGAGAGCAAGGCCCTAAGGGTTTAGGAAAACCCTTAGGATCTGTCTGCTACAGCAAACCCTTGATCAGGTTGACCGCCTGAGCGGCGTCGTTGCCATAGCCATCGGCGCCGATGTCCTCGGCGTACTTTTTCGACACCGGCCCGCCGCCGATGACCACCTTCACCTGGTCGCGCAGACCGGCCTGCTTCAGCGCCTGGATCACGTCCCCCATACCCAGCATGGTCGTGGTCAGCAGCGCCGACATGCCCAGCACCTGCGGCCGGTGCTCCTTCACCGCCTGCACAAACCCTTCGGTCGACACGTCGACGCCCAGGTTCACCACGGTAAAGCCGGCGCTCTCCAGCATAAAGCCGACCAGGTTCTTGCCAATGTCATGCACGTCGCCGTGCACCGTGCCCAGCACCACCTTGCCCTGCGACACCCGGTCGCCCGCCGACAGCTTCGGTCCCAGCACCCCCATCCCCGCCTGGAACGCGTCGCCCGACCCCATCAGCTCGGGCAGAAAGTACTCGCCCCTTTCAAAGCGGTCCCCGCAGGCCTTTAGCCCGGCCATCATCGCCTCCAGCAGGTCCTTCGGGGACTCCCCCGCAGCCAGCGCGGCATTCACCATGTCCTCGATCTCATAGAGGTTGCCTTCCTGTACCGCTTGTGCGATGGTCGTGTTCATCCTAGTACCTCCCGTATTTTTCGACGAGCCGGAAAACATAGTTGGCCTTGTCCACACTGGCTCCCGGCGGAACGGATGCGATCGAGACCATGAGGTTCACTCTGGCCTGTGTGGCCATCTGGCAGATGCGCCGCACCGTGGCATCGAGCTGCGCCTCGCTGGCATCGCGCAGGTACTTGCCGTGCACCATGTACATGTAACTCTGTTTGTACTTTTCGGCCAGGTCCAGCATCGGCTGGTCGTACTCCGGCAGGGTAATGCCCTCCGGCGTCTGCGGGAAGATGTAATTGCTGAACCCACCAAACCCCTTGCCCAGCACCGGGTCCTGCATGTTCTGTTCGGCCTCGGCCGGCGAAGTCACATTGTAGCCGGCGGTCACCTTCTTGCTTAGGGCCTCCCAGGCGCGCACCCGGTAGGGATGCACGTATTTGAAATAGTCCTGACGGCTCATGATCGGCTTGGCCGCGTACTGGTCGACCAGTGTCGAGCCCATCAGCGACAGGCCGTTCTCCGCGGCGAGCTGGAACAGCCGGACGCACAGTTGCGTGGTCAGCTCCATGATGGCCGGGTAGATGTCCGGATCGCCAAAGCGCCGGATCTTGTCTCTGGCGGCCTGGTCTTTGGCCTCCGTATAGTCGCGGTGGATGCGCAGGTCCTTGGGCAGCTCGCGGTCGCCGCGCAAGAGCATGGCCAGGTCCCACGGGCCGTCCAGCATCAGCATGATGAGCGCGTCGGGGTAGCGGCGCTGCGCCTCCTTGTTGATGTCCAAGACCATCTTGAGATAGCCCGTGGCCTCCTGCGGAGGCTTGATCTTGTCGATATCCTCTCGTTTCTTGATCGGATAGTCGACCGGGTAGGGCACGCGGCGCTTCTCGATCTTGAATTTCGTGCCAAACTCGGCGGGACCCACGCACATCAGCCCCAGCCAGTAGGGCACGGCCACCACATCGGCCTGAATCCTCTGGCGCACCAGCCCGAATAGCTCTAGGTTGGCATCCACGCTCCTGGCCAACAGCTCATAGTCAAAGCGCGGATCGATCAGGTCCGGCTCGACATTGGTCGCGGCCAGAAAGGTCGCCGCGCGGTCGGCCAGGGTGACGGCGGAGACCATGAACCGCTCCATGCCGGTCAGCTCGCCGAGGTGCAGCTTGTGCTTCAGCAGCGCTTTGCCCATCGTCAACATCATGTTGGGGGCCATATCCTACCTCCTTGAGTTTTGGCTGGCGCAGTGAAAGGGTGCGCCGGGCGTGGCCATTATAGCGCAGTGTACCGGGTCCCTGCCAATCCGTCACTTCACAACTTGGGCGAGGCGGCGGGCCGCACCTTTACTCCGCCCTCACCCACTCCTGCCAGCGGTTGACAATCCGACAGCCCACCGACTGGTAGAGCGCCTGCGCGGCCAGGTTCTGCACGCCGGTGGAGACGCACACGCGGTCCATGCCGTGGTCCCGCAGCCGGCGCATGCCTTCCAGCATCAGCGCCCGCTGCAGGCCCTTGCGCCGGTGCTCGGCGCGCGTGCCCACCGGCCCGAAATCGCCGATGCGATTGACCGGGTCGGGCCACGCGTTCACGTTCGCTGCCACGAGGCCATCGGGCGTGACGGCCGCCAGGTCCAGCTCGCGCACGTAGCCGGGCAGGGTCATCAGCCGCGCATAGTCCTCGTCCGGGATGTCGCCGTCGCTGTAGGGGAACCACACCACGCGCTCCGCTTCGGCACGCGAGTGCACGTCCTGCGGTTCCACCGCGCGCATGACGTACCCCGCCGGCACAACAGGCTCCGGAATCGGTCCATCCAGCGAGCGGATCATGTTCACTTCGGCATACTTGCCCGGCGCGAAACCGTGCCGTTCCAGGAAGGCGATGCGCTGCGTGTCGTCCGCCTTGGCTCCTGAGCCCAGGGGCTTTTTCCATTTCTCCGCGTCCCTGATGCGCAGCCCGGCCAGCCGCTCCTCGGCCCAGGCCAGCGCCTCGTCGTCGATCCCGGCCTCCTCGTAGCATGGCAGAACCTCCCAGTCCACGATGGAATCCTCGCGCAGCAGCGCATAGCCAGCCAGCTTGCCAGCGGGGTCCAACCACAGGCGGATGTGCTCCCGCTCGGGCAGGTGGGACGAGAGCACGATATAGTTCCACAGTAGCTCGCCGACGTGGGCGTAACGCCAGTCGCTCGTCTGCAAGCGCCCCTCCATGAGCAGGTCGAGCATCCGGGAGAGGTCCGCCACCCCCTCATAGGCCCGGGGGGTCAGGGCGGATGCGGAATGGTGCGGGTGATCGGGCACGATGGTCTCCTTTCGGCCTGGCCTGCGGCAACGACGCACCGCGCGGCGCAGGACCGGTCAACGACGGGCACATCATACTCCCGGGCCCGGGAATGGTCAAGGGTGACCGGCCCTCATCTGTCGTTGCGAGGGCGCAGTTCGCCCGAAGGAATCTCCTGCCCGAGCGGGAGATTGCTCATCTTCGGGGCGGAGTGGCGATGTACCCGTAGCATAGGGTTTTGCCGTTCGCCTCCGCAGGTCTCGCCAAGGGCGATGGCGCGTCAGTTCGACGGGGTGCCTGTTTCCGCGTGGCCACCATGACGTCCACAAGGGGCTATGCTACAAATGCGCCGCCAATGTGAACTACGCCCGGCGCCACGGCAAGCTTGACACGGTGGCCCCGGCGGGTATAATCCCAGCCAGGCAGCGACGCCGTGATTCCTCCGTTCTCCAGCAGGGGATGGCAGAAGAATGAAAACCAGGGGCACGCTTCTCACCCTAGACGAGCGACGGGTCGTCATCCTGGCCTCGCAACAGCAGGGCACCAGCCTCCTGAGCAATCGCGAGATCGCTCAGCGCCTCGGCCTGCCGGTCAACCGGGTCAAGGACCTGTTGCACCAGGCCTGCGTCAAGCTGGGTGCTCGCAACCGGTGCGAAGCCATCCTCTCCGCTCTACGCTGGGGAGAGGTGCGCCTCGATGAGCTGTACTCGCTGGAGGAGCTGGCCCAGATCTGCAGCTCACTGGCCCCCGAAACGCTACGCCAGATCGCCGGTTTGATGCGCCGCGAGCTCGACCCCGGCGACCTGGCCACCCTGGAAGAGCGGATCGTCTGCCGGAGAACCGGCCCCGACGGACTGCTCACGGCCCGCGAACGCGAGGTTCTCGCTCTTTCCGGGCGCGGCTGCACCAACGCGGACATCGCCGCCGAGCTCTACATGTCGGCCAGCTCGGTGAGCACCTTTCTGCACCGGGCATGCGCCAAGCTCGGCGTGCGCAAGCGGACCGAAGCACTGGTCATGGCGCTGAAACGCAGAGAGATCAGCATCGCCGAACTCGCTTCGCTGGGTGAGCTGCTACAGATGCTCGAACCACTGGGGCCCGAGGCCGTCGAGAAGATGGCTGAGGCGCTGGACCGGAAGCCGGGCCCGGAGCCCGTAACGGCCGGCAACTGACGCCGCGTTTCGCCGCCGGCCGTGGTCGCAGCGGAGCCCCCCCACCCGCTCTTTGCCTGCACCACCCGGCACAGGTGTCAACAAAAGTTGGCAAGAAGCCAACAAAAGTTGGCCAAAAACGCTTGACCTCGCCGGGGCTCTGTGCTAGAGTGGTGGCCAGGAACGGGGCACTCCGCTCGCCGGAGACGGTCGCTGGCCACGACTACGGTCCCGGCAACCTCCCTTTGGCCTGCGCCCGGTGCCTCCCGATCAACGAAGAGAAGGAGAGCTATGGCATACGAGCATCTGCTTCAGCCCATCCAGATCCGCGGCCTGACCCTGCGCAACCGCATCTTGTTGCCGGGCATGGCCACCGCCTTCGTGGCCGACCAGGGCTACGTTACGCAACGGTTCATTGACTATCACGTGGCCCGCGCCAGGGGCGGGTGCGCCCTCAACGTCCTGGAGGCGACCACGGTGCACACGGCCGCGGCGCCGCGCAGCAACCTGGCCCTGCACGACGACAGGTTCCTCCCCGGGCTCCGGGAGCTCAACGATGCCGTCCACGCTGCGGGCGGCAGGACCGGAATCCAGCTCTGGGAAGGTGGCTTTGTGCCGCTGATTCTGGGCGGCGAGGCCATCTCCGTGGTTCCGAGTGAGGTCATGGGCCTGGAACCGGCCAGTGTAGAACTGATCCACGAATCGGAGAAGGCCTTTGGCGAGGCGGCCGCGCGGGCAGCCAGGGCCGGTTTTGACTGCGTCGAGTTCCACTGCGCGCACAACTATTCCCCGCACATGTTCCTCAGCGCCGCGTTCAACCAGCGCACCGACGAGTACGGCGGATCCTTCGAGAACCGCATGCGCTACCCGCTCAACTGCCTGCGGGCCATACGGGCCAGCATACCCGGGGACATGCCCATCCTGATCCGCATCAGCCCGTTCGACGACTATCTGCCCGACGGCATGACCCTGGAGGACACCGTCGAGTTCCTGAAACGCGCCCGAGAGGCCGGCGCGGACGCCGCCGACATCTCGCGCGGCAACATGCTCACTCCGGCCGTCGAATTCGAGATCCCGACGATCGATATCACGCGCGGGTTTAACGTGGACAACGCCGCCGCCATCCGCCAGGGAACGGGCATGTTGACTATCGCCGTGGGGCGCATCAACGATCCCGACCAGGCCGAGGAGATCATCGCCGGCGGCAAGGCGGATATGGTGATGATGGGGCGGGCGCAGATCGCCGACCCCGAGTTCGCCAACAAGGTCAAGAGCGGCCGCACCGCCGACATCGTCCGCTGCATCGGCTGCAATCAGGGCTGCTTCGACCGCTGTTCGGGACCCGATACGACGGGCATCACCTGCCTGCAGAACCCGGGCGTGGGTCGCGAGGTCGAGTTCCGGTTCGAGAAAGCGGACCAGCCCAGGACGGTGCTCATCGCCGGCGGCGGCATGGCCGGCATGCAGGCGGCGGCGATGCTCCAGGAGCGCGGCCACCACCCCATTCTGTGCGAAGCCGGCAGCGCCCTGGGCGGCCAGTTCCTGCTGGCGGGCATGGCCCCGCGCAAGGAAGAGGTCCGCCAGGCGGTGCTGGCGCGCGCCAGCCAGCTCGAGCGCGCGGGGGTGGACATCCGCCTCAAGACCAGGGTCGACGCCAGACTGATCGAGAAGTACAAACCCGACGTGGTGATCGTCGCGGTGGGCGGCGAGCCGATCCGCCTGAACGTGCCGGGGGTGGATGGTCCGAACGTCACCGACGCCGTGACCGTGTTGACCGGCAAGTCCAGAGTGAAGGGCCAGATAGCGGTCATCGGCGGCGGCCTGGTGGGGCTGGAGGTGGCCGAGTACCTGTCGCAGAAACAAAAGGGCGTCACCGGCGTCACCGTGGTGGAGATGCTCTACGAATGCGGCGCCGACCTGGGCTCGCGCAAGCAGTGCATCATGGAGAACCTGGAGCGCGAAAGCGTGTGCACGATGGTGAACAGCCAGTGCGTGGAGATCCTGCGCGACGCGGTGGTGGCCGACTGCACCGGCGAGCGCAAGACGATCCCCTGCGACGGCGTGGCCATCGCCGTGGGATGGCGGCCGGCAGACCACAGTGAGATCGAGGCCAGTTGTCACGCCAGGGGCATCCCCTGTTACGTGATCGGTGATGCCAAAGCAGCCCGCAAGGCCATCGACGCCACGGCCGAGGCCGCCGACGCCGTGCTGGCGATCTGTGCCCCGGCCGCCGAAGGTTGAACCGGAGACGAAAGGAGCAAACGCAACGCTTGCAGCGCTGACGCGCTCACCACAAACAAGGGCAAATAGCATCCCAAAAAACGAAAGGAGACCAGGATGAAAGACTATTTCGGTTACCAAGGGAAACAGGTGGTCATCACCGGCTGCTCGTCCGGGATGGGAGCGGCCGCCGCGGAGATGCTCGTTGAGCTGGGCGCGGAGGTTTATGCTCTCGACGTCCGGCCGGTGAACCTGCCGGTGAAAAAGTACATCGCCGTGGATCTGCTGAAGAAAGAGTCGGTTGACGCCGCAATCGCCCAGTGCCCGGCCACGGTCGACCGCCTCTTTAGCTGCGCCGGCGTTGCCGGCGAGTCCTACCGGGGCGGCCGCTTCTCCCCCGTCGATGTGGTCATGATCAACACGGTGGCCGCCAAGTACCTTATCGAAAAGCTCATCCCGCGCATGCCCCGCGGAGGCGCCATCGCCATTATCGCCTCCATTGCCGGGACGGGATGGCTCGAGAACATGGAGACCTGCAAGCAGCTGCTGGACATCCCGACGTTCGAAGACGCGCGTGCCTGGCTGGAAGCCAACAAGAACAACGAGAAGGCCATCGGCGTGCCCGAGGGGACCTCGGCCAGCGCTCAGTGCTACTCGTTCTCCAAGCAATGCCTGGTCATGTACGCCAAGCTGCGCGCCTACGAGCTGGGGACCAGAGGAATCCGCATCAACACAGTGAGCCCGCACAACACGCAGACGCCGATGTCGGCGGACTTTGAAGCTCTGTTCGGCAAGGAGACCACCGAGGCCACCCTGCCCTCGATCGGCCGCCCGGCGCAGCCCGACGAGGTCGGCAAACCGCTCGTGTTCATGAACAGCGATCTGGCCAGCTACGTCAGCGGCGCCGACCTGCTGGTGGACCACGGATTCATCGCCACGTCCACCGTCAACTGGGACTCGCTGTACCCGCTGGAAGGTTAGGCGGCGCCCGCCAGATCGGTCGATGCGGGCAGCGCCCGCCGGTGACCTGCGTGGGGCAGCAGAGGGCGCCGCCCCGGATCGCGTGTCAAACTGCATGAAGGAGGCAAGGAACAATGGCCAAATGGGGCGGATATACAGGCAAGATTCTGCGTGTGGACCTTTCCACTGAAACCATCACCGACGACACGCTGGATGAGGCCACGGCCAGAAAGTACCTTGGCGGCACGGGCCTGGGGGCGAAGATTCTCTACGATGAGGTCCCACCGGAGGTGCAGTGGTCGGACCCGGCCAATCGCATCATCATCGCCGGCGGGCCACTCAGCGGCACGCCCATCGGCGGGGCGGGCACCATCTCCGTGGTGACCCGCGGCCCAATGACCAACGGCACCGCGGCCACCCAGGCCAATGGCTTCTTTGGAGCATTTCTCAAGTTCTCGGGCTACGACGCCATGGTCATCCAGGGCCGGGCCAGCCGCTGGCTCTACCTCTACATCCACGACGGCACCGCCGAGCTGCGCGATGCCGCGCACCTGGCGGGCAAGGACACCTGGGAGACATGCGATCTCATCAAGGGCGAGCTGGGCAAGACCGAGCGCGGGATGAGCGTAGCAGCCATCGGGCCGGCCGGCGAGCATCTCGTGCGCTGGGCCTGTCCGGTGGTGGATAAGGATCACGTCCCCTCACACAATGGGACGGGGGCGGTGATGGGCTCCAAGCGGCTCAAAGCCATCGCCGTAAATCGCGGCAAGACGCGGCCGCCCCTCTCCGACAAGGAGGGAGTGGCGGCCATCGCCCGGCTATTCCACGATGAGCAGTTGACCTACATGTTCGGCGAGTTTGGGACGTTAGGCCTGTTCGCCGGCGGCACCATGGGCCTGTCGGGGATGCTCATCATGAATAACTTGACCCAGGTCTATTCCGAGGAGCACCAGGAAGAGCTGGACCACTTTGGAGCGCCCTATGTCCGCGAGCACTACCAGGCCCAACGGGACTCGTGCTGGGCGTGCAATGCGCACCATTGCCACAAGCTGACCATCCCCGACGGGCCCTACCAGGGCGAGGCCGCCAACGAGCCGGAGTACGAGGTGGCTCTGGCCTTTGGTCCGGTGATCGGCAACTACGAGGTGTCCGCCGCAGTGCACCTGTCCAACCTGGGGGACCGCCTGGGCTTTGATGCCAACGAAGCGGGCTGGACCCTCGGCCTGGCCATCGAGTGCTACGAAAAGGGGCTCATCAGCAAGAAGGAGACGGACGGTCTGGAGCTCACCTGGGGCAACTACAAAGCGGTCGACGAGCTGATGCACCGGATCGCGCACCGTCAGGGCTTTGGCGACGTCCTGGCCGAAGGGGCGATGAGAGCCGCGCAGCACATCGGCGGCGAGGCGCTCGAAATGGCCGTGCACACCATGGCCGGCGTCACCCCACGCGGTATCCAGTGGAAGCAGATGTGGCCCGGCATCCTCGATACGTGTCTGGGTCAGACGGGCACGAACGAGGGATTCGAGTTCATGCTCTCGCCCGAGGACATGGGCATCGAGTGCTCGCTACCGTACGGGACCCGGATGCTGCCCAGCTTTTCGATAGACGACACCGTCGAGTTCAACGTGAAAACCGGCTGGAGCGGCCACTTTAACGACAGCTTGGGTGTGTGCTACTTTTCCACCGGCGTGGGCGATTTCAAGCGCCTGGTCGACGCGGTGCGAGCCGCCACAGGCTGGGAATTTACTCCGGCAGAAGCGGCGCAGACGGGCTTGCGCATCCAGAACCTGCTGCGCGCCTTCAACGTCCGCTGCGGGCGCACGCGGAAGATGGATGCCCCCTCCCCCCGCATGACCAGCCCCGTCGAGGGACCCATGGGTCACGAGGACATCAAGCCGCACTGGGACGAGATCCTCGACCGCTACTACGAAGGGATGGGCTGGGATATCAAGACCGGCAAGCCCCTGCCCGAGACCCTGAAAAAGCTGGGCCTGGAGCAGGCCATCCCCGCTCTATGGGGCAAGTAGAACCGGATGGCGCGGGCCGCACTCGCACAGCGAGGCCTTGCTAAAGGTGCGGCCCGCGCCGTTGAATGCATGGGGCGCGTATCAGGCCAATGGACCAACCCATCATCGCCAACCCGCCGGACCCGGTGCTGCGCAAGGTCTACGTCGAGCCCACCACCGCCTGCAACCTGCACTGCCGCATCTGCATGCATCACTCCTGGAGCGAGCCGGCGGGCCTCATGGATATGTCAACCTACCACCGGCTCATCGGCGGGCTGGGGCGCATGCCGGCACCGGCCAGGGTGGCCTTCTGGGGAATGGGCGAGCCCTTGCTCCACCCCGGCATCGTCGA
>JAEAMG010002137.1_pt1 | contig 13049 bp, 15 predicted proteins | sample 8958741 | NCBI WGS metagenome assembly JAEAMG01 (sample SAMN16933256, study PRJNA681125) | bioreactor sludge metagenome | isolation source: anaerobic bioreactor treating anionic surfactant - SDBS | place: India: Bengaluru | collected 2019-02-28
GCGCCATGGTGGCCGGCGATCTCCTCGAATCGCTTCCCCATGCCTGGCGGCAGGTGGAAGGGCCCTGATCAATGACCCGACTGGAGCGCCTCGGAGAGTTTGGTTTGATCGAACTGCTGACACGGGACATGCCCGCCGATGGTTCGGTCTCCACCGGCATCGGGGATGATTGTGCCGTGGTTCGCGTGGGCAAACAGACCCTTCTCTTTTCCTGCGATGCCTTCATCGAGAACATACACTTTCGCAGAAAGTGGGCTTCGCCTGAAGACATCGGCTACAAGGCGGCTGCCGCGGCGCTCAGCGATATTGGCGCCATGGGTGGCGCACCCAGATATATGCTGGTGACCCTTGCCTGCGATCGGCATACGGACACGGACTATCTCGAGCAACTGTATAAGGGTATCAAAGCCATCACCAACGCGGAACGGGTGTCCGTGATTGGGGGCGATACCACCGGTTCGCCCGGAGGTATTATGATAAGCATAACCGTCATCGGCAAAGCAATGGGCGCCCCCATCTGCCGCTCAGGCGCTCAACCCGGCGATCTGGTTGTGGTAACCGGCCATCCGGGCTGTGCCGTTCTGGGGCTGCATGCGCTGGAACACGGGGACGCGGAGGCGCCGGAAAACCTGATTAATGCTCATCTCCGTCCGCGGCCCAAATTACGGGAAGGGATGTTTTTGGGGGACAACAACTGCGTGAACGCGATGATTGACATCAGCGACGGGTTGGTGCAGGATTTGGGTCACATTGCCCGACAAAGCGAGGTGTCCATCAATATCGAAACCAACAAAATACCCCTGCTGCCGGAACAACGGAACTATGCCCGCGAGCGCGGCCTTTCTGTTCTGGATGCCGCCTTATCCGGGGGGGAGGATTATGAACTTGCGTTTACCTTGTCGCGGGCCCATGCCCGTATTCTGACTGAATTTACGATGCAGTTTGTCCTTCCCCTCACCATTATTGGCAGCGTAAGTAAAGGTCCCGCCCTGGTTACCGTTGACGGGGCCGCCTATTCCCATACCGGTTACGACCATTTTCATGTCGCGAAATAATCAGGTTCGTTTCCCGGCTTCCACTTGATGTTGCAGCCCATTGCGGGGTATTGCGCTTCCGCAACCGGGTTCCCCGCCAGAACGGCCTCGAGTGCCGCCCGCAGTTCCGAGCCGTTGACTGGGATGGCGTTGCCCGGTCGAGCGGCATCCAACCGGCCTCTATATGCGAGTCGCTTGTCCTTGTCAAACAGAAAAAAATCCGGGGTGCAGGCCGCCCGGTAAGCCTTGGCTACGGTTTGCTCCGCATCATAAACGTATGGAAAAGTATAGCCGGCGTTCAGCACTTCTTCGGCCATTTTTTCCGGGGCATCATCCGGGTAGGTGTCCACGTCATTCGACATAATGGCCACGACACCCACGCCCTTTTCCTGGTATTCCGCGCCGATGGCGGCAATTTCAGAACGGACATGCTTTACAAAAGGACAATGATTGCAGATGAACATGACGAGCAGGGCCCGGGCTTCTTTGAAATCCGACAGGCACACCCTGTTCCCATAGGTATCGGGCAGGGAAAAATCGGGAGCCGGTGTCCCTAACGGCATCATGGTGGAATACGTTTGAACCATGGCGGCATCTCCTCCAAACCGGTGGTACGAAAGTGTTGTTTCCTTGTATTGAATCCTGGCATACACCCTGCCGCAAGCGCGGGATAGGTCCCGGTGAACACACAATAATGCATCTTACCCGGGATGCGCTGCGACAGATCGGTGGATGTTAGATAACCGAGAGCGCCAGCAGGACTTGTCCCAGATAATATAGGGGCAACCCCACCACCTGATTTATCCGGCCCTCAGCCACGAATCGGTCACGTGCGACAAAAATATCGGAACAATAAAAGATAACCGCCCCTGCCAGAATAATAGGTTTGGAAGCAAGCCAGGATGTGGCTGCCGCCAATCCAACCATGATGGTGATGACAGCCATATAAGACAATACCGGCGCGCGCATTTTTCCCAAATGAGGATAAAGCCAGTACACGATGACGGCCCCCGGAATTAACAAAACACCCAGGGCGCACAAGAAAGGAATCAAGGCGGTTCCATTTATTACAAACGCGACGCAATACGCGATGTGGGCAAGCAAGAAAGCAATTAAACCCAGCATGAAAATAAGAGGTGATTTCGAGATGAGGAATAGGTCGCCCCACCAGGAAAAAATCAAGCCCGTCAAAATCGCCAACCCATAGGAACTGTTGAGGCCGCTGAGGGTGACACATAATAAAATAAAACAGATAGACGCAAATATCTTGAATATACCAGCCATATAGTGGTCTCTCGACTGGAACAGTAACAGACCTGTGACTAACAGGCCTATCAGGACAATCAAACCGACGACCAGACTCATGTGGAACTCTCCGAATAAGGATTCTTTATTGACTTATGGTGTTATGGTGGCAACGGTATGGTTAACATTTATACCCATAATCTCTTAGACACAAAAAATAGAAGCATCTTCCCCTCCATACAAGGATAGCAGTTATTTTTTTGCCCCCAAAAACTACCGCACCACAAAATACTCTTATTTTATACACCTATTGAGGCAAAAAGTCAAATTAAAAGAGTATTTTGCTTGTGACCTATTCCATCTTTTTATGTAGGAGCGGTTAAATGGGCTGTGCTTCGTCCGGAACTGCGCCTATAAGGAGTCGCGCCTTTGGCGAATTATCTACTTAAGTTACTTGATTTATTAGAGTTCAAACTTCAGTTTGCGGCACTTGCGCGTAGTCTACAAACGAATAAGTTTTTTCAGTTGGCGGACCAAGAATTCCTTTTTAGGGATAAAAAGCGTACGATTTCCAAAATAGCAAAAGGTGTTCTCGTTGACCAACCCACAGATAAACTTTGTTGGACTAAATGCAGACTGAGCGAAAACGGGGACTGGCTCCAGCGCGCGGCAATGACAAGATGCTGCAACGAAATCCTGTATCGCGCCGTGGTTGCCTGTACCCGCTTTCGCGGACACTGGTGCCAAGACCGTAAAAAATGGAAACAGGCACCACACACAGGCGTGGTTTTCTCCACGGCGTTAGCCGTTTAGTCCAACTGAAGTTTGAACCCTGTCAAACGCATAATTGTTTGTCAACGGAATAGGTTTAAGGGCTTAAAACAGTTCACCAGTTGTGGGCGGAGGGGGTGGTTGGAACACCTGATACAGGCGTATCAAAACTTCGGCATCTGCCGCGGCGTAGTCGCGTTGTTCCTGGGTAAGCGGACGATTGGTCCAGTCGGAAGTCTGTGAAGACTTATCCAGAAAAAGCCCCAATTCTCGTTCACAAACATCACTTAATCGGTGGCCTGTCAGTTTCTGGTTCTTTTTGTGTCTTTTACGTGATTCCACAAGCGTATCATAGATGTTATGGATTTGAATCTCATAACGTCCCAATACAGCCGCTTCAAAATCCTTGTTATGAATAATCTTGAGTACGTCCGGGTTTTCCATCACTCTTTTAAAAGGGGTGAGATCCTTCAGGGGTAATGCATCAATAAGATATACCAGGGACTCCGTGGCCATCTGGATGGTACACAGAATTCGTGGTTCATTGAGGGTGGTTTCTACATCGAGCCCAATGAACTTTTCCGTAACAAGGCGATTGCATGCCTCATTGAATGCCGGGGTGGAATCAATGTACTTTACAGGCAGCTTAGGCGCATACGCGCCGCCCTTTCTTATGCGGTATAGCATTCCACTCGTGGTTCCGAAATCCGGTAAGGCACTCAACTTGGTGATGTTCTCTCCCGAGAAAACGGCTGCCAGGTATTTTAGTGTGGCTTCATGGGTGGCGGTACCGAAAGGGGCAAATTCCACGGGGGAAATAAACAAGCACCCTCCAGGGCGTACAAACCGTATCGCTTCGCGCAATAGACCGTTGTTTTTATCAGCGCTGATTTCGGTTTCCGTTAAGACGATATCATAAAGGGATTGATTAAATTGCGGTGGCGACAGCCTCCCGGAATTTATGGCCAGTTCCTCAACCTTATACCGGCGGCGCCTGAGCCAACTCAAGGTCGTTCCCTCCGTGCCGTGGCAACACAAAATCCGGTCTTTTTTCTTCAAGAGGCCCCCGGCAACCATTCCGGACAGTACAAGAGGATTCATTACTGCCTTTCCTGCACACCATCAGGCAACGCCTGTTTTATAAACACCCCATGTCCCCTGTAGAAACTCGCTGCCGCGTGGCTTCCTTTCTTTTACGACCCCCACACAAAGCCACACAGTAGCGGAATGCCCGCTTAGAGTAGTGTACTGATGTCATTTAATAACGAGGCGGTATCTCCGGTATCGGTGGACCAATCGTAGGGGTCGTCCGTGTTTTCCTTGGAAACGATTACCGTACCCACAGCCTGCAGAATCTGACCCACAGCGTCCAAAACGTCTCCCAGAATTACCTGGGCAACTGCGGGTTTTCCTGATACTCGAGAAATGTGTTTCATGGTCATAACCTCTATCGTTACGTTAATAACTTTTCAAATTGTATGAACAACCATTGTTCTTGATTCCCCATCCACGTGTTTACCACACCCGGACGACGAAATCCATAACCTTATCTATCCTCGGAAGAAATAACAGCCTGCCGCGTCTAAAAGGTCTTCGGCGAACTGACATTTCTAAATAAGAAAAGATTCTATCATATCGGCGGCATGAAGCGGGAATCACTTTATTAAAGTCGTCCTATCGTCACTTGCGCTGATTCTCACTTCTTTAAAAAGCCGGGGGATCCTCATTTATGGAACCAAGGTTACTGTCTGGCAAGGTATGGTGCTGCCACCACCTACACCGAGACTGCGAAAGCAGGTATCCCTGCTATATAATTCAGTATCCAGGCGTCTTGTGTTCTGGGGGCGGTTCCTTCAGTTCTATTGGTATTTAGGGAGAAGGAACAGGTTCGTATGAGACGCTACCGGGCAGTTACGATTCAACTTTGATGGCTATGACGCCCCGCTTGATCGAGGCAATTCAGGCATCTTTTTAAATTCGCTTCTTGATAGTATACATGTAACGAAAAAAAACATTACTCTGTAGACAATATCCTGGCTCTTTTATCAATATGCGCTATGCACACGCAACCCCCTGATACACCGCCACACTCCTTTGTACTCCCATGCGCCTGAGTTTTTTGAATGAATACACTCAGGGATAATCTATATCGGGTCACGGCGCTTTTAGTATCCCCCCCCAAGCGGATTTCCGGGATAGTCTCCAAAGAATAATGTTTTTAGAAGGAAGAAAATATAAGTTGCTACCGCACCTAGAAGAAATTCCTGCATACCCGATTTTCCTTGTTATACGTTTATGCCAACCTTAAGTTTACTGCTCTTTGTTTACTGGTAACCGTACCACAGTGTCATTATACACGATTTGTGACCCCAATGAGATACGACTTTTCGCCACGTCGGCACAGTGGATTTTGTGTTTGTGCCCCTGATCGTGTCAATCACTATTTCCGATCGTATTTGCTACCATCCTTTTTCTTGCTTTTGCCGGCGGTTTTTCACCTAGCGGACCAAACGCAGGTAATCCAATCCGAACATGTTGCCGGGCTGTGCTTCGGGGCGGTGTCCAACGATTTTGACTTCGAGCAGATTCTCGCCTTGTTTAAGCATAAATCGGCCCAGGCTGCGTTCCTTATCCACGATGACCTCCTCATGATAGAAATCCATGGGATCACCTATTTGTTCTCCATTGAGGAACAACTGGTGGATGCCGTAATCCGGGGCCAGAGTAAACGCGGCCATCACTTCCCAGGAGGCGGCCTCCTCGACGTCAAAGGCCAGTTTCAGCGTATCCCCGGGAGCTGCATGGCGCCACCATAACTGGGCGGCGCGGCTCCAGGGCCAAGGCCCCTGCTGACTATCCGCCTCGCCGCCGCTGACAGCGGCTATCCGCATTTTTTCGCCTTCAAGGGCGCCTTCCACTCCGGGAGGCCCTGGAAGTATCGGTATGTTGAGCAAATCGGGATTAATCGGCGGGAAATTGTCCGTGATATCCGGAAACCCGTACCAATACGCCATAATCGCCTGAGTTACCTTGGTCTCTGTGGAATGCCAGACCTCAAGGTCGAACTTGAGAGATCTACGGAAAGGGATGTCATCCATGATATGGAACCGACTCACACACGTATGGCCCATGTTGCCGGGACCATCACAGCGCACCTGGTTATGGTAGGCATGGGTGAACAGCGCCGGATTGCACCAGGCATACCCGAAATAGTCTTCCGAGCCCGTACCGAAGAAGCTGGGGAAGGTTTCACCGTCCACGTAAATTTTCTCATCTCCTTCGCCCCACCAGTTCACCACGGGGTTTGCGATATGCAGCATGACCCCACAGAAACGTCCCGCTCCTGAGGTCGTAACATAATTCCAATCCTTCATTGGCCGCGTTGGAATGTCCTTTTCAGAACGCCACTTGGCGTGGAAATACAGGGAATCATCGGTCCATGGGCGATTTACTACGCCAATCTCGCCCTTCAATTCCATTGCTTCCCCGGAATGATTGTGTACTGTAATGACCGCCTTCTCTTTGAAGGGCATGACCCAATGGCTATAGAGGGTGCCGTCCTCGAGCACCCCGCTTGGCAGGGACTGATAGGGGTTTAGACCGGGCGCCGTACCAAAGAAATCGCCCAGTGGCGCCATGACCCCCGGGGAACGGCCATCGAAAGAGATGACAACCACGCATTGACGCAAGGCGGCCTCCACGTCCTTGGCCGCTATTTTGCACGTGATTCGGTATACCGCCGCAGGACCCGCCACAGAGGTTGATTCCATCATACCCGGCGTCAGGGTAACCTCATAAGGCGTTAGCTGGCCTTTGTTGGCATCCACCGCCTGGAACGGGGTGGCCAGAATCCCGGCGATATCCTGTATTTTGGCGACCTGCGCCTGCGCCTCCTCCATAGTGAACGTTTTTATCTGCGTTTCCCCTTTATACGTTCTGTAATCTATAACGTAATAGATATCATTCCTGCTGATGGTTACTTTGCAGTGTTTGGCATAGGCGATGGGAAAATAACAGTTCCAGCCCCGGCTGCGTTCGCCGCATAGAGGAGCAATAAAAGGTTCCGCCGTGCCGCCGAGAAACGTTTCCAGTGGCATTTCTATTACGGGAGACTCCTGATGGTCAAGGTATATTTTTACCGTACCGCCGTCGTTCGGGTTGGCGGACCAGAACCGTACAATGACTCCGGGACCGTCCGCCTCCATCAGTACATATTCGGAACGCCAGCCCACCCATTCTTTACGCAGGCAGTGGCCACGATCGGCATTGGCAAACCAGTTTTCTTCGGTAAGAACCGCGGGGTCTGTGGATTTCCGATCATAGCTGGAAAACTGGCGGGTGATATAGTCCATACTTTCCGCCGTAGCAAGCCGTTCCAGGTTGGTTGTTTCATCGAGCAGAACGCCCAGATTGATGACGCTTTCCGCCGATGCCTCGGAAAACAGGCACAGACTGCTGATGGTCACCAGAATGAGAAGATTTCCAAGGAGTATGCCTCTATTCATTAAATGGGCTCCTTTCGTGTGAGTTGGCTGATTTTGTTTTCTGACATTCGGACGGGTATATTGCGTTTATCCGGCTGCGACCTTGTCCATCAGGCTGATGATGTCATCCAGTTCCGTGGCATTTAGAAAACCAATCACGAACGCATCCAGACACTCCTGTTCCATGGCGTACTTTATACAGGCCTCCCTTTGAGGAGCGTGCTTGCCCTCGCCCAAAATCTTCATGCCGATAACGCCTTTTCCGTTTGCCCGGGCTTCGGCCAAAACCCCGGTTATTTCTTCCTGTGTGCCATCCATGTGGGTACCATACGGATTGAGGCGTCCCAGGATGATATCCACCCACGGATCCTTTGCGGCGGCCTGAAGGGCATGAAGATGATGGCAGGAAACACCCTTGGCCTTGATGATGCCTTTTTGCTGCGCTTCACTCAGCACATCCATACACCCGGCCATGATCTCCGGCCAGTCGCCTGTGGTCATGCTGTGCAGCAGTACCACATCAAAGTAATCCGTTTGTACCTCTTTCCTCATGCGGTCCAAATCGGTTCGCAGTGCGTCCGCCGTTTTGGACTGGCTCTTGGTGAGGATGAATAATTCTTCCCGTTTCATCCCGGCAGCGGTCATGGCCTCGTGAAGATAGGTATGGGAGCCATAGGAATCCGACAGATCATAATAACGCACTCCCTGCTCATAGGCATGCATCAGGGTCTTCAGAAACACCTCATGGCCCTGTCGGATTTGCTCCGAATCTTTGTTCCAGGCGCGTGTGCCTGTGCCGATACCCAGGCGCGAACAGGTAAGACCGCGCTTGCCCAGGGTGCGGCGTTCCGCGGCTGCAGCCAACTTCGGGGCGCCGTCCCCCGTGGAGAAACCCGCGTTTTGAAACACCCCCGTGACGGCAAGCGCCTCCGCCACATGCGCCATGAAATGACGCCGATTAAGAGTTTCCATGTCCAAGATTCCTGATTGTTCGTCTGATCTTGCAGGCAGTTATTCCCGCGTGGCCTGAATATCTTCCAGAGAGCGAGGCGGGCCTAGTATTTCACGCAACAAGATACCCTGCGCCAGTCCCGTCCGGGAACGTAACAGGGCGTTTAGCCGCCCATCAATTCTGGCCGGTGAAGAACCCTTGGCGGGCGCCGGCCGGCCTGCGACAGCTGCTGCCACGGGCGGCGGCGCGTTTCCCTGTACCTGCCGGGGTTGCTGACGGGCCCCCACGCTCCTATCTTCCAGAATGCGAGGCCTTTGTTGCGGGCGGGTCACCTGGGGTTTGGGGCGTTGCTGTACTGTGGACGGCAAGGCAGGCTTCACAGGATATTCCTTGCCGGGTATACGGGGCCCGCCGCCACGGTCGGGGCGTTCTATAATCACCTGGCGTGCCGGGACGGGCGCTTGTGCGGTTTCCCGGGGTGTTCTTCCCGGTTCCATAACGGGCTGCGCGGACTGTTTGGGTTTGGCAACGATAATATCGCCCTCGCCATCTCCAAATAACATCCGTCGCGCAACCTCCGGCAGATCCTTCGGAGAAATTGGTTCGCCCAATTCTTCTGTACGATTTTCCGCGGCCTTCCGTTCCTTCCTGGCCTTGCTGATGATACTGACGGCCATGATTATTATAAAGAACAGGAAACCTAGAATCTCATCCATAATATATTCCCACGACTGTCGCATCACGAAGGCTGTTTTGGTTCTGGATTTTCAGAATCCAACTTTGATAGGGATTCCCGCATGTGCGTGTCGGCTGTAATATTTTTCATCCTGTAATAGTCCATGATGCCGAGATTGCCGTTACGGAAGGCCTCCGCAATGGCGAGGGGCACTTCCGCCTCCGCTTTGACCACCTGGGCGCGCATTTCCTGTACCTGGGCAAGCATTTCGGCTTCACGCGCCCGGGCCATGGCGCGCCGTTCTTCTGCCCGCGCCTGGGCAATCTGCTTGTCGGCTTCCGCCTGCTTGATTTGCAGTTCCGCCCCGATATTCTCGCCTACGTCTACGTCAGCGATATCAATGGACAGGATTTCAAAGGCGGTACCCGCGTCAAGCCCGCGTTGCAGCACCGTCTTGGAAATTGAATCCGGATTCTCAAGCACTTTCTTGTGAGACTGGGAGGAACCGATGGTGGTCACAATACCTTCGCCGACCCGGGCGACTATCGTTTCTTCCGTGGCGCCGCCTACCAACCGCCGGATATTGGTACGCACGGTAACACGCGCCTTGGCCTTGAGTTGAATGCCGTCCATGGCCACCGCCGCGACGGTGGCGGCGCCCTTGGTCGGGTCCGGGCAATCAATCACTTTGGGGCGGACGGAAGTCTGTACGGCATCGAGCACGTCCCGACCGGCCAGATCGATGGCGGTTGCTTGTTGAAAATTCAACTCGATGTTCGCCTTGTTTGCCGCAATCAGGGCCTGTACCACGCGCACCACATTGCCGCCGGCCAGATAATGCGTTTCCAGTTCATTGGTGCTGATATTCAGGCCGGCCTTTACCGCCATGATGCGCGAGTCTACAATAATGGCGGGATTTACTTTTCGCAGACTCATACCTACAAGTTGCAGCCATCCCACGCTTGCCTGGGACAGCCAGGCACGGAGCCAGAGCCGAAAGTAGGAAATAATTACCACGGCGATAATCAGCGCAAATACCGAGATGGCAAACAAGACAACTCCCATAATCACTGGCATGGCTATTTTCCTTTCTAATTTTTTGGTGCCTATACTTTGGCCACGGATTCCACCACGACACGGCTGCCGCGAACTTCCACAATACGAACCCGTACGCCTTCTTCAATAAAAACGCCGTTACTGACGGCGTCCACGCGCTTGTCACCAACCTGTATGGTACCTGAGGGGCGCAGTGCAGTTAAAACGACCGCTTCTTGGTTCACAAGGCTGAGATCAGACGGGGCGCTGACATACCCCGATTCGGCCTTCTGAGTATGTTCCAAGGTCAGAAATTTACCGGCCCGGGTTCGCGTAAGGAGCAGAAATCCCAACAGGGCGCATACGATCACGCCGACGATCTCGCCGACGATGATGAATATCGCATAGTCGGGATAACTGTAGACTCCCAGCACGCCGCTGATCAGCACCAGCAGGATTCCTAAACCGCCCAATATGGCGCCCGGCAAAAAAAATTCACTGATAACCAACGCCATGCCGGCCACGAGAAAAAGAATCACCCACCCGATCATTGGTCTGTCTCTCCCTTGTAACATTCCAAAAAAGTGATTAGTTGCGATATTTCGACTCGAATCCCCAGCAGTGCCTTGCTTTTATCGCTTGGATCTTTGGGATCGCCAGGTTCAATCTCGTCAAATGTATCGAGCAGGCCGGCTCCTTTGTCGTGAAGCCGTCGCGCCTGTTCCAGGAGTTTGTTATAACGGCGCGCGAAAGGCACGCAGGTATAATACCCTGATCCTTGGGAAGATACAATTTCCATCTCCTTCAATAATTGACGCAGCATTTGTACCAGAGTTTCACGCGCATCCATCAGCGTTATTCCTTTTCTTCCATTTCGCGTGCCACGTAGCGGTTGCCTTCCACTTCTATGATTTCAATAGGGGTGCCCGCGGCGATGAATTCACCCCGCGACACTACATCGAAATCGGTGATGCCAAAACGCCCCCGCCCGGCGGGACGCAGCATAGAGACAGCCTTTCCCCGAAGACCCAATGCGGCCCGCCCGTCCGCATCCGTCTGCACCGTATACCCTGCTGCCGCCGTTTCCGCGTGAGTGAGCATCAATCCCCGCGCCAGGCGGGTGCGGGGAAAAACCTTCCAAGTGAGGGCGATAAACAGCATGAACAGCAGGGAGGACAGAATTACGGTGATTCCCGCATCCCGAAGTCGCATGAAATCCCACGTATACTGTGGTATAGGTACCCGGGTCAGGGACAGGTAGATGCCCACCGCCAGGCACAAAATACCTGCCATGCCGGCCACACCAAATCCAGGGATAAAAAAAAGTTCCGCCACCAGCAACGCCAGGCCCAGGAGCACAAGCAACAGGTCAAGCCAGTCCGCAATTCCGATGACCAATCGCGAGCCGAAAAATAAAGCCAGGCAGGCGCCTCCGATAATGCCCGGCACCCCGAAGCCGGGCGTCTTGATCTCCACATAGATGCCACCAATGCCACAGAGTAAGAGGAGTCCCGAAATCATGGGGCTGGTTAAAAACGCAAAAAGCGACTCCGCCCAAGTCATTTTAAGATGGATTATGTGCGTGCCCACATAGCCGAGTAGGTCCAAGGCCTTCTCCGGCGTTTCCGCGGTGAACTGGATGAGGCCGAGCTCCAGGGCTTCGCGGGTGGTCAGGGTCAAAAGTTTTCCTGCGGGGGATATGAGTCGGGCCGCTTCTGGAAGTCCTTCTATGGGAGCGGTTGGCGCCGGCGCGGGGTCTTTATCCTTGACTTCCAGGGGGGTGTCGGGCCGTGGCGGCGTCGGCGCTTCGGAAGTTCCCGTCAGGTTGCGTAGCGCTTCCTGTAAAGGACGTAGCACATCATCGGGGTCTGACTGTGCGTATTGTGCCCATATCCCCCCACGCGCAACCAGGTGTTCGGCAGCCACTTCTTTTGTCGGGCTGGCATACGTTTCAACAACCTTTCCCTTTTCCACCTTGTAAACGCGATAAGCGCCGTTATCCTCTTTGCAGCCATACAGTTCGATGGACGGATCGACCATGGCTTCCCCGATGAGGGGATTGTGCCCGTTTTCTTCCCCCAGCGCGCGGTATTTCGCTCTCAAAAACGACATGGATTTTTCATTCATCTCCTCGGACATTTCCACGCCGGGGGTGATGGGGGTGGAGGCGCCGATATTCACTCCCGGTGCCATGACGATATGGTCACACGAATAGGCGATAAGCGCACCGGCCGATATTGCGCCCCGTCCAGTCACCAAGGCAATGGAAGGCACAGGGGTCTCCAGAATGGCATTGGCGATATCCATGGCGGAATCCACCCGGCCGCCATAGGTGTCTATCACGAACAGGATTGCCTTCGCACCCGGCGCTTCTTCGTTCACCGCGCGTTCCACCAGCACGCTGATGCCGTCGAGAATGTCGCCTTCAACGGGACATATAATGGTGAAATCTTCCTGCGGCGCCTGCCCTGACGAGGGGAGTCCCGCATATAAAAACAGGATAGACATAAAGAGGACGACAGGTGTGCATCGCTTCCGTGATAAAAAAAGCCGGTTGGGTATATGCCCACTGTGTAACTTCATATGTACTGTTTGCCCTTATTGTGGCGATGTCTCTCAGCCTTGCGCATCCCTATACGTCGTATCATTCTACTACAAACGTTGCCCAAAAAAAATTAGTGGACAAGGAACAGGCATACAGATGTTTTCAGTCAACGGGATCATCAGAACGAGCATACCGTTCTGTGACGGGGATAAGCATTTGATGTATGGCCTTTTGATGCATTCAATTCCGTATTGTGCAGAATGTATGGTGTCTACCCTTTTATGAAGTGGTAAGTCTTTCAATCCCT